>ERZ812616.3676-NODE-3676-length-10227-cov-4.429709_pt1 | contig 10227 bp, 13 predicted proteins | sample MGYA00376249_ERZ812616 | MGnify/ENA primary metagenome ERZ812616 (study PRJEB26924, sample SAMEA4378265) | human gut metagenome | biome: human gut; feature: human-associated habitat; material: faeces | place: China | collected 2013 ... | reverse complement strand
TATCTTCATGCAAAAGGGAAGACTGCTGCGCAAGATGCAGATAAACCCTGGTTACCTTATAATCCGTATGTCCAAGAAGCAGACGGAGCATCTCGATGTTACCGCCGCCTTTAATATATGACGTTGCAAAAGTATGCCGACAAAGATGGGGATGAAGCCGATCTATGCCGGACTTCTTTTTTATCCTGACAAAGAGCTGCTTGATCACATTAGAGTTAATTGCTTCCTGTTGTCTCATCTGTAAAAACACATAGGACATAGGAGAGAGAGCTGTATACTTGCGATGAATCACACAATATTTCATCAGGTTTACTTTCAGCCGGGGGCAGAGAATCACAAGTCTTGTCTTAGAGCCTTTGGATTTATATACCTGAATGATATTTTTATCAAACATAAGATCACAGAACCGCAAGTTGATCACTTCGGATGAGCGCAATCCGGCATCCAGCATCAGGTGAACAATACACCAGTTTCTCAATCCGAACTCAGTTTTAAGGTTAAACAGCTTGTCGATCTGCTGAACTTCTGACTGATAAAGCGGTATGATCTCGCCGGAGTCATCTTTGGGAAGCTTCACTTTGTAAGTAAAGTCATCACAGTATTCATTATCCTTGCAGAAATTGGCAAATACCTTGATTGACCTGGCATATGTCCGGATGCTGGTAGACGAAAGCAGTTCCTGGGACGGTTCCAGGAAAGGATGGTTCTGGAACTTCGGACGCTTCCGCAGGTAACAGATATAATTCCGGAAGAGTTCCCTTGTAACTTCATCACAGCCAATCTCAGAAACAGGCCTATTAAAACATTCTGATACATATGTAAAAAAGCCTGTTAAGTTTTCCCGATAGTAAATTAAAGTCTTATCAGCACAGGAAGTCTCCCGATCAGCCATGAAGATCTGATAAGCCTGATCTAATGATATACTCATAAGTACCTCCTTTGTATCTCATTTTTTCGCACGTGCAACTCTGATCAGAACGCTGCAGCGTGACTTTTGAGATACATAATTATAATTGTATTTTTCAGATGCTTATGGTATTATGTCCGTAGATACTTCACCAGTATTGATATTGACTATCTGATACTCATGAGTAACACTACTTACATAAGTGTCCGCCAGTTCACTGCTATTGAATTGGCGGGCTTTTTTCTGTTTGTAGCGGTTTGCATCATAAATATCATTATCATTCAGCTGGCAAAGTGCTTCAACACAATCCTGCACCACGTTATCATTGTTAATTCCCCTGGTATAGATACCGAGAGTTACAGCAGCATTAATTACACGCTTTTTCATTATGTCACTGTTGAGCTGCCTGCAGTATTGCCGGATCAGTTTCACATCTTTTGGTCTGACATTCACATCTATCATCCTGCAGCTCCGGAGAGCTGTCCAGAAAGCACACAGGTCACGTCTTGATTTATTGGAATCCCCTTCCGGTTTGACCAGGCGGAACACATAAAAGGTCAGATAGTCAGCTATGATCTTCCGGTTATCCAGGTAATCATAAATCCTTTTGGACGTTTCCCTTGCACTGTTATCCCGGAACGGTACCAGTTCATAAGTCTTGGTATGCTTTCTCATTGTCTGGTATTCCACGTTCATGATCAGGTTGATCTTCGGTGTCAATGTGTCTGCAAGTTTATGCAGCGTATCCGGGGACATGGTAACCTTGCCTTCCACAACATCCCTGCACTGTTCCCGGAGTTCCGGATCAGAACCATATTCACTGTAATATTTCAGTCTGGCAGTATCCAGATATTGCCAGGAATGCTTTTTATAACATTCTTCATAACAATACAGGTCATAGCGGTTGATCAGACCATTGAACAGCCATACCTTGAAGAACCATGGTTTATAATTCTTTTCAATGACCTCTTTACTTTTCAGATAGATACGGATAAATACCTTGTCAGAACGTTTTCCCATTGATACATAATCAATCTCATATCCTTCTGATCCGACTTTGGCAGTATGCATTAGGGCATCCTTGAACCTGTCCACCCTCATCTTGTAGAAGCTCTCCGGTGAAAAGAACTTTTCTGGATTACTTAAGTAGTTACTGTGCCAACAGTAGTCAATCCTGTTTTCCTGACAGTATGCGATATGTAAATCGAAGTAATCACAGATCTGTTTCACATATTCATAAGAGCGTTCAAAGGCTTCATGAACTCCGTACATCCACAGCATATAAGATCTGAGCTGTACAACGATCTCAGACGTAACTGAGAAACCACCATCAGAACCATGAGGAACAGAAGGAGCAATGAAAATATCAAACCATTCCGGGCATTCCAGACGAATACTGAAAAAACCAGCGTAAGAGCCAGCGCACAGATTAAGGCTGCGGTCAAACCCAGGAAAGAAGATCTGTACAAGTTGTCCATACCTGGAGTCAAGGATTGATTTCTTCTGCTCAAAGAATTTACGAAACCTGAGAACGGAATCATCAGATGAGTCATTTGTTTTTTTTTAAAGTCCTCCACTAATTTCACAGAATAATAAAAGGTATCAATGTTATGCAGGAATTTCTTTTGTTTGAAGTCAAACCAGTATTCCCGGTTTTTATCGTCCAATTCCTGGTATATTTTTGTTGAATTTAAGTGTTTCTTAATGTCCATTTTACACCTCACTTTAGTTTGCTAAAGTTTTTCCCCAGATGGCAGTTTGGGGAAATTTTAAAATTGCCATTTTCGCCAGTATTTACAAGGGTTTCGCATGAATTTTGTATGTATTTTCAGACCACGTATTACAGGCCCGTGGCAGGGGGCAGTAACGGAACTCCGGCAGCGCTGCCGCGCGGTCAGACGGGTCCCCCCAACCCCCGTCTTCCCACACAGCAGGGCTGACGGAGTTTCTGGACAGCCGCCAGCTCTGGGATTGCCAGACGTTTCCTGAAATGTATCTCAAAATTTCTGAAGCAAGCCTGGCAGATTCGGAGGAAATGAGATACATCACTCCGGGGCATCCAGCATCAGGTAAGTATCATATAGCGAGTAATATTTCCGCTTGCACTTGAAAAATTCGCTGTTTACCTTCTCCTTCATCGGGTACCAGACTTTTACACTGACAAAAAGCTTCGGGGACAGCATGACCGCACAGAGGAGCATTCCACGCAGACCAAAGTTACTTACCTTCCTGTGAATATATTCATACTCAATCAGGCTCCGGATCTGGCGGTCGATCATCCGGTCGAACTGGGCGATCAGGATAATGTCATAGCCATAATGTCTATGAAGCGTAAAAAATGACAGCCACTTATCACGTCCAGACTTGCTCCAATCCCTGGCATTGAACATCAGCTGACATTCATCAATGACCAGGAGCAAGGAACTCTCTTTTACTTTCTTACCCTTGAAATGTTCCCGGGAGAATTCGATCAGGAAGTCCGGGGTAATCTCAAGGTTACTCTTATAACAGAACAGATTACGCTTTTTTTTAGGAATACGGTTTAAGTTGATAGGGAAGTTGCACACAGTCGGACGACCAGCCCGGAGCAGATGATATAACCGTTCTGCTACGTGCAGACTCTTCCCTGATCCGGGAGTCCCGGAGTATAAGAAAATCATACGATCACCTCAATCACTCAATCAGTTTAATCCAACGGGCTAACACACTGTACAGATAAAAGAGTGCGATAGCGGCAAGCCAGGCTGCCCCGATCTTGAGGAAAGTTCCCACCGGGATAAAATAGTTCAGATAACCAAGATAGGGAAGCTGGGACAGGTTATCAATGGCATCCGCAAAAGGAGAGAGCGGAAGCAGGGACAGGATCACGGACAGCAGCTTGTCCAGGATCTCTTTCATAAACTTAATCATAAAATCATCACCCCTTAATCATCTGTTGTCGGGTTATCATCAGCAATCCGATAATAAAAAATATGATCTCGAAGATCCGGAAGATCTTGATCACAGGTTCATAGTCTGACATATCAAGCTTGAACACATGATGATAATCAAGGATCTTCTTACCAGTCCAGGGATTTTCTAATTCCAGGTCAAAAGGAAACTCAAACACCGGAGCTTCCGGCTCTGCTTCAAATGCCTGAATCAAATGAACCAGATCAAAGGGAATACAGAACGGAAAAACAAGCCGGAGATCTGCTTTATAATCATCTGGATTTACATCAGTGTTTGTATCATCTGGCTTTGGAGCTGTTGTTGGTTTCGGATCTGGATCAGGGTCTGGGTTAGGATTCGGATTAGGGTCAGGATCGGGATTAGGGTTAGGATCCGGGTTAGGGTCAGGATCGGGTTTTGGATTAGGATTCGGGTTGGGGTTAGGGTCTGGTTTTGGATTAGGATCCGTTGATGGATTTGTATAATGATTTTTTAACCAGTCCAAGATAATAGAAGGACGCTCATCATCATTCGCATTATTTCCACGATTCTGCAAATCCTTAAGATCATCCAAAGAAGGAATCTTAATCGCAGGAGCAGGAGCTGTTGCTGGAATAGAAGGAGACTTATTATTATCATGATCATTTTTCAAATCAGGATTAACCCAAATACCAGATTTACCCATAGGTTTAATCTCCGCATCATATGATTGACCATCTAATATGCAAGGAACATAAAAGTGAAATGATTGATTTATATATGTATAAAAAGATGAACTAGGATCAATATCAGACCCATACACAAAGCTAAGTTGCCTAGTAAATTTTAAAGTGTTTTTATTCGAAGTGTGCTCAACATAATTGTAAACATGCGAACCAGAACCATTAGACTGAGATAATCTATAAATGGATTTACTGCCAAAAGAATTCTTAAATCCTCGAATAGATTTTATACAATGATCTACATCATAAACATTAACTTTTATTACAACTTCACCGGAAGCATTATAATCAAACTTTACTTCCTGATAACCGATAAGATCACCATATGTATAAGGATTGTTAACAGAAGAGAACTCATTTTCCGTTTCCATAACACTATCCCACCAGTTACTAACCGCTTCTTTCAAACACCAATATGTCGCAGTCCCTAAGAGAAGATACCCATTTTTCATTGAAGCTTTCCGCAGCGTATCCCAGCCCGGCGGAGTAACAGTATCAGGATCTATAGGTGCTACAGTTACAGGAGGAGAAGGATCTGGTTTATCTGGTGATGTTTCCGGCGTTGGGGTAGGAGATAAGCTTTTCTCATACATTTCTTTCCATTTTGCGGAAGCATTACCATAAAGCTTGTTAATAGTCTTATCCAGTTCGTCAATCTGATCCTGAGCTGCTGGACTATCAAGAGCATCACCCCAGTCATAATTATCCCAGTCAATATGTTTACCTATATCTTTCTCAATCTCAGCCTGTCTAGGTTTCAACAATTCTTTCACACTAATCGATATTCCGGCACCTGCAAGTGCTGCAGTAATCCATTCCAACGTTTCACCTGCGGCAATAGCTCCGGCAGAAAATTCTGCAGCTGGTACTGTCGTATATGATCCGATCAGTCCGGTACCCAGAATAGTTATAGCCAGTATCACAGCCACAAGTTTTTTCTTTATCCTTTTCAAGTTTCCCCCTTTCCTGTATCTCGTTTCTTTTCTGCAGGAATCCGGATCCGGCTCATGCTGCGTTATTTTTGAGATACATCTACATAAAAAAGGTGAAGAAGGTGTCTCCCTCCCTCACCTTACACCAAGTAAGTAATCCGTTCTGAAAACCGTCAGGCTTTATTTGCAACTTTCTTAAATGCTTTGATACCAAATCCAACAAGGAGAAGAGCTCCCATGATCGGAAGTGCAATCGGAAGGATCTTTCCGACAAGGCTTGTCATAGAACTTCCAACGCTGGTAAAGGATGTTGTCAATGCTGTCTCAACAGAAGAAAGACCAGTACCAGCTTCAGCTGCAAATGCAGGAACAGCAGTAGCAACTGCAAGAGCTCCGCCCATTAATGCAGGGGCAATTTTCTTTTTCAGATTCATGAATTTCATAGTAAAACCACCTTTCCTTAAACTTTTTTAAATATGTGAACAATCCCAAGATATGCGAACCCTATTATCATGAAGATGGCGCCGCTCAGGGCTCCGATCGGGATTGATTTCACCGCTATCATGTTGTAATCCTCAACAGCAAGCGTTAAGCTTTCTGTCTGCTGGGGAGCTTCCGAGACTTTTGGTTCACCGTCTGTTATCTCAACAGTGTCCTCTGTCTCTGCTTCCGGAGTTGTTAATAATTCTTCTTCCATCATGTTCTCCTAAGGTCGGATATAAGAAGCAAGTATATGTAACAGGAGAACCCCGATGATCACCCCGAGCATACACATCATGGCAGGCATAGCATTCTGGATATTCTTCATATCCTGTTCAAGCTTCTTATTTTCCTTGACCAGAGTTTCCATTAGTTTCTGCTGCTTTTCATTCTGTTGGATCAGCTGCTCAAGTAATGCAGTATAGTCTACTGTACCAGCGTCCGGAACTTCTTCCACTCCCTGAGCAGGTTCCTGCCCTGCAGTATCAGGGGAACTGCCAGAAGTGTCAGTTTGATCAGCCACAGTGTCCTGCTGATCCGGTACTGGTACCGGTGTAGCAGACGGCTGTACTGCCGGGGCTGGTGCAACAGGTTCCGGAACTGTTCCCTGATCCTCTTCAAAAACGGGACCGTCTGTGAATATATCCGCCATGCCATTCAGTCACCTTCCTATTTCTTTTCAGGCTGTTCCGGCAGGATCTGTGCACGGCTGCAGAAATCAAGATCTTCCACAGTCAGGACAGGTTTGCCGTCACTTCCGATCTTCATTCCCATTGTTGCATCATAGATACCGGGTACAAATGTGATCTTCTGTCTCATGGATGGGTCAAGGGAACATTTCGCCCTCTGCTGTCCGACAGGTCCGCCCGTAGCATCCACCCGGGAGATCATCTGCTCACCGTTTTCACCGTACATGAAATAGTTCAGTGTCATGCCTGACTGTCCATTATCCATTTTCCAGACACCTGCATAAGTTACTAAGATCTTCATTTTGTTCATAATCATGAACCTCCTTTGAAAAATTCTGCCAGACCTGTATAAGAGCAGGAAAGGCATTGGTTAATATGTAATCCCACAATGGGGCTGTTACCGTCCCCGGAAGTCCGGGGGAAAGAGATAGTTAATGTTTAAATGTATGTGAACCCTCCGCAGCGTTACGCCGCACAAGGGGGGAGGGTAAAGATAATTGTCTGTCCCTGGTATGCAGGAGAGTCCCGACAGATTGAAGTAAAAAGCCGGATTTCCCTGTCGCACCGGGGATAGGCTGCCGCCCGTTCAACAGAGCCAAAAGTAAAGGTTAAACCCTTCGGGCTCCTGCGGAGACCTTGACTTTTGTCTCCTGAATGATGAAGACAGCGGCCGCTGAAAAAGCTGGATTTGTCTGTCCCGGTGTGACATATCCCTGATAAGGGAAAGGACTCAGGACAGGAGTACATGAGGGTAATCAAGAAGGATGCTCACCCTGCAGGCTTCCCATCCTTCCTGTCTGATTCTCTGTACTGGCTGTGTCCAGTCCGTCAAGGGTCGAGATGAATGAGCTTCGCTCACCCTTGACTGACTTACTATACAGAGATCAGGGGAAGGGAAGTTCCTGATCCTCGTCTTTATCTTCCAGCAGTTCATCCATAAGTGCAGACAGGTCATTTGTCCGCCATTCCAGATCCAGGAGAGCCTCGCTGACAGCTGAGATCTTAGAGATAAGCTGCCGGAGAGCATCCAGTTTCTTATACTGTTTAACGATCTGCTGGTCTAAAAAGGCGATTTTTTGTTTCTTGGTTTCTTCCTGTTCCATACAGAACAGGACAAGGTTCTCGAATTTCTGGTTGAAGCCGTCCCCTTCAAAGTTGATCACATAGTCCATCACCTGATCAGACAAGCGAACGGACTTGAGGTTATTTTTCTTTGCCATAGGAGTACCTCATACACGACTTGCATCAATGTCAGATTTCTTTACTACATAGGTATCTTTATAACCAGCCATCACACTTACATCTCTCATCAGTGAAGCGTAATGCCTTGCATCGATCTCTGATGTAAAGGCTGCCTTTAACTGACGGGCTAAGTCCTGCGGCAGGTCTTTTCTTTCCTGATATACTAACCATCCCAATAACATTGAAGCACCTCCTGAAAATTTATAGTCTTGCACTGTTTGGACATAATTACATTACTGGTAATTTAGAACAAAACACGTTGAAAAATACAGCTTGTAATGGTAAAATTGAATATTAACAAAGTAATAAAGGTATCACTTTTTACAGTTTCGATTATAATGCGAAAATATCGCAATGTCAAGAACTAAATGCGAAATTATCGCAAAAGTGTAAGGAGGGAAAATGTCCACCTACGAACGAATCAATATTTTATGCAAGGAAAACCATATAACAGGTAAGGAAATAGGCGAAAAACTGGGATTAAAGAAAAGTCCGTTAACAGATTGGAAGAATAATAAATCAAAACCAACGATAGACCAGATTAAAATCATTTGCGAAATATTCGCAGTATCGGCGGATTATATATTGTTTGGAAAAGATACAGATGAACGTTTAACAAAAGAAGAAAATGAAATAATTCAAGCTTATAAGAAAGCTGATACGAGAACACAGGAGATCGTAAAACTAAGTCTTGAACCTTATATGCCACAGGAAACAAAATTATCAGATTCACAGATTGGATAAAAAATCACTATGAATAACAAAAATTCAAAGCACTTCCTGGATGAAACCGTACAAAGAGCAAAGATTGAAAATGCCCAGAGGGAAGCGGAACAGATTTATAACTACAACAAATGGAAAGACAACCATGAAAAGATGGTAGAGCATGAATTACGAAAAAGACAACACCGAGAACCGAGTGCTGTCAAATGTATCCTGATCGGGGTTCTGCTGGCACTTGCAATTGAGATTGTTTACATATTGATCATTAATGATCCGGAAACATTATTGACAGCTTTTCAGGCAATAAAACAAAAGTTTGGTGAAATATGGGAGATAATAATAGATTTAACAATACCCAGATAACAACGCTGATTCCTCTTAATCAGGGTGTCCAGGGTTCGAACCCCTGAAGGCGCACTAAGAACACTGTTTTTGCGGACAAAGCGATTGCCGCGGGGACGGTGTTTTTTATGTTTTACGGGAAAGTGAAAAATAAAGGTGTCTGGGAAATAGATAGAAATGAAGTATTTACGCCCCTGCGGAGAAAGTTCCACAAGGGCGTAAAAGTATTTTATGCTACTGATACCGCTTAAAGAACACAGGGTCAAGCTGGTAAATATCTTCATGCAGGAGAGAAGACTGCTGTGCAAGATGCAGATAAACTCTCTTTATAACCAGTCATCACACTTTATACAAACCATCCTGATAACATTGAAATCCCTCCCTGTTGGAAAGAGTTGATGACATTGAATTTTTATAAGTCGGAAACATATAAGACATTGCAAGAAAAAGAAAAGGGTTTGTGAAAAGATTTTAACGCTTTTCGTATCAAAAGATGCACTATGGCTTCTGATTATGTTATACTCTATACTCAGTGTATTGTCGAAAGAAGAGGAATAAGTCAAATATCTGGGTTCCGGTCTGGTCAAAGGAGGTTACGGTATCGAATGAAAAAAATACTAAAAAGAACAGGAAAAATATTTTGCCTTTTCCTGCTGATCGTGGTGCTGGTAAATATACTTTCACCTCTTTTTTGCAGGAAACCGGACGAAACATATGTGGAAAGTCTGAGAAAGACAGAATTTACATCAGAGACAGCAGGCGTAGAAAGGATTTGCTGCATTGACGATAATGAAGAGGCACTTTTGTGGAGGCTTCGTATGATTGGCACTGCGAAGGAGAGCATTGTACTGTCTACCTTTGACTTACGCGCGGATGATAATGGCACTAAAATTCTTGCCGCATTGAATTGCGCTGCGGCAAGAGGTGTGAAGATTCAGTTATTGATCGATGGAATTTATCAGCAACTGTTTCTGGCTGGAAGCAGCGATTTCCAGGCTCTGGCATCATATGAGAATGTGGAAGTGGGAGTTTACAATCCGGTGACACCGGTCAATCTGTTTAAGGTGAATTATCGCATGCATGATAAATATCTGATCGTGGATGAGAAAATGTATCTGCTGGGCGGACGCAACAGCAATGATATCTTTCTGGGGGATCAGACAAAAGGCATTAATGAAGACAGAGATATCCTGGTGTATGATACATCAGAAGGACAGGGAGAGTCTCTGAACCAGCTTGAGGATTATTTCCATAAAATA
>ERZ812616.3675-NODE-3675-length-10227-cov-10.819308_pt1 | contig 10227 bp, 10 predicted proteins | sample MGYA00376249_ERZ812616 | MGnify/ENA primary metagenome ERZ812616 (study PRJEB26924, sample SAMEA4378265) | human gut metagenome | biome: human gut; feature: human-associated habitat; material: faeces | place: China | collected 2013 ... | reverse complement strand
GACGTTGCTTCTTTTACCTGTCTGCTTAAATCCTGTGTCTGCCTTTTTAATGATACATTATCTGACTTTAAGGAACTAATCGTCTTATCATATTTCCGAACCTGTGTCTGAAAGTTCTCCATTGCGGGGAAAAACTTCTGTAAAAGTTCCACTGCTTTATTTGTATTTTTACCGGCATTAAAGAGATTTGTATTTTCCAGTAAATCAGTAATCTGCTTGGCCTGTCGGGTTAGATGTGCTGCTTCTTTGAAAAGTCGTGGTGGAATATGTTCACGCCCAGTCATGCTGGCGGCTTCTCCACGTTCCAGATCTGGATATTTTTCTACCATGTGTTTCCAGAACTCATCCTGCCACCAGGTCAGCTTTTTCTTATTTCCAAGAATCTCTTTTGCACAGAGCCTCCCATCTTGGGTTATCGGGACAAAGGAAAGGTGCATATGTGGAGTTTTCTCGTCCATATGCACCACAGCCGAAAGGATTGTCTCTGAATCCTGATATTTCTCTATAAATTCCAAAGCTGTTTGGAAATACGCTCTGATTTCACTCTTTTTCTTACCTTTGAAAAATTCTGGTGTAGCGGTAATTAGAACTTCAACAACACGTACACTATCTTTGCGTGTCCGGCATCCGTATTCTTCAATCAGTCGATTCGACTCTGCCCGGTACTTCCCGACTGGTTCAATGAAATGATAATTCAAATTTCTTCGATTGTTGTCTATATCCGGATTACTGGCATATTTTTCTTTTTTCCGTTCATTGTGAGCTTCAATATTGCTGATTTCAGGTCCTTTGTATTTTGCAAATCTTAAAATACCGTATTGTGCTTTTGGCATTTGTACTTCCTCCTTTCCGAAAAACAGGCTAACTGTCATGCTACTTCCGACAGCCAGCCTGAAAAATATATAATGTGTAATTTGCGGAAAGACCATGATTTAAGCCAAAAACAGTTGGCTGATCAGCTTCATGTGACTCATTCACAAATCAGTCGTATTGAGAGCGGTGAAACAAAAAATCCTAATATAAGCATTGTAATAGATGCCGCCAGGTTTTTTCATGTTTCTACTGATTATCTGCTTGGAATCACTCAGATTACTTCACCCAAAAGTTATGATATATCGGAACTTGGACTGTCGGAAGAAGCGGTAACAAAACTGATTACCAGAAGAATAGATGTAGATATTTTAAACCGATTATTGGAACATGAACATTTTCCAAAATTATGTATTATGATTCGGAATTATTTTGATGATACCATTGCTGAGGGTATAATGGCACGAAATAAGGTCATTGATTTGGCTGTTGATCAACTGACTGATCTGATGACTGCAGAACCCTCAAAAAGAAAAGAGATTATAAAAGATAAGCAGTTTTTAAGCTCACAAAAATTAGGTGCGAATGAAGCGGATATCGAAAAAATCAAGATTCAGTTTATGGCAATATTACGTGATGTTAAATCTGGTATACAGAGAAAAGAACCAATAAAAGCGGTTGCTACAGCCGAAGCGGTACAGATAATTCGGGACGCATTGCCTGATAAACCGGTTTCTGATATTACAAGTACTGACGTAGCAAATGCAGTAGCTTTTTATATGGGACAGACAACAGATCTAAATGATGAGGGACTTGCAATGATGCAGAATTTGGCAAAATATATCTGTGACAATAGTGTATCTGAGAAAAATTCAGAGAATAGCTGACGTAAGTATGGATATACCTTTCTTCAAATGTGGCATCGTCTGAATAACCGCATTGTCATGCTAATATTCAGACTCAGTTCTGTTCTTTCAGGCAACTCCTTTACGGAGTACCTTTCAGCACAGAATGCCGGGAATTTAGGATAATCACAAGGATATAGAATTTCTTCCCGGCAGCCACAATTTCATAAAGGTATAACACACTAGACTTTCCTGACGGAAAATCGTGTGCCAACAGGGATGCTACTCGCCCCTATTGGATGACCCAGAGTAACTAATATGAATATCAACAGTTTCTCATTATAATAAAAAATACAAGCTTGGAGAATATATGGAACTTGACAAAAATAAATTACTAATAAAACAATTACCGCCAACAATTTATATAAAAAATTTTATAGATGGGCATCCAGCTAATTATGAAGATTTTTTAACGACATTTATCAATTCTTCAAAACTTGTCACTTGTAAGGGCAATCAAGCATTTATTTTAAGAAAACATGAAGAGCAAAATCATGGAGAAGCAGACATTTTTAATTCTTTTTATGATTTAGATTTTAAAATTATGGTCGATACTAAATATATGGAAGCCAGACGCATGTTAAGCCCTGCTATAACTGAATTTTGTCCTGGGGTAGTAGGAAAAGGTCCTTCACGATTAAAAGGAGAACGAAAAGTTTATGATATAATCAAGTGCTTTCGTTCTATGAATATAGACGATTTAATTAAAATAGAAAAAGGGCTCATTAAGCTTCCAGAAGGAAAAACAATAATACAGGTATTAAAAAAAGTCTCAGTAAATAAGAATATGTTATTGTTTTTACCATATGATTATTGTTTTGAAAATACTTCTACAAACGCAGAAGCTGCTAAGTTTATAATCGATTGTATTTCAGAAGATTTACAATGTTTGCTCGAATATAGACATTTAAAAGTATGTAAAGATACTTATCTTTCGTTTATATCAAAGGAATGCTTTGTTATTGCACAAGAAAAAGATAATGTGTTGCATTATTATGATATGATAAAGACAAGCCAAAGCAATTTATATACTTATCTATATGAAACCGGAAAAGCTTAATAATAGTACATAACAATAATCAGATTGAATACAATCTAAATAAAGATAATTTCTGATTGACTTTCTTAGTTATATCAGTTATATTATCTTTAGTGATCAGATTGCAGAAACTTGAGAAGCCTGCGATCGGGGGAGGGTGCCGAGGCCCCTCTCCTTTTTCTTTATCTGGAACATTTTGCAGCGAGGTACATATGAGCAAACCGTTTATTACATATACCGCACAAGTTGAAAAACTGAAAAATGAAAAAAATCTAGTTATTACAGATGATGATTTTGCGGTAGAATCCCTGCAGAATATCAGTTACTATGCATTAATTGGCGGATACAAACATCCTTTTATTGATATTCATACCCGCAAATACATTAATGAAGCATGTTTTGAAGATATAGTTGCTCTTTATGAATTTGATGAAGAGTTACGTGGAATATTCTTTAAATATTTATGTCGCGTAGAAAGAAAAATGCGTTCGTCCATTTCTTATCACTTCTGTAAAAAACATGGAGAACGTCAAGAAGAATATCTTAACTCCAATAATTACGGCAATATTCCCAAAAATAAAAATGGAATTACTAAATTAATCAAAATGCTAGATATGATGGCTAATAAAAACAAGGATCATGAATATCTTGTTTATCAGCGTAACAAATATCATAATATTCCGTTATGGGTGATTATGAATACCCTTACTTTTGGTCAGATATCCAAAATGTTTGAATTCTTACCACAAAATATGCAAGGAGCAATTTGCCAGGATTTTGGAAATGTCAAGAAAAATGAAATGATAAAATATTTAAAGGTATTAACGCTGTACCGAAATGTATGTGCTCATAACGAAAGGTTGTTTTCCTATCACACATATATTGACATTCCAGATACATTGTTACATAAAAAATTAGGCATTTCTAAAAACGGTTCAAAATATATATATGGAAAAAACGACTTGTTTAGTGTAGTCATTACTTTTCGTTATCTACTTCCAAAGACCAATTTTTTACTGTTTAAAAAGCAATTATTGCATATTTTTGACCGATATGAAAAGCAGAATTCAAATTTGAAATTAAATGATCTTTTTGAATATATGGGTTTTCCGATTAACTGGAAAGAGATAACGAAATTTCGCAAAATATAGTAGAGTGGAGATACATCAATGGTATCTTCACTCTTGTTTAATTTGTCAAATCGATAATTGTTTTTGCTAATGTTTCAAAGGTAACACTAAAATCATCTCTATTGCGTTTCATATTTACCCAAACACTACCCGTCTTTTCAACTTGTTCTTGTGTCAACTCAAAAACAGGTGTATTGTTCATTTGTGACTGGGCAATTAGACTATTAAAGTCTGCAATATTTATTAAATTGTAATTAGTTCTTTTTTGAATAAGCATACCATTGTCATCCAATACAGGAACTAATTTTTCTGCAACAATTTTATTAATATCGTCAATCCATTCTGAAAATGCTTTTACCGGCGAGCCATTTCGCGGACGGTATCGCTGTTGTATAGTACCTAGAAATTTAGGCACAGTATCATTCATTTTGTAAACTGCGTTTTTAAAAACCTTTGCCTTTCGTAAATTATCATAAGTAGAACACCATCTAGGGAACACTTTAATAAGGGATTCTATGGCCATATAACAAAAATAATCTGGTGCACATGGAATAATAAAAAAATCACTTCCCATCAAAATATTGGCATTTGTGGCAGATATGCTTGGACTCATGTCAAGTAAAACAAAATCTAAATGATATTTTTCACTAGTCTTAGTGATTAATTGTCTTAATGCACCAGGAACATTTTGTAACACAACTAAAGATCCTGTCATAGTTTCAGCAATATTGTACGTTGCGTCATATTCAGAAAACTCTATATGTCCAGGAAGTAAAAATAGATTTTCGTTGTGTTCAAATTCATAACAAGTTGTCGCTTCAAGCGGTCTCATTCCGTTATCAAGAACCGGCGATAGTGCTGATTTTATATTATAATTATTTGTTTCATAAAACTGTGTTAGCTTATTTTCTTTATCGGCATTTAAACATAATCCTGTAAGGTTACATTGGGGATCAGTATCTATCATTAATGTTTTATATCCCAGTTCGGCTAATTTCCAGCCTAAATGAAAAGTAGTAGTAGTTTTACTAACCCCACCTTTATTATTAAATAGTGCAATTATTTTTGCCATAAAATGGTTTCCTCCTAAACGTAAAGATATATTCATTATAAATCAATATCCTCATAATCAAAAGATATATTTTATTTAAGAAATGCACTATTCAATCCATCCACCCAATTACACAAAATTACAATCGTCTCATAATTTACATTGATATATGCATGCCACCTTTGCGTCCGCCCAAAACTTTCCTGCCTTTCAGATCTTCCCATTTAAAATCCGGCATTTCTTCTCTTGCCACAAGGAAATTTCCGGCCCGTTGGGTAAGCTGTGCAAAGTTTACAACAGGATCAGTAGCTCCTTCCTGATAGGCATAGATAGATGCTTCTGCTCCCATAAATCCGATATCCGCCTCGCCGGATATGACGGCAGTCATAGTTTTATCTGCCCCAAAGCCAGTTATAAGCGTCATATCAAGCCCCTCATCTTTAAAATATCCCTCTTCGATTGCCACATACTGCGGTGCATAAAAGATGGAATGGGCTACTTCATTTAAGGTAACTTTTGCAAGCTTCGCCTCATCTTTCTTTGCAGCAAACACTCCCAGCGGCAGTGCAGTCACCGCCAGAACGACTGCTGTCGCCAGTGAAATCCATTTTTTATTTTTCATGCAGATACTCCTTTACCGACTTCTTCTGTTAGAGTATGCATAATTAATTAATTGGTGACCAGGGGGGACATACAAAGTATCGCAAAACACAGCCTCCATGATTCCTTTTGTTAGGATATGCCCCCAAAATCAACTGCTAATCACGATCAACTTTCCCATTAGTTAAAAAATATGAATTTTATTTAATAACAATTCAATTGTGTCCAATTTCCAATCATGCTATGATTTAATCACAAAAGCTTTTGAAATTTCAATCAGGAGAGAATTAGGATGAATATTGGAAGTGTGATAAAAAAATATAGAAAAGTGTCTGGTTTCACCCAGGAGGAAATGGCAAACCGCTTAGGAGTAACTACCCCAGCGGTGAATAAATGGGAGAACGGAGTTTCCCAAACAAAAGGATATTAAGGAACAACCTGTGTTTACCTGCTTGCAAAGAAAAGAATATTGCTATTAAGCCAGAGTACTACATAAATGTGTTGGTAGCTCTTTTGCGTTAATGCAACACAGTAAATTATTTCATTTTCCTAATTATTTTAGACTGATAAGTAACTTTTTAAACGAAGAAAAGAAATGACAATGCTTAAAGGAGCATGGTATAATAAAAATAGAATTTCATTAAGGAGGAAAAAAGAGAATGTTTAATCTAATAGAAATGTTATTTCCTATAATGTTTATACTGATTTTTATAATAATTGTTTTCACTTTTGTAAAAGGAATAGCTACTTGGTTTAAAAACAATAATTCTCCTCGCTTAACTGTGTCAGCAAGAATAGTAGCAAAACGTCAGAATACCACGCATAACAATCAACCAAACGCTGGTGATATATCAGGAGCACATGGATTTCATACAATTTCCAGCACCTCGTATTATGTGACATTTCAAGTAGATAGTGGTGATAGAATGGAGCTGTCTGTATCAGGCTCAGAGTACGGTGTGCTTGCAGAGGGAGATAAAGGACAGCTGACATTCCAAGGCACAAGATATTTAACATTTGATAGGGAAAATTGAATCTAGAGGTGCATTATGAATAAGTTTTTGAATAAGATAAGGAGTATAGAGAATGAAATACCCATTACTAGGAAAATTATAAATACAATACTTATACTGTGTTTTGGAATAGTTTTAGGAACTTTTGCAAAATTTTTGGATACTACAGCAAGCAATACTTTGCCATTTATATTTGAATATTTAGATATTAGTAATTTTTTGGGTCGTTTTGCTATATGGTTATTGATTGCTTTGTACATTGCAATTTATAGTCATTCTTCCATAAGAGCATCATTAAATGTGTTAGTATTTTTCATTGGAATGGTTTCAAGTTATTACCTATATTCATATTTTGTTGCTGGATTTTTTCCAAAAAATTATGCAATGATTTGGCTTGGTTTTACTGCCATTTCTCCATTGTTAGCTTTTGTTTGTTGGTACGCTAAGGGGAAAAGCAAAATATCTTTTATACTTTCAGTAATAATAATTGCAATTTTATTTAATTTTACGTTTATTTATGGTTGGATTTATTTTGATGTGTATTCAATTTTAGAAGTGATAGTCTTTGGTTGTGCATTAATAGCTTTAAAACGTAACACCTTTAGGGAGACAACGTATATGATATTGAGTGCAGTTGTTATTGCTGTTATACTTAATATGTTAGTTCCATTTCATTTTGGTTAGGCAGATTTTAAGATTATAGATAGAATATAAATTTCACGAACCGTCGAAGTGATCCGCCAGCGGTGGCGGTCGTAAGACATATCGCCACGCCAGCTTGCTGGCGAGAGGGCGGTTCACTTTGGTGGTTGGGCGAGCGTTGGCGAGCCGTTCAAAGCCCCCGTTATCTAACAAGGGGGGCACAAAAAACAAGAGACAATATGCATTAACAAGCGGAAAATGCTGTATTTACAAGGCGAAACCGCATTTTACATGGCGTGATATAAATTATGCCATTATCACTTGGGAAAATTGAATAAGACATAGGAAAGACAGTTGATTTCAAACGAGAAATTGATTGTCTTTTTCTTTTGCAGAAATTTAAGTATAAGCAATTATCAAATATGGTAGTTGCCTTTTTTGATTGGAGGAATTTAACAACCGTAGCAAGAATTCCCTCACCTCTATAGGGACGCCACTGAAAAAGTGGTCGTAAAATCATATATCTGATATAATTAAGGTATCATAATTGTCGGAGGTTGAAATGTTATCATCCCAACTTAAACTTGGCCTTAGTTATTATTCAGATTTATATGACATGATTGTTCCAAAAGATCATATTCTAAGAAAAATCAGGGAATTGGTCGATTTTTCTTTTATATATGATGAATTAAAAAATAAATATTGCCTTGATAATGGACGTAATGCAAAAAACCCTATATTGCTATTTAAATATCTGCTTTTAAAATATCTTTATAACCTTTCTGATAATGGTGTTGTTGAAAGATCACGATATGATATGTCTTTTAAATATTTTCTGGAATTAACGCCAGAAGAAGAGGTTATCCATCCTAGTCTTTTAACCAAATTCAGAAAGCAGCGTTTAAAAGATGAAAATATACTTGATCTGCTCATAAATAAAAGTGTAGAACTTGCCATAAATCAAGGTGTTTTAAAAAGCAATACTATAATTGTTGACTCAACTCATACAGAAGCCCGTTATCATAAAACTACTCAGAGAGAAATGTTGAAAAAAGCCTCTACTTCTTTAAAAGCAGCTTTAAAAGATTCTGATAAAGACATTTATCTGCCAGATGAACCTGAAAAACGAGCTTCTTTAGATGAGTATAATGAATACTGTCATGAATTATTAAACACAGTTCAGGAAAGTCCGTATTCAGAACTGCCAACGATTAAAGAAGAATCTTCTATGTTATCCGAAATTTTGGATAATCAGATTGATTGTTATGATCAATCCATTGACCCGGATGCCCGGATTGGCCATAAAACGGTCAATTCTTCTTTTTACGGATACAAAACTCATTTGGCCATGACAGATGAACGGATTATCACAGCAGCAACAATCACATCCGGCGAAGCATTTGATGGTCAGGAACTTCCAGTACTGGTTCAAAAAAGTAAAGCAGCAGGTGCAACCGTTAATGAAGTAATAGCAGATACCGCATATTCCACACTGGAAAATTTAAAAGACGCACAAAGCAATGACTATAAATTAATTTCAAAGCTTAACCCGAGCATCATAAAAGGGACTCGTTCAGAGGACGGCTTTATCTTTAATAAAGATGCGGATACCATGCAGTGCCCAGCGGGGCATTTGGCTATAAAATATCGAATTGACAAACGTAGTAATCAGAAAAAGAATACACGTATCAAATATTTTTTCGATATTAATAAATGCCATGTCTGTCCTTATCGTAATGGCTGCTATAAAGAAAATGCAAAAACCAAAACGTATAGTATCACTATTAAATCGGATTATCATAAAAATCAAGAAGCGTTTCAAAAAACACAATATTTCAAGGAACGTTTCAAAACCCGCTATATGATAGAGGCAAAAAATAGTGAATTAAAAAATATACACGGATATAGTCGTTGTGATGCTGCTGGACTATCAAACATGCAACTTCAAGGAGCAGTATCAATATTTGCAGTCAATTTAAAACGAATTTTAAAACTAAAGGGAGAAGTCTGCCCAAATGAGGAAGAATAGGAAAATTCATCTCTCAAAAGGGTAGATTTTGCATCCCTCAAAACACTATTTTAGCAATATTTTATTATCAAGGAACATTTTTTCACATATTTGACGCCCTGCGATACTAAACTTACCACTTTTTCAGTGGCGTCCCTATAGAGGTGGGAGTCATCTCCCATCTGATATAACTTAAATTTCTGATTCGTTCCTTTTGGCATTTCTGTACGTCCCCTTTATATTTTCTACCGTTCGTCAATTCAAGTTGATAATTCTAGTATAACACAATACAGAAAAAGGCAGAAACTATTCCTGCCTTTTCACCTTCTAGATATGATGTTGATGCAAATATTTTTCTCTGGTCGCCATTCCCCCACGAATGTGCCGTTCTGATTTGTTGACATCCAGCACAACTCTCGTCTTTACTGCCAGTGCCGGACTGATCTGTTTTAGTCTCTCTGTAATGTCCTTGTGAACTGTCGACTTACTGATACCATACTTCTTTGCTGCCTGACGAACCGTTGCCTTGTTGTCTATGATATAACGCGCAATTTCCATTGCCCGTTCCTCGATATAACCTTTCACTCAAATCCCCGCATAGTTTGCTTTTTTTACAATCTATGCGGGGAGATTTTGATGTATGTCTACATTGAAAATTTCTTACATCATACATCTTCAATACTTTCCATCCAGATACACAACACTAAGTTTTACCTGCGTCCGCTCGTTTCTTTTTTCTCCTGTGATCACATACCACAGCGCCTTTTCAGCTGTTGTGATCCAACCATGTTTCGGTACAATCTCAAAGTGCCACGTATCATTTGGCACACTGCACTCTACGTCCAGCGCATCCGTGAAATCATTTTCTTCACCCTGCATAATCGTAACTTTTTCCTCATTCTGATCATATTTCCAGATCCTGAAATGATAGAATTCCGCCTCAAGACTCTCGACATTCAGCTCTTCCACAAAATTTTTCCTGTTCATGACCAGTATGGAAAATCCCCAGAATACTTCCTGATCATTTTC
>ERZ812616.3661-NODE-3661-length-10273-cov-9.817870_pt1 | contig 10273 bp, 9 predicted proteins | sample MGYA00376249_ERZ812616 | MGnify/ENA primary metagenome ERZ812616 (study PRJEB26924, sample SAMEA4378265) | human gut metagenome | biome: human gut; feature: human-associated habitat; material: faeces | place: China | collected 2013 ... | reverse complement strand
TCTACTGATATCGGTTATAAAAAGAAAAAGCGTCTAGCTAAATCAGGAAAAGACAATAAGCACCGTTATACATCACTTTATACAGCACTTTATACATCACTTTATACATCACTTTATACATCACTTTATACATCACTTTATACATGTTTTATACATATCCATAAGCTAAAATAGTCCTATATTTGTGACAACGAAAACAAATAAAACGTATAAATATGAGAAGACTATTATTTATCCTGCTAACAATTTTCTCTCTTGGCAATATAGCAGTACATGCGGAGAAAGTGAATGATTGTATAAAGATTGTTCTCCAACAAACAGTTCCTGGCGACTATATACCACCTATTAATAAAGAAGGAGGTCCTGTAGTCCGTAGCATATATATGCCGATAGTAGATGCTTACCTATATAATAATGTGGTAAATGTCAGCTTCAATGAAAACATTGAGTCTGCCACTATCACTATCACCAACGAAACTACCGGTGAAACGGTCTATTCAGAGACATGTAGTAATCCTGTTACTCTTAATATAGACCTTAACGGTGAGAAGAGCGGAGAATACTCCATTGAAATAGAAACAGATGACATATTCTTGGAAGGCTACTTCAATTTATGATATTTTGTGCACTAAATATAAGCGGAATCGAAAAGCTTTAATAGAGTAGAACTAAATTAATCTTGAACACTATGAATTTTAATGACTTAAAAGCGAAAGCCCTCAATAAAAAACAAATGAGAGCTATCAAAGGTGGTTTTGGTACTTGTGGCTACAAATCTCCAAGTGGTAGAGTAGAGTGCGGTGTAACCAAAGTTCAAGCTCAATTCATGGCTACCGCCAAGGGAAATTGGTGCTGTGATAGCTGCCCTTCAAGTAGCTACTGCGGATAATCCGCAGGTTACAGAATAGGAAAATTGTTATTCAAACTAATAATTTTCCTATTCATTATTTAATATCATCATAAATTAAAAGCCTATACTTATGAAGTATATATGTATCATCTTTTTTCTGGTAATAAGCATTTCATCTTGCCGGCAACAAGCCATCAATGAGAAATGTGGAAAGAATATTGTAGTATGTTTCAATCATTACCATCCTAAGCCCCACAGGACACCGGGAGGAGTGAGACACGTGCCGATGCCTAAAGTCCTCTATACCGACAGTATAGGAACTCTTATGGAATACATGCCGGACAAAGATTTCGATACCATAACCCTCTATTCCACTGAACATTTCAAGGAGCTGGGGCTCAACTATGGGGATTTTGAGTTCAACTACTACCCTTTAATGCAAGGGGATACCATTACTATTTCAATGGATAGCCTGAACTACCCCATTTTAAGCAGCAAGCATCACCCGGAACGCAACAGAATCTATAATATGAACTATGAATTGCGTAAAGGGAGGACACACTCCGGCTTAGAAGCAAAAACATGCTTGGGAAGCGATTGGGTACGGATTGCCCAAAGCATTAACATGATACGAGCCAACAATTGGACTTCATTAATAATAGATTATTGTCCTTTGGATTCATTACAATCCATGTTCGACAGTTACAAAAAGAACTACACAGATACTATCAATTCCTTTAAAGAACAGCAACTTATCTCAAGCGAGATACACGACCGTTATCAATACCTGCTCAAGCTGAAAGACTATGAATCCCGGAGAATGCTGAATGAAGACACCGCCTTCTACCGCCAAATGGAGCCCGGAATAGCCGACAAATATATCCGTTATCCCTCCTACCGTGAATTTCTGGACTACTACCTCTGGTTTTTGAATCAGCACATCCCGACAATACGCAAATCGCAGGGAGGAAGCAACGACTGGCGTCAAACCTTCGATGAGCTATCTCCGAAAACATTTCAGCCAAAATCAAAACAAATCCTGCTTGAACGCTGCATCAAAGAAATCGGCGAAAACTTTTCGGCACAAGACGTAAACAGCTATCTTGACAAATATATCCATATCACCCAAGACACACTGCTGCCCAACAAGATAAGAGACCAATATAACTTGTCTGCCGATGCCAACCAGTTATTGCTGAAGGACATCCACGGAAAGCCTACCAACTTGAACATATTGTTGAAAAAAAACAGGGGAAAGGTCATTTATGTGGACTTTTGGGCAAGCTGGTGTGTACCCTGCCGGGAAGAAATGCCTCCATCGGCAAAGCTAAGAGAGCTGTACAAGGGAAAAGATGTGGTATTCGTCTATCTCGCCTTCAAGGACCAGGAAAGCAGCTGGAAAAAGGCAGTAGAGCAGGAAGGCTTGTCGGAAGTACCCGACAATTTCCTCATCACAAACCCAAAGAACAGTAAAATACTGGAAAAGCTAAAGCTGGAATTAATTCCCCGATACATCATTTTCGACAAACAGGGCAATATTGTTGAAGTGAATGCTCCAAGACCAAGTGACCAACAAGCGGCAACAACGATAGACAAATATTTAAAACAGTAAAGCAACAGAATGAATGCACATCAAAAAATAATAAAAGACAATGCAAGAACCATTTTGAAGATTATCACAAAATATTATGGCTGCAAATATTCTGCTGCATTATATGTAATATTGAAGGAACATCCGGATTTTCCCAGTTTCCTATCTTTCCAGTATATATTACATAGGATGGGCAAAGATAGTTTTGCCATACATACCAGTTATGAAGAACTGACAAATATACCCTCTCCTTTCATTGCTCATGTTATTACAAATGTGGATTTGTTCCTGTTTATAACAAAAGTTACTGCCGAATCTATTCAGACTATTGATGAGAAAGGAAAGATAGAAAGTATATCGAGAAAGGATTTTGAAGATATGTGGGACGGTAACATCCTTATTATGGATAACCGACCAGGTAAAATCAGTATTCCACTAAAAATGAAATTCAGCACAATCATTAAGCAAATAAAATATCCTATGCTTATATTGTGTGTAGCCATATTATTCGCATATTTACTTATTTTAAAGCACGAAGGAGGCATTCTTTTTTATCTATATCTTACAGGCGTTTTAGGAGGACTGACTGCATCCATACTTTTGTTTGTAGACCAAATAGACAAGTACAATGTACACATTAAAAAATTATGTTCAGCCACCGGAAATAAGAATAATATAGATTGTTCTTCTATCTTGGATTTCAAAGACGCATATTTCCTCGGACTTGTTTCTTGGAGCGATATAGGTTTTGTGTATTTTTTATCTCTTTTAATTGTATTACTATTCCTACCATTTGGTACAGCACAGGCACTTATAAACTTCCTGTCTGTTTGCAGTATCGGATATGTATGCTATTCTCTTTTTTATCAGAAATTCATAGCAAGAAAATGGTGTACCCTTTGCCTTTCTGTACAAGTGGTATTCGTTTTTCTGTTTATGCTAAGTATATGTACTTTAAAGATGAATTATATATACGAATTGCTACATTTGAAATCAATAATAGAAATAACGACGATCTTCGTTACTGTTACATCTATCTATATAGTCATCAAGCCGATAATTGCCACTCAAAAAGAACACACCACCTTGAAAAGAAAATACAACGAATTAATATATGACGAAAACATTTCCCAATATCTTTTTCAACAAGAACTTTGTCTTACAGATGTTGACAAAGTGAATAAAATATCAATAGGAAATCCAGATGCCGAAATATGCCTTACTCTTATTTTCAGTCCTATTTGTGTTTCATGCATAAAAGAGCTACAAAAACTAATGCCCATCCTTCAAAGAAAAGCCAATACCAAATTGGATTTAATATTTTTGTTAGACCAAAAGAAACATCCAGAATCGATAGTAATAGCTTCCCATATTCTCTCTGGCTATCAAAAGAATCCCCAATTATTTGCCATGATACTAAAAAAATATGTTGATAACTATCCTATCAGTAAAAATAAAATCCTACATAACATTAAGTTCTTGGATGAAATCCCTAAATACGAGCCTTTCATCAATGCACAAGAAAAATGGTGTATAACACATAAGTTTTACACTACCCCCATTCTATTTATTAATGGGAGGAAATTTCCAAGCTATTATAACATCAAAGATATTGACTTTTTATATAGTTAATCAAATGAAATCCTTTCCTCACTACTCCCAGCACGACGTGATGGACTGCGGCCCCACCTGCCTGCGCATGGTGTCCGCCTTCTATGGCAAGCGCTATTCTTTGGAAGGTCTGAGGGAAAAGTCATTCATCACTCGCGAAGGTGTCTCTATGCTGGGTATCAGCGAAGCGGCTGAGAAGATTGGATTTCGGAGCATCTGTGTGCAAGTGAGCTACGAAATGCTGCAAGAAGCCCCTTTACCTTGTATCGTCCACTGGAACCAGCAACATTTCGTCGTGGTCTACCGGATGAACGACAAGCATGTATGGGTGGCCGACCCCGGAGCAGGCAAGCTGAAATACACCCGGGAAGAATTCTGCCGTTGCTGGCTCAGCGCCAAAACGGACGGAGAAGATACGGGAGTGGCACTGTTGCTGGAACCTACACCGGAATTCTATGCACAAGAAGATGAGGGGGAAAAGACAAACTATAAAGGCTTCGGCTTCCTCTATTCTTACTTGCGCCCCTACAAGCAACTGGTGGGACAACTGCTGCTGGGGTTGCTGCTGGGCAGCATGATACAGCTGATGCTCCCCTTCCTCACGCAGAGCATCGTGGACTTCGGCATCAACAACCAAAATCTCGGATTTATCTACCTGGTGCTCATTGCCCAACTGATGCTGTCCTTCAGCAGCAGCGCCGTGGAGTTCATACGCGGATGGATATTGCTGCATCTGGGCACACGCATCAACATCGCCCTAATTTCGGACTTCCTCATCAAGATGATGAAGCTCCCTATGGGCTACTTCGACACCAAGATGACGGGCGACATCCTGCAACGCATCAACGACCACACGCGCATACAGAACTTCCTGACCGGAAGCAGCCTCAGCGTGGCGTTCTCCACCTTCAACATCCTGATATTCGGCATCGTGCTGCTGGTGTACAGCGGCATGATTTTCCTTATCTTCATGGGAGGGAGCGCACTCTACATCTCCTACGTCTGGCTCTTCATGAAGAAACGGGCGGAACTGGACCACAAGCGGTTTGCCCAGCAGAGCGCCAACCAGAGCACGGTGGTGCAGCTGGTGAACGGCATGCAGGAGATAAAGCTGAGTGCCTGCGAGCAGCAGAAGCGGTGGGAATGGGAACGCATACAGGCACGGCTGTTCAAAGTGAACATCCGGAGCCTTGCGCTGAGGCAGTACCAGGACTCGGGAGCGGTACTGATAAACCAGACCAAGAACATAGTAATCACGGGACTGGTGGCCTCGCTGGTGGTACAAGGGGAAATGACACTGGGCATGATGCTCTCCGTGCAGTACATCATCGGACAACTGAACAGTCCGATAAACGAACTCATCACCTTTGCCCGCGACATGCAGGACGCGCGCCTCAGCACAAACCGCCTGGGCGAGGTGCGGGACAGCCCCGATGAAGAAGACCCCACAAAAGACCTGATAAGGGAGATACCCACAGGGAAAGACCTGCGGATAGAAAACCTGAGTTTCAAATACGACCCGCTCGGCGAAACGCCCACCTTAGACAACATCAGTCTGGAAATCGCATCGGGCAGACAGACAGCCATCGTAGGAATGAGCGGAAGCGGAAAGACCACGCTGGTGAAGCTGCTATTAGGATTCTATCCGCCTGCAAGCGGACAGATACTGCTGGGCGACACCTCGCTGGAGAACTTCAGCATCCGCGAGTGGCGCAAACGGTGCGGCGTGGTGATGCAGGACGGGTTCATCTTCTCGGACAGCATTGCCGGCAACATCGCCCCCGGGGTGGAGCACATCGACAAGGAACGCCTGCGGCATGCGGCGGAAGTGGCAAACATACACGGATTCATCGAGGGACTGCCATTGGGATACAACACCCGGATAGGCCAGGAAGGGCACGGATTGAGCCAGGGACAGAAACAGCGCATACTCATCGCCCGCGCCGTGTACAAGAACCCGGAATTCATCTTCTTCGACGAAGCCACCAACGCACTGGATGCCAACAACGAGCGCATCATCATGGAGAACCTGCAGCGCTTCTTCGAAGGAAGGACATCGGTAGTGGTGGCCCACCGGCTGAGTACCGTGCGGAATGCAGACCGGATAGTGGTGATAGAGCAGGGACGGATAGCGGAAACGGGGACGCACGAGGAACTGATAGCGAGGGAAGGAAGGTATTATAAGCTGGTGAAGAATCAGCTGGAGCTTTGAGAATGGAAAGTTGAAAATGGAAAACGGGAGGAAGGACATAGAATTGCGGAGTGAGGAGGTGCAGGAGATACTGACCCGTCCGCCGCATGCACTGGTACGATGGGGCATCACGGTGTTCTTCGTGGTGCTGGCACTCTTCTTCATAGGCGGGTGTTTCTTTAAATATCCCGACGTGATAAGTGCTTCCATTACCATCACTACGGAGCATCCGCCGATATGGATGGTGGCACGGGGAAGCGGGAAAATAAAGGAGGTGTACCACAAGGACCGGGATTCCGTGTGGACGGGAAACATCATCGCCGTACTGGAGAATCCTGTCGTGACGGAAGACGTGCTGCGCCTGAAGGAGCAGCTGGCATCCTTCAATCCGGCAGACAGCAGCGTCTGCACCGCGCAGTTCCCGGAGAAGCTGTCCCTGGGAAGCATACAGAACGCCTACGCCTCTTTCCTGAAAAGCCTGACGGACTACCGCAACTTCCTCTCACTGAATCTGTACGAACAGAAGGTGGAGGCCACCCGCCGGGAGTTGCAGGAATACCGCAACTACATCGCCCACCTGAACAGACAAGCAGAACTGGACAAGGAACAAGTGCGGATAGCTTCTACCGTACACAACCGCGAGAAGCAACTTTTTGATGAAGGGCTGACTGCACAATCGGAATACGAGGAAGCCAAACAAACATTCTTGAACAAGCAGCAGAGCCGGGAACAGCTAATGACCTCACTGTCTTCCGCCAGAATACAGGAAGCGCAGTTGCAGCAAAGCATCATCGAAACACAAATGGAGCAAAGCCGGGAGTCCAACAACTTGAATGTGGCCCTGAAAACTGCCTACAACGAATTGCAAGTCAGCATCAATGATTGGGAACTGGCTTATCTCTTCGTCAGCCCGGCAAACGGCATACTCTCCTACAACCACATCTGGCAAAAGAACCAGAACGTCAGTAGCGGAGACAAGGTGTTCTCCATCGTAGCCAAAGCCCCGGGAAGCATCATCGGAAAGATAAAACTTCCCGCCGGAGGTTCGGGTAAAGTAATGCCCGGACAGCGGGTAAACATCAGCGTGACCGGTTATCCATACATGGAGTTCGGTTTCCTGACGGGGAAGGTAATGTCCGTCTCGTTGTTGGCAGACGATGAAAGCGCCTATACCGTCACCATAAGCCTGCCGCAAGACTTATGCACTTCCTATGGTAAACAGCTGGAATTCAAAGGAGAACTGACCGGTATGGCAGAGGTCATGACAGACGAACGAAGTGTGACTGAAAGATTGCTTAGTCCGTTGAGATATTTGTGGGAGAAATATCTGTAAAGGTCTTTAGAAAAAGGCACGAACTACGCAGACTTACAGAAAAGAATTTATTCATCCGTATTGTCTGCGTGATTCGTGCCCGAAGAAGGGTGTTTACTTCACGATTCCTTTGGAATTCTTGATGAAGTTGATGATATTGTGTATCTCGTCACTCATCGGTACTTGGTCTTCAATCTTCTGCAAGGCATCCTGCACGCTGAAGTTTCCCTGGTATACCAGACGGTAGGCATTTACGATATGGCGCAATACACGTTCGGTCACCTGGTGTTTGTGTTGAAGCACAGCAGCGTTGATACCGTGGTATTCCGCCGGATTACCGTTCATGATGATATAAGGCGGTACATCCTTTGATATGCGGCAGCCTGCTTGGATCAGTACCCAACTTCCAATGTGGCAGTATTGGTGCAGAATGACGTTGCTGCTCAGAATGGTGCAGTCGTCTATCTGACATTCTCCGGCTACGGTAGTCTTGATGCCCAGTACACAATGGTTGCCTATCTGCACGTCGTGGCAGAGGTGTACACCATCCATCAGGTAGTTTTCATTGCCGATGCGGGTGGCGCTTCCTGCATGGGTAGCACGGCTGACAACCACGTTCTCGCGGATGTCGTTATTATCACCGATAATCAGCATGCTGTTCTCTCCCGTATAATGGAAGTCTTGCGGTTCGGCACCCAGAACGGCATTGTGATGCACCTTGTTCCCTTTTCCCATGCGGGTACCGTGCAGAATTTTTGCCCCCGACATAATAATACAGTCATCACCGATTTCCACGTTCCCTTCGATAAATGCAAAGGGCTGGATGGTTACATTCTTGCCGATTTTTGCGGCAGAATCTACATAAGCTAACGGACTTATCATAGTAATTAGCGATTAATGATTAATGATTAGTGATAAATGGTTAGTGATTAGGATTTACTATTTCATTAATCGCTAATCACTAATCACTTATCGCTCATTTTATTCTCTTCCTCCTCCAAGCGCTTGATACAGACTGATGACTGCCTGCATGCTGCTGAAGGTGTCGGATACTTCTGCAAGCTGTGCGCTGAGGTAAGACTGCTCGGCAGACAAGACTTCCAGATAGGTCGACGTGCCTAAGTTAAACAATTCTTTTGTATCTGAGGCAGCTTGGCGGGCAGAATTTACTTGAATAGTGCGTGAAACGGCTTTGTCCTTCTCCATTTGATACAGGTGCAGGGCGTTGCTCACTTCATTTCCGGCATTCAGCAGGGCGGTTTGGAACTGAATCTTAGCCTGCTCCTCTTGTGCCTTGGCTTGTTTCAGACGGGCAATGTTGGCACCGCGATAGAACAAGGGTTGCGTCAGCGAACCGATGGCGGAAGCCAGCAGTTTACCCGGGTTGACGATACCTGCACCGGAGTTATTGGTCCAGCCTCCCGAACCGCTCAATGTAATCTGCGGGTAGAAAGCGGCACGGGCGCTGTTGGTATTATAGTAGCTGGCAGCCAGTGACATCTCGGCAGCTTTCACGTCCGGACGGTTGGATAGCAACTGCAAGGGGATACCTACTGAAAATTCCGTAGGCAGCTGTTGCTCTTCCAGCACACCGCGTGCGATGCTCTGTGCCGGTTGGTGCAACATCAGGCAGAGGGCGTTTTCGGTTTCGCGTATGCTCTGGCGTATGTCGGGCAGTGATGCCATGACTTGAGCGTAGGCAGTGCGGCTCTGCTCTACGGCAGCAGAAGTGGTTCCGTAGATGCCTGCATCTTTCATGGCTTGCACGGTCTCCAGGTTCTTTTTCAGAATCTCGACGGTGCCTTCGGTGATTTGCAGTTGGCGGTCCAGCATCAGCAGGGTGTAGTACATGTTGGCTACGCCGGCGATGACTTGCGTCTGAACGGCTTGTTCGTAGAATTGCGTCTGCTTCAAGCTAACCTTTGCTTGTCGCTTCGGGTTCAGCAGTTGACCGAAGAGGTCGACTTGCCAGCTTGCGGTGACGGGCAGGGAGTAGATTTGTGTAGCCTTTCCCTTGTCCCAGCTGCTGACGGTTCCTTGCGGAGACAAGGCAAGCATCGGAGCATAGGCAAGACGGGCAGACATCAGTGCGGCTTGTGCTTGTTTCACGTTCAAGGCGGCACTGCGCAGGTCACCGTTGTTGGTGAGTGCTTGCTCGATAAGTGTCTGCAGCTGCGGGTCTGTGAACACTTCTCTCCAAGGCAGATTACCGAAGTTGGCCGTATCTGCGGCTAATGTATCGTTCACGGACGCCGTGTCGCGATACAGTCCGGCAGTTGTTATGTCTTCGGGTCTGTCGTATGATTTGTAGATGTGGCAACTGCTCAATAAAGCAGTTGCGCACATCAGGCATATTATTTTCTTCATAATCGCTAATCGTTAATCACTATTTTGTATATTGTTCAATCTCCGGTTCTGCATCCGAGTTGTCCACATCTTCCCATTCCATCGGCTTGAATTTCTCCTGCAAGTACTGGAATGCCACGAACAGTGCGGGCACTATGAAGATTTGCAGAATCATACCGATTAACATACCGCCGATGGCAGACGTACCCAGCGTACGGTTACCGTTGGCACCCGCACCGGAAGCAAACATCAGCGGGAGCAGACCGACAATCATTGCCAACGACGTCATCAAGATAGGACGCAGACGGGCTGCGGCCCCCAATACGGCTGCCCAGGTGATACTCATACCCATTCTGCGGCGTTCGAGGGCAA
>ERZ812616.3641-NODE-3641-length-10316-cov-3.021148_pt1 | contig 10316 bp, 10 predicted proteins | sample MGYA00376249_ERZ812616 | MGnify/ENA primary metagenome ERZ812616 (study PRJEB26924, sample SAMEA4378265) | human gut metagenome | biome: human gut; feature: human-associated habitat; material: faeces | place: China | collected 2013 ... | reverse complement strand
AGCCTCATAAAAAAGACTCAAATATTGCTCCTACTTAAAGCTCATATCTTTCCAAATACAAACTGTCCCCTTATCAAATGAACCTGCAACCAGGCGTATTTTATTTATAGCGGTGTTTCTATCATCATAATATGTTTTTATATCAACATAACATATACTCAGATCATGAACAAAGTTCATAGCTGCACTTTTACGAATCGATTCTGTGCCGATAAAAGAGTATTAAATGATACTTTTACCCTCATTTGAGAGTTTAACACCTGCCATTTTGATATTTACAGCAACTATTTTGATTGTTTTAACTTTTATTTCACATATATTTGACTCTTATATCATTTTTGTATCTATATTTGCAATGTCGACAAGAGACAAAAGGTTTTGATGAGGGTCTTAACCTAAGGGGAAATCTCTTCGACAGTATAGGGTAAATTAAGCATATAAAAAATTAAGGTCATGAAAAAGGGTAAAATTTTCACAAATTGTTTGTTTTCTGTTTGCATGTTTATTGCTATGATTTCTTTAGCTAGTTGTTCTGCAGACGGAGAGACTTCTAATGGTATTGATAACAGCATCATTGAAAATGCTACTTCTCAAGAAAACTCTTCTTTTTCCGTAGTTCTAAAAGCTTATTCAGACAATAAAGATATCACTGTAAAAGGTGACGTAGACCAGACTACTCTGTTCGTATTCGATCAGCAAGGTGATTTCTACAAACAAATCAATGTCGACAGAACATATCTGTTGCAGGCTAAACCGATCGAAATAGCATGTCCGGGATCAAAACAGATCACAGTGGTAGCATGGGCCGGTATTTCTGGTGAAAACGAAACTATCAGTGCTATGAACCAGGCTAACATCATTTCTGATTTGCAGGTGAGCCTGAAACAAAACAATGGCGTTGCTGCTTCTTTGCCAGGTGATTTGTTCTACGGACAGGTTACATTGAAAAGCAACACATCGACAAAATCAAGTACTGAAACTTTGAAAATCGAACGCAAAGTGTCTTCCATTTCTTTGGTCACAAAAGGAATTATCAAAGTTTTGGATTCAAAAGAAGGCGATTTTTATTATAAAGTAAAGAAAACAAAAAGCTCTTTTAATCACAACGGTGAATTGACAGGAGAAGATATTGAATATATCATTCCGGCCACTTTAAATGAAAAAGGAAATGTCGTTGCTGATAATACAACGATCCTGCCGGCTTCTAATATCACTGTAGAGCTTTACAAAGACGATACTATGATTCTTTCTTCCGAAAATGTCAAAAATTTGGAGAAAGTGTCTGTAAACGAAGGAGAATTGTCAGAAATGACTTTCGATCTTTCCAGAAATAGTGGCAATATTGTTGTAACAGACTGGGGTACAGTTATTCAGCACGTCACTATCGATTAATTTCGACCCTCAATTTTTTATATGCATATTAGCGGACATTCGGATATTTCTGAATGTCCGCTTTTTTTCTCATATATGCGATTCTCCGTGATAGGAATACCACTATTCATGATAGCTATACACCTGTTAATAATTCCTTCAAAATCAACACAAGTCAACAAACTAAAGGGTTGACGCAAACACCGCCTACGTGTGATACGAATACCTACTCCTATTATATAACTATACAAGTACATTTGTGAACACAATACAATTTGTGAAATTTTACCCTATACTCTGCTTGTCAGAATCCCTTAATTCTACAAGCAAACCTTAATTAACATAACCGGGAGGTTACATAATTAATAAAGCTCCCACTCTTTATTTGTTTTTTACAGACAAACGGAGAGTGGGAGCTTTTTTTGTATCTTGCGGACAGATTTGTCCGATTTCGGACAGCCCACAATAATCGCATCCTCTAATTTTCAACAGAATAAAAATCTGGCATACCCATTGCAGACAAAATAGCGGGAAAAAATATATAATATGGAAATAATCAAAGTAGAGGGTATTACTAAAATATACCGCACAACAGAAGTCGAGACAACCGCTCTTGAAAATGTGAACCTGACAGTCAAAGAGGGAGAATTCCTCTCTATTATGGGGCCATCCGGCTGTGGGAAAAGTACACTACTTAACCTTATGGGTCTGCTGGATCTGCCGGATCAGGGAAAAATAATCATCGACAACGTAGAGACCACGCAAATGAAGGATAACAGGATGGCAGAATTCAGGAATGAAATGCTGGGATTTGTTTTTCAGAGTTTCCACCTGATCAATTCACTGAATGTACTCGATAACGTAGAACTACCCCTGCTCTATCGGAACTCGACAGCCAAAAGCCGTCGGGAAGCGGCTATAAATGTACTGGAAAAGGTAGGACTATCACACCGCATGAGACATTTCCCCACCCAACTATCGGGAGGGCAATGTCAACGAGTAGCACTGGCCAGGGCTATTATCGGCAATCCTAAAATCATACTGGCCGATGAGCCGACAGGAAATCTAGATAGTAAAATGGGATTCGACATTATGGAGCTATTGTTCCGTCTTAATGAAGAGGGCACAACCATTGTAATGGTTACCCACGATGAACGAATTGCCGAATCTACCCAACGAATTGTCCGCTTCTTCGACGGAAGACGGGTTGAATAAACCACAAAAGAGAATTATCATGTATAAACTATATTTCAAACAAGCATGGCTGATGCTGAAACAAAATAAATTTATCAGCATCATTGCAATCATGGGGACCGCCCTGGCAATTATGATGATCATGTCGATCATTGTCGCCGATGAGATACAAAACATAAGTGTTTCACCGGAAATAAACAGGGATCGTACATTATATGTGAATTACCAGGTTCAAAGAGATACGACCAAGGGTAGCTGGCAATCGGGTACCCCGCCCTATAACATCCTTAAGGATTATCTTTATCCGCTGAAAACGCCTCAGTATGTATCGGGCGTCACCAACATAAGGACCGATGTCCCGGCTACATTGGTCTGCAAAGAAGGTTCCAATGATATCACAAATATGCATCTCAGGGCTTCCGACGCGATTTACTGGAAAATATTTTCTTTCTCATTCATACAGGGGAAGCCATTCAGCCAGGAAGAATTCGAATCGGGAATACCTGTTGCCGTTATAACGGAAACGACTGCAAGAAAAGTATTTAAAGGAGAAACAGCGATGGGACAAACCATTTTAATCAACTTCAAGCCTTACCGGATCATAGGCATCGTAAAAGATGTATCGCCGGTATTCAAACATGCTTTCGGCGATTTATGGATCCCGTATACATCGCTCCAAAAAGAGGACCTGCATTTTGAAACCATCATCCTTGCTGAAAACACCAAGGATATCCCGGCTATAATAGAAGAGGCAAGAACCATGGAAAAAAAATATGCCACAGAACGTGCTCCCTGGATACTTTATCTGCAAGGCCCGTTAACCAACAAAGCCTACCAGATGAATATCAGGGGAAATACTGTCCTGGAAATAGCAGAAAACATGACTATTAAGAACAGGAAATTAATTTTCATCCTATTGATCCTGCTTCTGATACCGGCCATCAATCTTTCCGGACTAAGCCTTTCGCGCATAAAAAAACGTACGGAAGAGATCGGCATCCGAAAAGCTTTCGGAGCGAAGAAATATACGATCCTGATACAGGTTCTTTTTGAAAACCTGATCACTTCGGTTCTTGGAGGTATTATCGGTCTGATATTGTCGTATCTGGTTGTCTTTCAGATGCGCGACTGGCTATTGGATGTTCCTGAAGGCAGCATGATACCGGTAAGTACCCTTATCTCTATCCCTGTTTTGCTGGCTGTGTTTGCCGTCTGCCTGGTTATCAACCTACTTTCTGCAGGGATTCCGGCGTACAAAGCTTCGCGGATGAAGATTATTAATTCACTCAATCAAAATGACAAATAATTATGATACGTCACTTATTAAAAATTATCTGGAACGAGCGCAAAACAAACGGCTGGATTACGCTAGAATACATTCTGGTGTTTTGTGTCCTTTGGTTCTGCATCGACTACCTGTACTATATGGGAAAATCTTATCTCGAACCGACCGGTTTCAATGTAGAAAATATCTACCAGATCGATATGGGCAAGAAAATAACGAAAGAAACACCCGACAAGGAAGCACTTGCAATGACCTTCCTGAACCGGGTAAAACAATACCCGGGCGTGGAAAGCGTCAGTTTCTCGAAATATGCGGCTCCTTTTGCCGGTTGGAATTATATAAGCAGCTATTATATCAATACGGATACAAATATGGTTAGCCTGCGGATGCGGTGGATTTCGGACGGCTTTTTCGATGTATTCAAAATCAACAAACCGGCAAAAGGATTGCAGGGATGGGGAACACCCGGTTCGAAAGAGGTCATAATTACTCCCGACAGGAATGGATATTTCGGTTCCTATCCGGAAGCGGCTTTTCCCCTGAATGAAGTAAAGAAACTGACTTCAACGGATAAAGACAGCAGTGTTTATACCGTGATAGGGACAGCGGACAAAATGAAAGACGGCTATTTCGAAACTTATTTCAGCTGTATGCTTTTCCCGCTGGAGAAACAAGACTACGACCTGTCGGAATTACAAATTTACATGCGGGTAAGTCCGGATGCCGGTAAAAACTTTGAAGAGGAGTTTAAGCGGCAAATGAGAGATCAATTGGCTCTCGATCCTTATTTCTTGGCGTCCGTCATCTCCCATAAAGACATAAAAAAGACCTGGACCGAGACATTAAACTCGCTGAAAGGGGTATATGCAATCACCACTTTCCTGTTCATTAATATATTCCTAGGGATTATCGGCACATTTTGGTACCGCACGCAGACCCGCCGCAGCGAAATCGGTCTGAGGTTGGCGCTGGGGGCTACCCAAAACGGAGTAAAGGCAATGATATTCATGGAAACGATCCTGATTTTATTTATTGCAAGTATAGTCGGAGTCAATATATGTGTCAATATAGGCCAAACAGTACTGTTGGAGACGTTGGACATACCAATATCCAACAGGGTACAGGGTGGAATCGGAAATGAACAGGAATTCATTAACTATGCCCTGACATTTGGTTTACTGGCTATTATATCGTTGGTCGCCGCATGGTATCCGGCCCGGCAGGCAGCAAAGATTCCTCCGGCAGAGGCATTACGGGATGAATAAATTTAGTAACTTTACTACATTAATATAAATACACAGATCATTAAGAGGTAATTCTATGATACTTATTTGTGATGATGATATTACTGTCCAGACTTCCCTCACGCTTGTGCTCAAGCGTGCCGGATATGAAATAGCGACAGCTTCTAACCAGCAGGAAGCAATAGACTTTGTACGCCGTACATGCCCGCAATTGATCCTGATGGATATGAATTATTCGAATACAACGACCGGAGAGGAAGGACTGGAGCTTCTAGCTAAAGTACGGATCTTCTGCCCGGCTGTTCCTGTTATTCTTATCACCGCCTGGGGGTCCATCAACCTGGCGGTGCAGGGCATACGGGCCGGTGCATTCGATTTTATCACAAAACCCTGGAATAATCTGACTTTACTGAATAATATAAAGACTGCTATCGCGCTGAATGAGAGTAGCGAAAAAGAGATAAAAACGGTAGGTGATCTCACTATGGACACAGGGCATTTTGAGAAGATCATTGGGAAATCACCCTTGTTATTACAGGTTTTAAACACTGTTTCAAGGATTGCCCGGACAAATGCTTCTGTACTGATCACTGGCGAAAGCGGAACCGGGAAAGAACTCATTGCAGAAGCTATCCATGAAAACAGCGACCGGAATAAAAAACCGTTTGTTAAAGTCAACTTGGGTGGCATTTCCCAGTCGTTATTCGAAAGTGAAATGTTCGGACACAAGCAGGGAGCGTTTACGGATGCTCGCCACGACCGGATCGGACGTTTCGAGATGGCTGATAAGGGCACTATATTCCTGGATGAGATCGGCGAGTTGGATATGGTTTGCCAGGTGAAGTTGCTGAGAGTCCTGCAAGACCAGACATTCGAACCACTCGGCGACAGCAAACAGAAGCAGGTCGACACACGGGTGATCAGTGCGACCAACAAAAGCCTTACCGGTATGGTCGCCCAAGGTACTTTCCGGGAAGATCTATTTTACAGGATTAACCTGATCACCATCCGTATGCCGGCTTTACGGGAACGTATCGAAGACATACCGCTATTGGTCGAACATTTTGCAGGTAAACAGGCTGAACTTAATAATATGGATCATGTGGAATTATCTGCCGAGGCATTCGGCTACCTGAAACAATTACCGTATTATGGCAATATCCGGGAACTAAAAAACCTGATAGACCGTACGATCCTGATCTCCGGAAAGCGTATTATTACCGACCAGGATTTAAAAAAGCAATATATCGAAGTCCCCGTAAATCAGATACCTGACAACGGTTCTATCCAGTCGCTCGAAAATGTAGAGAAAAACATGATTCAAAAGGCTGTCGAGTTATATGGCAGCAATCATTCGAAGATAGCGACGGCATTAGGACTAAGCCGGCAAACTTTATATCGCCGGATGGAAAAATACAATATAAAACTTCCCGAATAAAACCACAGCATGAAATCAAGATGGATACTTCGAATAATCATCGTGCTTATCGCATGCATATCGACCGGTATAGGCTTCTTCTTTTTCCGCGACGAGCCGTTACCTTTCTGGGTCATACAATGCATAGCGGTATTTTCCATCCTGCTTTCTCTTTTTATCTATCAAAAACTCATCAAACCCTATCACATCCTACTCAGCGGGATGCAACTGTTGAAAGAACAGGATTTTTCGACCAAACTGCGCCCGGTACAAAACAAGGATGCCAACGAGTTGATCGAGGTATTCAACCGGATGATCACACAATTACGTTCCGAGCGGATCGAAGTGCGGGAGAAGAACCAGTTTCTCGACTTGCTTATCCATGCTTCGCCGCAAGGTATCATCATCCTGAATTTTGACAAACAGATCACCGACATCAATCCTTCCGGACTAAAACTACTGAATATCGGGGATATTTCTGAAATAAAAGGGAAAACTTTCCAGGAATCGACCTTCGAACTGGCTCCGGCCCTAGCTGAGTTAAAGCAGGGAGACGATGTGATGATCCGCAGCACGGTAAACACCGTGTTTCACTGTATCCGTTCGTCTTTCATCGACCAGGGATTCAATCATCCTTTTATCCTGATTGAAGAGATCACCCAGGAGTTACTCAAAGTAGAAAAAGAGTCGTATGAACGCATCATCCGTATGATGTCCCACGAAGTAAACAATTCGGTCGGGGCAATCAGTTCTACCTTAAATGTCGTAACGGATATTTTTAAACAGGATGAGAACAGTAAATGGGAATATGTTTTGCCGGCCGTCGAGGCTTCCTTCGACCGTTGTGGAAATCTAGCAAGCTTTATCAGCAAGCTATCGCAGGTAATCCGTATCCCCGAACCTACCCTCTCTCCTATTTCCCTGAATGAGCAGGCGCGTTCTGTTTATGCATTAACGAGTGCCGAATGCCGGCAAAGGAATATCGAATTGACTTTATCGCTGACAGCGGAGGACCAATACGTTCATGTAGACGGTATCCAGTTCGAACAAGTACTGGTCAATATTATCAAAAACGCTTATGAAGCGATCGGGAAAAACGGTAAGATACAGATATACACACATCACTCCCCTTTATCCATTATTATAGAGGATAACGGCCCCGGTATGACTGAAGAAACCAGGCAAAAACTCTTCACCCCTTTCTTCACCACCAAATCATCCGGACAAGGAATCGGCCTGATGTTCGTCAGGGAAGTTCTGACCAACCATCGATGCAAATTCAGCCTGACGACAGAGAACGGGCATACCATGTTCAAAATATTCTTTAGAACTCCGGAATAAATCACGAAAGACCTTTTAACCTATACATCAATAGATTATCTTCCGGGTCACCATCTTCTATCGTTCCATAAAGAGTAAAGGTTTCTTCGTCGACTGCAAAGTAAACCGGACGTTTACCTTTCAAATAGTATCTGATTACCGGATTACCGTCTAAATCAAATACTTCAAGAATAGTTCCAAAAGAATCTTTCGCTCTATTTTCATTCCATGACATTCCGAAAAACAAAGCATATAGATAGCGTTTACCTAAATAGCTATAAGCATAACTTATCTTTTCATTACCAGTTGCCAAAATACTGGCATCAGAAGTATCAAAATCGAATTTGACCCTTTTGATGAGATTAAAACTGGTATCCATAAAGTCAATCTGCTTCTTATATCCATAACAGAATACTATACGACTTTCATTTGCATATACATTACCCATATCCGGGTCTAATGAATAATCCATGATATCAGAACTTCTGTATGTCCATATTTTCCGGGGTAACGAATCTTGTAAGGCCAAAAGATATAGGCTGGGTTGCAACATATATTTAGGATCTGCTATATATAACGAATCATTGACAAAGGCAGCGTCATACAAAGCATTGTCATAACCAAATGTCTCAGCTGCCTTGAATATGGGTAATCCTTCATTATCAATACCAAACCGAAATATTTGATTTTTGCCGAAATCGCCAATCAGAAAATCGGAAAGCGGTCCCTGAAACAAGGATGGAGACACAAACTCATCCGAACCTTCTCCTTTTACCCCAAAAGTACTTTTCAATTCATGACTGGTAAGATCGTAGATGTGAAACAGGCTGTCACTCCGCTTCCAATTTTCAAAAATCAAAAACGGAGGTTTTATTTCCACTTTTACAGGATTGGTTATCCCCTGCAAAGGCATTAATTCCTGTACTAATGTTTCTTCGCAAGGAAAACCATGATCTGTTGAACTACATCCAATAGTCAAACCACAATATAATATGAATGCTAAAGAAGAAATTCGCATGATCGTACCTTTAATGTAAAATTATTTTTTAACCGATGACGCTGATTACTGTTCGTTACTTTTTGCGAGCGATGCTAGTCCTCCCATAGCTCCCAAATTCATAGTATCCAGTGCCGAACTCGGCACTATAATCATAGAACCTTTCTCTTTCAAACCCTCGAACAGCATATTCATTCCTCTGAGGTGCAATGCAACTGGATTATCAGTATACTTTTTACTGGCCAACTCAAATTTCTCGGCAATCTCGGTTTCCGCCGTTCCCAGAATGACACGGGCTCTTCTTTCGCGTTCAGCCTGGGCTTCCTTACTCATGGCATCAGCAAGATCCTGAGGTATAGCAATATCGTTAATACCAACAGTTTGACAGGTAATTCCCCAGGGATTTGTATTTCTATCTAAAACATGCTGTAAATCTTCAGCAATCTTATCGCGTTCCTGCAAAAGAGTAGACAGTTCATGTTTACCGATTGTATCCCTTAACCCTGTCTGGGCTATATGTTCAATGGCTTTTTGATACTCCTGCACTTCCAAAGCCGCCTTCTCCACATCCCAAACCGTCCAGTACACAACAGCATCCACGTTGACAGGTACTGTATCTTTCGTCAGGGTTTGTTCTGCTTTAAAAGCACTTACCCGTACCCGTTGGTCGATATAAGCAGATACACTATCAAGAATAGGAATAATCATAAATGGCCCAGGACCTTTTAAACCCTTAAATTTACCCATACGTAACACCACTGCCCGTTCCCATTGGTCGGCCACACGGATTGAAAGAGCCAACAAACTGGAAATGAGAATCAAGAACAACAAAACCGGCATATTCACAATATGCAAACTATGCAAAACGACTGATAAAAAAATCAGTACCAGCAATACAGAAAGAGAAATAGGATTAAACCATCCCTTGTTGATCACATTTGTTGTCATAAGTATTATTTTTTAGAGGTTTCAATATTTTTCAATTCCTGTATGATTTCACTAAGAGTAAAACCATAACTGAAGGCCACAGAAGAAAACTGTATGCAAATTTCTTTCAGTTTATCTTCCCTCTCCTTTTCCAGTATTACATTCTCCGTTTTATTGATAAACGTTCCTGTACCCTGTTGGGTTTCCAATATATTTTTGATTTCTAATTCTTTATACGCCTTGGATACCGTGTTCAGATTCACCTTCAACTCTACGGCTAGCGCCCTGACCGTAGGAAGTTGCTCACCTAGTTTTAGTTGCCCTGATGCTATGCCAAATATAATCTGATCGATAATCTGACGATAGACCGGTACGCCGCTGGAGTAATCTAATAAAAACTTAATCATACAATTTCATATTATATTAAACAAACATTGTACTATTTGTATATGACAAAGGTATAAAAAAAATTGTTACTCCAAACTTTTCGCACTGTTTTTATAAAAAAATCTATTTTTGAATCGGGAGAGATTAGGAGAGACTATAATAATAATGTATAAT
>ERZ812616.3638-NODE-3638-length-10323-cov-3.533405_pt1 | contig 10323 bp, 10 predicted proteins | sample MGYA00376249_ERZ812616 | MGnify/ENA primary metagenome ERZ812616 (study PRJEB26924, sample SAMEA4378265) | human gut metagenome | biome: human gut; feature: human-associated habitat; material: faeces | place: China | collected 2013 ... | reverse complement strand
TTTTTGATTGCCTCTTTTCTTGAAGCGGCAAGAATCGTTGTATAACCTTGATTTTGCAAAGATGTATCCAAAGCTTTTCTCAACAAATTGTCATCTTCTATAATTCCTATTACCATACACACCTCCTGATTTTTCTAACTTATATATTAAAAAATGTCCTTGCATTCTTACCGTTATGTAAAAAAGCAGGATATATCCTTTTTTCGAGAACATATCCTGCCTGATATTTTATGACCCCAACATCATTTTGTCTGTTTACTTTTTATCCAGGGTTTCCATCAGAATTACAATCCCGGAACCAAATGTAATCTTTACTTCATCTTCTTCGAACTGATTGCTGACACACAGACTGTCATAAGGTGTGAGCTTATGATCATGAAGCGGATATTTTGCACCTTTGATGCTCAAGCTGTAAATCTCCTGTCCTAATGGGAATATTGAAAAATACGGTCCATATGCATCCTCGCGACGGATTACTGTGTCGCCGCCGATCAGGCGAATCTTATTCTGGGAATCCAGAATGACCGCATCAACTCCCGCTTTAAATGGAATTGTGAGTGTCTGTACATTTGCCCACAGATGGTCGATTCTTCCACCGGTCGCTCCGAGGATATAGATTTCACTGGCTCCAAGTGTCATTGCCAGGCGAATTGCGATTTCTGTATCTGATGCATCTTTTACCGGATTAAATTCTCGGATCGGAACTTTCGTCTCATTGCAGTAATAGTCTCCGATTTTCTGGTCTACACTGTCGAAATCTCCAACAATATAACTTGGAAGTATCTTATGATGATAAAGAAATTCCATTCCCTTATCAACACCAATAATAAACTGACTGTCCAGTGTTTCAAGTTCTGATAATACAAAAGATTCCTCTAACTCTCCACCACTTACAATCACAATTTTCTTACTCATAAGTCTTCAAAATCTCCATCATCGCTTTTGTATTTTCTGCAGGGTCTCCTTTAAATACTGCTGAACCGGCTACAATAATATTCGCTCCTGCATCCAGTACTTCTTTGACATTAGTCTGGTAGATTCCTCCATCGACCTGGATATCTACGAAAAGTCCCTGATCTGTGATCATTTTTCTCGCCTCACGAATCTTATCCAGAGATTCCGGAATAAACTTCTGTCCTCCAAATCCCGGATGTACACTCATGATCAGTAACATATCAATGTCTTTTAACAGATTCTCTACTTTTGAAACCGGTGTTTCCGGGCAGATAGAAAGTCCTACTTTCATTCCACAATCACGAATCTTCGCAATTGTAGCGTTCACATCTTCACAGGCTTCCAGATGAATCGTCACGATATCGGCTCCTGCTTCTTTAAAAGCCTCCACGTAACGAATTGGTTCCTGCACCATAAGATGCGCATCCATAACCTGGTCTGTTGCATTGTGGATAGATTTTAATACCGGCATTCCAAAAGAAATGCTTGGAACGAACATTCCATCCATGACATCAAAATGCAGATATTTTGCACCATTATCCTCTGTAAATTTCATCTGCTCTCCAAGAACTTTAAAATCTGCCGACAATATTGACGGCGCTAAAATGTAATCCATAACTAGTACCTCCTCTTATTTTTCAATTCCTCATATAACTCTTTATAATCTTCATATCTGACAGCATGGATTTTTCCTTTTTCGACGGCTTCTTTCACAGCACAACCTGGTTCATGAATATGATCACACCCGTTAAATCTGCACTGACCTTCATAATGTTCAAACTCCGGGAAATAATATTTCAGCTCTTCTTTTTCAAAATCATTCACATATAATGAACTGAATCCAGGCGTATCCATAATATAAGAATCTTCACCAATCATAAATAGTTCTGAATGTCTTGTCGTATGCTTTCCTCGCTCAATCTTTCTACTGATACTGCCGGTTTCCATATTGGCCTTTGGATTTAAAAAATTGATAATTGACGACTTTCCGACCCCGGAAGGGCCAGCAATTGCTGTAGTCTTACCTTCCAGCATCCTGCGCAAAGTTTCCATATTCTTTTCTTCTTTTGCACTGACAAATATAAGCTGGCACCCACATTTTTCATAGATTTCCGCCAGTTCCGATAATTTTTCTTCAGAAGCAATATCCTCTTTATTAAAGCACAAAATCACCGGTATCTCTTTCGTCTGCATCATAACAAGAAATCTGTCAAGCAGGTTAAAATGCGGACTTGGCTTTGCCGCTGCAAATACGACCAGTGCCTGGTCAATATTAGCAACTGCTGGTCGAATCAATTCATTCTTTCTCTCAAAAATGTTTATAATACTTCCAGTCTTTTCCACTTCACTTAAAACTTCGATTTCTACGTCATCGCCTACCAGTGGTTTTTTCTTATCCTTGCGAAAGATTCCTTTCGCTTTACATTCATAAACACCGGATTCTACTACATGAACGTAGTAGAATCCGGCAATTCCTTTTACTATCTTTCCCTGCATCTTTTTCTATATCCTATTGCTGACCGCTGTCACTTCCACTTCCACTGCCGCTGTTGCCATTGTCCGTATTTCCACCAGTATTCGTGTTATCAGACGGTTTCGGTCCACGGCTTAATACATAAGTGATCGTGCTGCCTTTCGATACACTTCCTGAAGCCGGGCTCATAGAAATGATTGTTCCTTCTTCATAGTTACTGCTGTATTCATCTTTCTGCTTACTTGCATTCAAACCGTTCTGAGATGCCCATGACAGAAGTTCTTCCTCATCTTTTCCTGCAAAGTTCTGGATACTTACCTTATCGCTGCCACTGCTAAGTACCAGATTGACGGCTGTTCCGGCTGATACTTTTTTACCAGGTGTCACGCTCTGAGAAATAACATTTCCCTTTGCTACACTGTCATCATGCTGGGTGCTGGTAGATCCTACAGTAAGTCCTGCTGCCTGAATCTCACTTCTGGCATCTGCTTCAGATTTTCCACGCACATCCGGTACTGTCTTCTTCTGAGCTCCCTTACTTACAATCATCTTAATCTGCGTGCCTTTTGCTGCTTTGGAATTTGCTGCAGGTGTTGTACTGATTACATTACCTTCAGCTACATTATCATCATACTGAAATTCTGAAGTAGGTTCAAATCCTGCATCTGTCAATTTTCCCTGAGCTTCATCCTCGCTCATGCCAGATACATCCGGCACAATAATCTCTTTTCCAATTAATGCGGAACTTACAACTACATGAACGGTTGAATGTTTCTTTACCTTTGTTCCGGCTTTTGTCTTCTGCTCACTGACTGTTCCTTCCTCATACTTCTCAGAATCTTCTCTAGAGTCAACTTTAATTCCAAGTTTCTTATCTTTCAGTGCTTTTGTTGCTGCTTCTTCTGTCATTCCGACAATATCAGGTACTTTTACTGTATCTTTGTCTGATGAATCTTCTGTTGTTGTTCCGGATCCAATAGATTTAAAAATTCCTGCTGCTTTTCCGACTGCAAAAATCAAAATAAATGCAATGATCAGTGCCACTACGATCATTAGAATCTTCATGACTTTGTTCATACGTGGATTAACTTCTTCTGCGCCTTTTCTGCCATCATAATCGTCATCATCGTACTCTTCGTCGTCATCATCATAACGGTCATCACCATAATCATCGTCATAGTCATCGGCGCCATAATCATCATCATCTCCGTAATCATCATCATAGTCGTCATAAGAACTTCTGATATCATCCAGTTCATCATCTGTGATAATCACTGTATCTGCATTACGAAGTGGCGGAATTTCAACAAAATCCCCGTCCGGATCCATCATAGATCTCTTCAGATCTCTTGTCAGATCTGCTGTACTTGCATAACGTCTCTCACTGTTCTTCTGGGTACATTTTAAAATAATCTGCTCCAGACTGTACGGAATATCCGGTGCATACTCTGACGGAGGTGTGATTTCCTGCTGCAAATGCTTCATAGCAACTTCCACGGTTGACTCTCCGTCAAATGGTACTCTTCCGGTTACCATCTCATATAGTGTGATACCAATCGAATAAATGTCACTCTTCGCATCACTATAGCCGCCTCTTGCCTGTTCTGGAGATGTATAATGAACAGATCCCATTGCATTGGAACTGATCGTATTAGAAGTAACAGCCTTGGCAATCCCAAAATCAGTCACTTTGACCTTACCATCTCTGGATATCATAACATTCTGAGGTTTAATATCACGATGTACGATACCTGCCGCATGTGCTGCCCCGATACCATTGCACATCTGAATTGCAATGCTAATGACTTCTTTATGGGAAAGCTTTCCCTTCTTTTCAATATATTCTTTTAAAGTGATGCCCTCTACCAGTTCCATCACCATATAATAAAGTCCCCGGTCCTCTCCGACATCATACACATTTACGATATTCGGATTCAGAAGTCCTGCGGCTGCCTGCGCTTCTGAATGGAATTTACGGACAAAATTCTCGTCTTCACGATATTCTTTTTTCAATACTTTGATCGCGACATAACGGTTCAGCATTGTGTCTTTTCCCTTATAGACATCTGCCATACCACCGGCACCAATTTTGCTCAGCACCTCGTATCTCTTTCCTAATACAATACCATCTTTTACCATGCACTCACCTCATCTGCAAGCGGCTCAGCTAAAACAACCCCTATGTTATCTCTCCCGCCATTGCTGTTTGCTTTTTCGATCAACATCTGTACTGCCTCGACGATGTCTCTTGCTCCCTTTACAATATCAAACATATCCTCATCTTCAACCATATTACTGAGACCATCGGTACACATCAGGATCATATCCCCCTTTTTCAGCCGATATTCGTAAATATCAGCCTCTACTTCTTCCTTGACCCCCATGGCTCTTGTAATAATATTCTTATCCGGATGATTCTTAGCTTCTTCTGCTTTTATACCTCCCAGACGAACCATCTCTTCAACAAGAGAATGATCCTTGGACAACTGTTTTATCTTATCACCAATCAGATAAAGACGACTATCTCCGACATTCGAAAAATATAAAGTATTCCCTATTACAGTAGCTATTACGAGTGTCGTTCCCATACCTTCTAACTTCACATCAGACTGTGCTGCCTGTATCAGCTTATGATTTGCTACAGACACAATACTCTTCAAGATTTCTTCCGGTTTATCAAGTTCTGTCTTTTCCAGTTCTTCATGGACAACCTTCACGGTATATTTTGACGCAAAATCACCCGCTTTATGTCCTCCCATTCCGTCTGCTACTACAAGCAGATTCGGAAAAGGACCTACCGGCTTATCTGTCACATAGACATAATCCTGATTCATCTCACGTTTTCGACCCACATCAGTCTTCGCATATATCTTCATCTGGTCTCTCCTCTTTTACAGCACCATATCGTCTTCTGAGCTGTCCACAGGCTCCGTCAATATCAGAGCCTCTTTCCCTTCTAATAGTAACATTTATTCCGTTTTTTTCAAGTTTATTTTGAAATTCCATAGCTTTTTTGCTATCTGGCTTTTTGAAATCCCTTTCCTTAATTGGATTTACCGGAATCAAATTCAGATGACAGTTACGGTGTTTCAATATCCCGGTCAGTTCTTTTACATCGTCCGGTCCATCATTCACGCCTGCCACCAGACTATATTCAAAGGTCACTCTCCGCCCGGTCTGCTTGTAATAATCATCACAGGCTTCCAGTACTTCTGAAAGTTCGTATTTATTCGCGATCGGCATCAGTTTTTTACGCTTTTCCTGACTGGAACCATGCAGCGACAATGCAAGAGTAATCTGAAGTCCTTCCCCTGCCAGTCTGTGAATATTGGGTACAATTCCACAAGTGGAGGCTGTAATACTTCTCTGGCTGATATTCAACCCATGTTCATCACTAAGCATATGTATAAATTTTACAAAGTTATCGTAATTATCCAAAGGCTCTCCTGTTCCCATAACAACAACATTGGATACTCTTTCGCCTGTCATCTTCTGGATCTGATAAATCTGTCTTAACATCTCAGAAGTTGTCAGATTTCTCTCAAGCCCATCCAGTGTAGACGCGCAGAATCTGCACCCCATCCTGCATCCGACCTGTGAGGAAATGCATACCGAATTGCCATAGTTATATTTCATAAGAACGCTTTCGATACGGTTCCCGTCCTCCAGCTCAAACAAAAATTTTTCTGTCAGATCCACCTTGGAGATCTGATGGGCGACCACTTTCACTTTACGGATTTCATACGCCTGATCAAGTTTTTCCCGAAGTGCTTTCGACAAGTTTGTCATCTCATCGAATTCTTCTGCCAGTTTTTCATGAAGCCATGCATAAATTTGTTTTGCACGGAACGGTTTTTCTCCGATGCTCTTTATCTCATCTTGTAATTCATCATAGTTATAAGATACGATGTCTTTTTTCTCCATGACCTTGCTCCAATCTATTGTTTTCTAAATTCAGCAATATAGAATCCATCCCCCATATCGCTTCCCGGCAGCATCTGTTTTTCCCGGATTTTTTCAAATTCCGGAAAGTTTTCCACAAACCATGCCGTGTTATCCTCATTTTCTTCCCGATTAATTGTACAAGTGCTGTACAGAAGTTTTCCTCCTGGTTTTACATAATTATGGACAACTGTCAGAATCTGTCTCTGTAAGTCCGCAAGTCCTTTCGTCATCTCCACTGTCATCTTACTCTTCAAGTCTGGTTTTTTACCAAGAATTCCAAGTCCTGAACACGGAAGATCTGCAATTAGAATATCTGCTTTTTCATAAGACGCCTCATCATTGATCGTCGCATCCTGGCATACAGCCTCTATGTTATCAAGTCCGCTTCTTTCAATATTCTCCTCAATCAACGCAACCTTGTATTCTGTCAGATCTCTTGCTTCCACATACCCGGTTCCAGACAACTTTTCCGCAAGGTGAATTGCTTTTCCTCCCGGTGCTGCACAGACATCGATCACATAATCTCCTTCTTTCGGTTCTGCCCATTCGGCCACCTGCATGGAACTGATATCCTGGATATAGATATATCCTTTCTGAAATGCCAGAAGTCCTGCCAGATAATCATAATTGGTCAGTTCATATGCATAAGGAAGTACCGGGTGTCTGCGATAGACCACACCATCTTTTTCCAGTTCTTTTTCAAATTCTTCCTTTGAAACAACAGCTGTGTTACGTCTGACTGTCACTGGACGCTCTTCAAGAAATGCTTTTCCCATCTTCTCTACTGTCTCTTTTCCATATACCGAGATCCACTTTTCTACCATCCACATTGGCAGAGAATATCTCACGGAAAGACAGGCAATCTCATTGGAAGGATCCGGATATGAAACCATGTCCAGATTTCTGCTGATATTACGAAGGACTCCATTTACAAACCCTTTTAGATTCACAAATCCTTTTTTCCCTGCAAGTTTTACCGCTTCATTACACACCGCACTGTCCGGTACGTGATCCATATATTTTAACTGGTAGACCGAACTTCTTAAAATCGTGCGGATCACTGATTTCTGTTTGTGCACTTTTACCTTTGAAAATTGATTGATGATATAATCAATCTCTATCTGATGCTCAAGCGTTCCCTCCACCACTCTCGTGATGAATGCACGCTCTCGTTTTTCCAAATACTGATATTTATCAAGAACATTTTTCAGGGCTATATGACTGTACTCCCCGTCTCTTGTAATTAAGAGCAGCGTCTCTAGTATGATTTCCCTTACATTTACCTGCGTTGCCATGTGTCTATCCTCATTTCCTTTTTATCAAACTATATCTTCACTCAATCACACCATCTTCACGACTACTCTTCTTCATTTTAACTAATCTCTTTAATGTCTAGTCGTCTCTTCTGCCACCTGTCAGAATCAGGATTCGCAAAAGCTGAAGGATTGCAGAAGCTGCACCTGCAACATAAGTAAGTGCTGCTGCCGTCAGTACCTTTTTGGTTCCGGAAAGTTCATCCGGATATAATAGATTGCTCTCACCCAGAATCTTTATCGCTCTTCTGGAAGCATTGAATTCTACCGGAAGTGTTACGATCTGAAATAACACTGCCAGTGAAAATGCCAGAATACCAAGATTCAGTAACGCTTGGGACATCTGGGAATTAAAGAACAATCCCAGAAGAATCAGCGGCCACGCAATGGTACTTCCAAAATTGGCAGCTGGAACAAGTGCACCACGAATCTGTAGCGGTGCATATCCCACCTGATGCTGGATTGCGTGTCCGCACTCATGTGCTGCTACTCCGACAGCTGCCACCGATGTCTGTCCATAAGTCGCATCAGAAAGCCGGAGTACTTTTCCTCTCGGGTCATAATGGTCTGTCAGATTACCTGATATCCTCTCAACCCGGACATCATAGATACCAGCCCTCCTCAGGATTGTCTCCGCAGCCTCTCTTCCTGTCATACCAGAATGACTTCTCACTCTGGAATATTTATTAAATGTTGAATTCATCTTCGCAGATGCGATCATGCAGATGACTACACCGATCAAAACAAGTACATAGGTCGGATCAAAATACATTGGATAATACATAACTTTCTACCTCCTTTATCCTTTAGGGGTATTATATATGAAAAAGACGCAAAAACACGTCTTTTCATACTTTCTTAACATTTTTTTAGAATTTCTCCATATTCCAGGCGATTTCCTCTAAGAAATGCGCCTGCATCCATACGTTTTTTGCCTTGAAGCTGAAGTTCCTCAATCTTCAGAAGTCCTTCACCAGTCTGGACATAAAAACTGTCTTTTCCCACTTTTACAATCGTTCCGGCTTCCTGGTCTGTATTGTCTTCCATGACATCTGCCTGCCACAGCTTGATCACTTTATCATTCCAGTGTGTGTAAGCACTTGGCCATGGGTTTAAACCTCGGATTAGGCGCTCAATCTGAACAGCCGGATCATTCCAGTTAATATTACCAAGATTCTTATCCAGCATCTTTGCATATGCAGTCGTGCTCTCTCCCTGCGGCTCCCATGTAGCTGTCTTATCTTCCAGACATTTCAAAGTCTCTACACAAAGCTTTGCTCCTGCCTCTGCCAGTTTATCGTGCAGGCTTCCACCAGTCTCCTTTTGATCTAGCGGGATTTCTGTCTTTAAGATCATATCTCCTGTATCCAGGCCTTCGTTCATCTGCATCGTTGTCACACCAGAAACCTTCTCACCATCAATGACTGCCCACTGAATCGGTGCAGCTCCTCGATACTTTGGAAGTAAAGATGCATGGACATTAATGCAGCCATAAGGTGTCATCTGTAGAATTTCCTTTGGAAGAATCTGCCCAAATGCAATAACAACCATAATATCTGCGTTATATTTTTTCAATTCTTTAATACATTCCGGCTCCCGGATCTTTTTTGGCTGATAAACCGGAATGTCCCGGGCAAGAGCTGCTTCCTTGACCGGCGTATACTGCATCTTGCCGCCACGCCCTTTCGGTTTATCCGGCTGTGTCACTGCAAGAACAACCTCATGCCCGGCTTCTGCAAGCGCCTCTAATGTGCCAACAGAGAAATCCGGTGTCCCCATAAATATGACTTTCATCTATTCCTATTCCTCTCCCTCTTCTACATTGTGAATACCGCCTTCAACAAGATCTACATACATTTTTCCATCCAGATGATCGATCTCATGGCAGAACGCCCTCGCCAGAAGTCCTTCGCCTTCCATCTCAAACTCATTCATATCTTCATCCAAAGCTCTGACTTTTACATAGTTCGGTCTTGTCACCTGTCCACATTTTCCAGGTACACTTAAGCATCCTTCTTCTCCTGTCTGCTCTCCGGAAGTTTCCAAAATCTCCGGATTGATCAGTATGATCGGACCTTCCCCTACATCAATCACTACAATTCTTTTTAACACTCCGACCTGTGGAGCTGCAAGTCCGACTCCCATAGCCTCATACATGGTATCTAACATATCCTCGATCAAAATCTTTGTACGGATACTCATCTTTGTTATTTCTTTACAGTGTTTGGTCAAAACATCGTCCCCAAGCACTCTGATTTCTCTAATTGCCATAATCTTTTTTCTCCTTTACCTGCTACATTCTATCTTATGACGCCTGTGGATTGTAGCCTGCTTTGCATCGGCATCATGTCTTCACTCTGATAATCTTATTATTACGGATTCATATCAAACTGTATCTTCAATGACTGAAAGCCCCGATTGATCTCAATGTATTTTTCCATCCGATCCTTCACCGCCATCAGGATTCTTTCATCTTCACTTTTCAAATAGATGACCTTACGGTAAATATCATTGATTTTCCCTATGCCTGGACTTGCTGGTCCAATGACTGCCATCGGTGCTTCTCCAGCTGCCCGCACTGCAAAATCTTTCAGATATCCTGAAGCTTTCGTAAGAAGTGCCTCGTCTGCCCCTGAG
>ERZ812616.3627-NODE-3627-length-10375-cov-3.059302_pt1 | contig 10375 bp, 7 predicted proteins | sample MGYA00376249_ERZ812616 | MGnify/ENA primary metagenome ERZ812616 (study PRJEB26924, sample SAMEA4378265) | human gut metagenome | biome: human gut; feature: human-associated habitat; material: faeces | place: China | collected 2013 ... | reverse complement strand
TAAACTTAATATAAAATCAACTATCAAGTATTCTAACAACGGGTGCACAAGACAGGCTGCAAGCCCTCAGTATATAGCTGAAAACATACTTAATCGCGAGTTCACTGCCAAAGCACCAAATGAGAAATGGCTCACTGATGTGACAGGGGATTTCAATTGTCTACTTGACGGGGAGTTCTCTTCTTTTGTAATATTGAAGAAATGTATATAATAGAACTTGTGTACATTGAAGGAATGCATGTTTTACGATATGATATGTTTATATAAAGTGTTGAAACCGTTTTATCTCTTACCTTTTCTGGTAAAATAAGATAAACAAAATCGGAAATTGGAAAGGAAGCTTGAATTATAAAATTATGAAGCGAGGTAGTGGATATGGAAAAAGACCCGTTTAAGGAATATTTGAGGGAGTCTGAACCAGATAAAGCTCATAAGGGTTATGCTTGGAGTACGGCCATCGGACTTCAGGCAGTGGACGGACTCAAACCATCTAAATATTTGATTGATACTGCCATTCAGAATATTGAAGGCAAAATCACAATGAAAGAAGCACAGAGCCTTATTGATAGTTACTATGAAGAAGGACCAGTGCATTTGTCTGATGATGAGCGTACCGAAGAAGCAGATAAGGTTTCGTCCCGTATTGTTGAAATTCTTTCTGAAACAGCGTTCTCATTTTCTCCGAATGAGTATATTGCCATCCACCGTAAACTATTTCAGGGGATTTATAAACACGCCGGAAAGATTCGAGATTACAACATTACAAAGAAAGAATGGGTGCTTGATGGGGCAACTGTTATGTACGGTAGTGCATCCGAATTGAGAGCCACACTTGAATATGTTTTTTCGCAGGAGAAGGATTTTAGTTATAAAGGACTTTCAATGGACGAGATTATCCATCATCTTGCGGTATTCATTTCAAGATTATGGCAAATTCATATCTTTGGGGAAGGCAATACGAGAACAACGGCAGTGTTCTTCATCAAATATTTAAGGACACTTGGGTTTTCTGCAACCAATGATATTTTTGCGGAAAATGCGTGGTATTTCAGAAATGCACTTGTCCGTGCAAACTATACGAACCTGCAAACAGGTATTCACGAAACAACAGAGTATTTGGAAACATTTCTCAGAAATCTGCTTTTGAACGAGAAAAATGAGCTTCATAATCGAAATCTTCATATAAGTGGACTCTTGAACGAAGAGAAAGTGGACATTGGGGATACAAAAGTGGATATTGAGAATGAAAAAGTGGACATTCAAGACAAAAAAGTGGATATTGAAAGTGTACTTTCCGAAAAAGGTAGTGATTTCTCGGTAAAAACGACGATTCATATCCATAGACTTTTTGAGAAGTTTGGCTTTGATGAGGTGTTTGGAAGAAGTGCGGTTATGGAACTTCTTGAGCTGAAGGGTTCAGGTGCTTCAAAACTTCTTTCCAATTTGGTAAAGGCGGATATTATTGAACCGGTATCTGGTCACGGAAACGGGAAATATAAATTTAAGAAGTAGTTTATAAGACTTCCTTGAAATTATCGACATGGTGTGTAGACAATCTGATGTTTTGTCTTCGGCAGTAGGATAAAGAAGATAAGGAAACAGAACAGAAATAGATTATAAAAGGTCTGTTGGGCAGTATAGCCTAATGAAGCCTACAGAAAAAGGTTGCGTGAAGCCGCATAAAAATGTATAATTAGGAGTAATGAATTTCATATTAAATGATATTGGAGGTACTCATGTCACAGTCGGTTACGATAAAGAGTAATAAATATGGAATCAATTTAGTTTTAGATGCGGATATGCCATTTGCAGATTTGATAAAGGCAGTTGTAGAGAAGTTTAAGGCATCCGCCAATTTTTTTAAAAACGCAAAGCTTGCTATTTCATTTGAGGGAAGGCATCTTTCAGATGAAGAGCAGCAGCAGATAATTGCAGCTATTGAGGAAAATACCACAATTGAGATTTTGTGCATTGTGGAGAGTGGTACCGAGCAGGAAGCCATTATGAAGGAGCAGGTTGAGGCATTTAATGAGGCAGTGCAGAAGCAGTGCGAGAATGTTGCAACAGTCAGTGTTCCGGAGCAGTTTTACCGTGGTACGCTCAGGTCAGGCCAGGTGATTACCAGCGAGTCTTCGGTCACAATCATAGGTGATGTCAATCCGGGAGCCAAGATTATAGCTCAGGGCAATATCGTTATTCTTGGTGCATTAAAGGGCAATGTCCACGCCGGATGTACAGGTGACAGGAGCTGCTTTGTATTTGCACTTGATATGCAGCCGATTCAGATTCAGATTGGTGATTTGATTGCGAAGAGTCCGGACGAGCCTCAGCAAAAGCACAGAGTAAGGCGCAAGGAAAAACCGGCACAGGAGCAGGCGCAGATAGCCATCGCAAAGGATGGATATATTTACATCGAACCAATTACTAAAAATATTTTAAATAGCATTTAGGAACGTAGGAGGAAGAAAGTTCATGAGCGAAGTAATCGTTATCACATCAGGAAAGGGTGGTGTGGGCAAGACCACAACCACAGCAAATATCGGTACAGGTCTTGCACAGTTAAATAAAAAGGTTGTTATGATTGATACTGATATCGGACTGCGTAACCTGGATGTTGTTATGGGACTTGAGAATCGTATTGTATACAATCTCGTAGACGTCGTTGAGGGTAAATGCCGTATCCGTCAGGCTCTTATCAAGGATAAGAAATATCCTGATCTGTGTCTGCTTCCATCAGCCCAGACAAGGGACAAGGATGCTGTTACACCTGAGCAGATGGTTGAGCTTATCAATGAGCTTCGTGAGGAGTTTGACTATATTCTGCTTGACTGCCCGGCAGGTATCGAGCAGGGCTTCAAGAATGCCGTTGCAGGAGCTGACCGTGCACTCGTTGTCACTACACCTGAGGTATCAGCAATCCGTGACGCTGACCGTATCGTTGGCCTTCTTGAGGCAAATGAGATGAAGCGCATTGATCTGATTGTCAACCGTCTGCGTGTCGATATGGTTAAGCGCGGTGATATGATGAATGTGGATGATGTAACAGAGATTCTTGCAGTCAACTTAATCGGTGCAGTACCGGATGATGAGCAGATTGTTATTTCTACAAACCGTGGTGAGCCGTTAGTTGGCTCAGACAGTCTTGCAGGAAAGGCATATATGAATATCTGCCGCCGTATCATGGGCGAGGAGGTTCCTTTCCTTGATTTAAACCAGAAGCATGGTGTCTTTGAAAAGCTAAAGGATATGTTTAAGAAAAATTAAAGGGGGATACGTACCATGGGTATAATGGATTTATTTAAAAAGAAATCTTCTGGTAATGTTGCAAAGGTTACAAAGGAAAACTGCGTAGCATGTGGAAGATGCGTGGAGTATTGTCCTGCAGGTGCAGTTAAGCTTGGACAGAAGTTATGTACAAAGGATGGCGCAGAAGTCAAGTATCCTAAGATGCCACTTCCATCAGAACAGAAGTGGGGACCACATATGTGGACAGAGGACTATAGAGATAAGAACAGAATTAACTGTTATGATACAGGTACAGCACCATGCAAGACAGCCTGTCCAGCGCATATAGCGGTTCAGGGTTATCTTAAGATGGCAGCACAGGGAAGATTTAAGGATGCTCTTGCACTTATAAAGAAGGAAAATCCATTCCCAGCAGTATGTGGACACGTATGTAACAGAAGATGTGAGGATGCATGTACAAGAGGAACTATTGACGAGGCTATAGCTATAGATGAAGTTAAGAAGTTTATTGCTATGCAGGACTTAAAGGCTGAAACACGCTATATCCCAGAACCAGTAGTACCAGCAACTAAGGGCTATTTTGATGAAAAGGTTGCTATAATAGGTGGAGGACCTGCTGGTCTTTCATGTGCTTTCTATCTTGCAGAAAAAGGCTATAAGCCAACTGTATTTGAAAAGAATGAAAAAGCCGGAGGTATGCTTGTATATGGTATTCCATCATTTAAGCTTGAAAAGGATGTCGTTGAAGCTGAAATAGACGTTATACGCCAGATGGGTGTAGATATAAAAACGGGTGTTGAAGTAGGTAAGGACATTACTATAGATGAATTAAAGAAGCAGGGATATAAGGCTTTCTATATAGCCATCGGATGTCAGGGCTCAAGAAAAGCTGGAATTGACGGCGAAGATGCAGATGGTGTAGTATCAGCAGTCGATTTCTTAAAAGAGGCTGGAACAGCTCACGAATATCTACTTGAAGGTGACGTTGTTGTAATCGGTGGTGGTAATGTTGCTATCGATGTTGCAAGAACAAGCACAAGAGTTGGTGATTATAACGTGTCAATGTTCTGCCTTGAGGACAGGGATAATATGCCTGCATCGGATGAAGAAGTTGAGGAAGCACTTGAAGAGGGTGTTAAGCTTGACTGTGGCTGGGGACCTAAGGAAATTCTTACAGAGAATGGAAAGGTTACAGGTATCGTGCTTAAGAAATGTACATCTGTTAAGGATGCAAATGGACGTTTCAACCCACAGTATGATGAGAATGATACTAAGACTATCGCCTGTCGTCATGTATTCTTAAGTATAGGACAGTCTACTATATGGGGCGACCTTCTTAAGGGTACTAAGGTTGAAGTTGACGGTGTGAGAGTAAAGGCTGACAAGCTTACATACCAGACAACAGACCCAGATGTATTTATCGGTGGTGATGTATACACAGGACCAAGATTTGCCATAGATGCTATTGCAGCAGGTAAGGAGGCAGCTATATCTATACACAGATATGTACAGCCACACAGCTCACTTACTATCGGACGTAACAGAAGAGATTTCATCGAGCTTGATAAGGATAATATCAAGGTTGAGGGATATGATAACAGCAGTAGACAGGTTCCGGGAGTTAATAAGGCTATTGACACAAAGAAGTCATTCAGGGATGCAAAGCTCACATTTACAGAGGAACAGGTTAAGACTGAAACAGCCAGATGTTTAGGCTGTGGCGCATCTGTTGTTGACCCTAACAAATGTATTGGTTGTGGTATATGTACAACTAAGTGTGAGTTTGACGCCATACATCTTAACAGGGACCTTCCAGAGTGCAGTACTATGAGAAAGAGTGAAGATAAGCTTAAGTATATTCTTCCTTATGGGGCTAAGCAGGCTATTAAGATAAAGTTTTCTGGCAAGAAGAATTAGGGTGTCAGAGGATTGCGTTACCTGATATTATTATATTAATGACGGACGCATAAAGGTCGGGAGGTGTTTCGGTAATAAAGCTTCACGCACCAGAAAGCTGTCTGGATATTTCTAAAACTTTCCGCAGATGCTTTTCTGTGGACGCAGCTGCTTATACGAAACGTCCTGTTTCGTTTTCGCTCGATTTGACATCCGTGTCAAATCGTTGCTGATAATTGAATGGAATATCTAAGAACTATCACAATCAGCTTTCAAGTGTGCGCTGCGCATTATTTCCCTGACATCCCCCGACCTTTATGCTGACTTTGATACAATAAATTTATAGATTACGCCACCATCAGACATAATATAAACGGAAAGCAGCTATGTATATAGCCAGCAGCGCCCTACCGTGCCAGTGCCAGCGTAAATATGAATTCCGTTCCGACATCCTTCGTGCTTATGACATCAATATGCTCTTCATGAGCCTGTATAATCTCCTTAACAATAGAAAGTCCAAGACCAGAGCCCTTCTTATCGCGGCCTCTTGAGGCATCAGACTTGTAAAATCTGTCCCATATCTTATCAATATCCTCTTTGGCGATGCCGCTTCCAGTATCCTTTATGGATATCTGCGCTTTTTCACCCTTTTCCTTGACAGTGACATATATGAAAGAATTATCGTGGCTGAACTTTATCGCATTGTCGATAAGATTATATATGACCTGCTGGATTTTCTGCTTGTCAGCCTTTACATTTTCCACATTTCCTGCAAATGTAAGACTGAACTTGATATTCTTTTTCTTGCATGTGCCTTCAAGCGTTTCTATCGTGTGCTTTATGACAGAGTTCACATCAAATGTACTTATATCAAGGCGGACACTCTTTGGGTCAAGCTCATTAAGAGTAAGTATATTGCTTGTGAGCTTGGTAAGCCTGTCAGTTTCAAAAAGTACAATGTTGATATACTTATTAATCATTTCAGGCGGAATAGTTCCGTCCTCAATAGCCTCAAGATAGCCCTTGATAGAGGTCAGTGGTGAGCGGAAGTCGTGGGATATGTTGGATAAAAACTTCTGCTGGAACTTATCCATTTCATTTAACTCCTGCGCCATATAATCAAGAGAGGCTGCAAGACGACCGATTTCATCATTGTGCTTAGACTGTATGCGGTATGAAAGATTACCTTTTCCATATTCGACAGTAGCCTTTGTAAGCTCATTGATAGGTGCGTGTATGTGTACAAAGTAAAGTATAAGCATAGAAAGTGACAGCACCATAGCTATGGCAAGTGTCAGATAGTTAGTGTTAAATGTCTGGTATACACGGTCAGTTATCGTGCTTTCAGGCATATTTATAACAACATATCCAACTATATTAAAGCCGCTTGTTATAGGCGAATACACACTAAGCACATCCTCACTGAATACGCCGTAAAAGTCGCCTAAGTGGGAGTGTGCTCCGTTAAGGCTTCCATAGTCAAATTCCTCAATCTCGTACAGACAGTCATCCTGTGAAGCCTTTCCAGTGTAACTTGTATCTAAAAGCACCTTGCCGTTTGGCTCAACAAACATAATACGTGTGCCATTCAGGTGTGATATGATACTAAGATTTGTTCTTATAGCCGGCATACGGTTAGACTCAAGAAAGTCAGTTCCGTATTCGCTGGATATTTCCGTAGCCTGCTGATACATGGCATCTGAATAATAATTGTATACCTTGTTGTAGTCATGCTTATAGCATATAGTCGTAACAGCGATAAAACCGACTATTGCAACGGCTATATATAGAAAAATCTGCTTGGTAAGCATATTGTATCGCATAGTAATCCTCATTTCTGAGCACATTTTACGTATAAAAGTTTCGTGCCCAATGTGCCAGGACACGTATCCGTGTGAAAATAATGTACACTAATTTAAAAAATTGCCAGTGCTTACTTGGTAACAAACTTATAACCGATACCCCATACAGTTTCGATAGCCCACTGGTCATGGTCATTTATCTTTTCACGTATTCTTTTGATGTGGACATCAACAGTTCTTGTATCACCGATATAGTCATAACCCCAGATATTATCAAGAAGCTGTTCCCTTGTAAACACCTGATTAGGCGCAGATGCAAGGAAGTAGAGCAGTTCAAGCTCTTTAGGAGGCATCTCGACAGGCTTCTTATAATAAGTAACTGAATAGTTGTCAAGATTAACAACTAAGTCCGGATAAGTTACACATTTGGCAGACTCAGTGGTTGTGACAGCCGACTGTGGAAGGTGATATCGTCTTAATACCGCCTTTACACGGGCGACAAGTTCCTTCGTTTCAAAAGGCTTTATCATATAGTCGTCAGCACCAAGCTCAAGACCGAGCACCTTATCAAATGTTTCCCCTTTGGCAGATAACATAATAATAGGTGTGTTATTGTTCTTTCGTATCTCCCTGCACACCTGATAGCCATCCATGCCGGGGAGCATAAGGTCTAATAATATAAGATTAGGCTTAAATGATGAGAGAGTGTCAAGCGCGCTCTCACCATCGTATACTATCTTTGTTTCAAAACATTCCTTAGTAAGATATAAGGATATAAGTTCAGCTATATTTTCATCATCATCAACGATAAGAATTCTTTGTTTAGCTACCATAATAATCTCCATTTCTGCTGGTGTATCCGCTATATACAGTATGCATATGCTGCTGGATAACTAAGCTTATCAGTCTTTAAATGTAACAATAGTTACACCTTCTGCGCCTTCACCTATCTGACCTAAGCGGAAGTCCTTAATATAAGGCACTCCTCGAAGGTATGAGGTTACGCCTGCACGAAGTGCGCCTGTTCCTTTTCCGTGGACAATTCGTACTTGAGGAATTTTGGCGATATAGGCATCGTCAAGATACTTGTCAAGTACGGCTACTGCCTCATCAACAGTATAGCCTAAGAGGTTAATTTCAGATGAAACGGATGAGGACTTAGCCATTTTTATCTTACCTGAGCCGCTTCCAGACTTAGATGAAGCTGCCTTTGTATCCTCTGGGTCTTTGTAGCCTTTAAGAATGGCAAGATTTTTAATGTCCATCTTTGTGTTAAGGCTTCCGATAAGTACGGATACCTGATTTTTAGCCTTGTGTATCTGCGAAACTGTACCGACTACATTCATAGTGAGTACCTTAACGTGCATACCCGGCTTGAATTCAGATATATCGTGTGCCTTATGTGCCTGTACATTTGCAGGCTCGACCTTAAGCTTTTCCTGACGTTTGTTCATCTTTTCACGGATATCGCTTCTGTGCTTTTCGAGTTCCTTGACAGACATACCGTGCTTATTCATCGCATTTATGGTCTTATCAGCGTATTCCTTGGCATCACGGAGTATGTGTGCTGCCTCTTCGTTAGCCTTTCTTATGATATTGTCAGTACGCTCATCAAGACGTTCAGTTTTCTTTGTAAGCTCAGCCTTAAGAGAAGCTATCTCCTCCTTGTACTTAGCAAGCTCTTCACGTTCCTTTTCGATAGTTACACGGCTCTGCTCAAGGTCAGTTACAAGGTCTTCAAATCTTATATCCTCAGAGTCAAGGCGTTTAGCGGCATCATCTATAATGTCGGCTGATAATCCAATCTTTTTGGATATTGCAAATGCATTACTCTTGCCGGGAATACCGATAAGAAGCCTGTAAGTAGGGCGAAGCGACTCAACGTCAAACTCACAGCACGCATTTTCAACGCCGTCAGTGGTAAGTGCATACATTTTAATCTCACTGTAATGTGTTGTAGCCATAGTTGTGACACCGCGTCTGTGCAGGTTGTCAAGTATGGCAATGGCAAGTGCGGCACCCTCAGTAGGGTCAGTACCAGCACCTATCTCATCAAAGAGTATAAGGCTGTTGCTGTCGGCTTTATTTAAAATGTCGACAGTGTTTGTCATATGTGAACTGAATGTACTAAGGCTCTGTTCAATACTCTGTTCATCTCCGATATCTGCAAATATTTCATCAAATACAGCTATGTCAGAGTGCTCAAGAGCAGGAATATTAAGTCCTGCCTGTGCCATAAGTGTAAGAAGTCCGACAGTCTTTAAGGAAACTGTCTTACCACCTGTGTTAGGACCTGTGATGATAAGAAGGTTAAAGTCAGTACCAAGATAAATGTCTATAGGTACGACAGTATGCGGTTCTATGAGAGGATGTCGACCTTTCTTAATATTTACACGACCATTTGTATTCATTACAGGACGGCTGCAGTTAAGATGTCTTGAAAGAAGTGCCTTTGCAAATATACAGTCAAGGTGTGTGAGTACTTCATAGTCTGATAAAAGCATATCAGTGTGTTCAGCAGCCTTTTCGCTTAAGCTGGCAAGGATAACTTCTATCTCAGCCTGCTCCTTAAGTTCAAGCTCACGGATGTCATTATTTAACTTAACTACTGCGGCGGGCTCTATAAATAATGTAGAGCCGGTAGATGACTGGTCGTGAACCATACCTGGCATTGAAGACTTATATTCGGCCTTTACAGGAAGACAGAACCTTCCCTGTCTTGTTGTTATGACATAATCCTGAAGATAGGTTCTTGTCGATGGTGAGTTAAGAATTTTGTTAAGTTCTGTGTGTATGCGGTCAGCAGCCAGATTTTTCTTACGTCTTATATCACGCAGATTAGCACTCGCATCATCGCTTATCTCATCCTCTGATATGATACATCTCTTGATGGCATTGTTAAGAAGTGTAACAGGGTCGAGGGTGTCTATCATAGGCTGGATGGAGTCAGCCCTGTATTCATAGTAACCCTTGATATGTGCGGCACATTCAAGAAGCATACTTATATTAAGAAGTTCAAGTGCGTTAAGAGAGCTTCCGACCTTAAGGCGGGCGATACTTGCGCGCACATCCTTAATTCTTGAAAAGTCTACACTGCCTTTCTGATATACCCTTGTAAGGGCATCGTTGGTTTCATCAAGAGCTGAGTTGATGTCATCAATATTATTCATAGGCATAAGAGCCTTAAGTGTCTGCTTTGCTCCGTCAGAGCACGCCATAGACACGAGGGTATTTATTATTTTATTATATTCAAGTGTTGCTAATGCTTTTTTATTCAATGTTATTACTCCAGTTAATTAATATTGTGATACTGCATAAGGACAGGGTGATATTTCCTTAATCCCTAGCGGTAACTTACTATATTTTACAGCATTTACGGATAAAAAACTATATGATGAAGTAAGAAACTTATAAAAAGAAAGTCTTATTAA
>ERZ812616.3626-NODE-3626-length-10379-cov-2.314026_pt1 | contig 10379 bp, 11 predicted proteins | sample MGYA00376249_ERZ812616 | MGnify/ENA primary metagenome ERZ812616 (study PRJEB26924, sample SAMEA4378265) | human gut metagenome | biome: human gut; feature: human-associated habitat; material: faeces | place: China | collected 2013 ... | reverse complement strand
AGCCGTCGGCGCGAGCATTCCGCACGCGTCAACCTGGTAGATCACAAGCGCGTCGAGCCCCAGGTCCACGGCGACCAGCAGCCGCGTTCCCGGCACGAAGCTCAGCGAGTGCACATGGGGCCCCTCCTGCCGATCGTCCCGCAGACCGCGCCCTTCGTGGCGCCGCGACGGCACGCCCGCCGCCAGACGCCCGTCGTCCAGCAGCGCGCAGCAGGCGACGGATCCGCTCAAGTAGTTCGCCCCGAAGAGGTTGCGTCCGTTCGGATCGGGCAGCACGAAGCACGTGCCCGCATCGTAGGGCGCCGTGCACGCTCCGCGGCAGGTCAGCGAGCCGTCCGGCTCGATGGCGTAGGCGGCCATCCGCCCGCAGGAGTCCAGCTCGTGAGCGGCGAACAGCAGCGATCCGCGCTGCGCCAGATAGGTTGGGTTCGCCCCGCAGCTGTCCGCGCGCACGACGTGCGCCTCGTCGCCGCTTTCGTCGAACGCGATCGTGCGGATACCGCCGCGATCGGCGCCGTCGGTGTAGCTGCCGACGAACAGCCGCCGCAGGGCGGGAGCGGCATCGGCGCTCATGAGCGCTCCTCCGCCAGCTCCTCGCGGTTCAGAATTCCGAAGCGGCGGTACAGCGGCAGCGTGGCGAACCGATTCCACGCCGTGATCAACGGTCCGGTGAAGAACGCGGCGATCACGGTGAACACGCCGATGGGTCCGCCCGCCAGCACCGCCAGGACGGTCACGGAGATGTCCTGCGTCATGCGGCACGCCGTGTACGAGAAGGGCAGGCGTTCGGCGGCGATGGGCGCGACGGCGTCGATGGGCGCCACGCCCATGCGCGTCTTCAGGTACAGCGACACGCCCAGCGTGAACAGCAGCGTGCCGATGGCCAGATGAACGCCTGCGCTGACCAGGCCTTCGAACTTCGGCAGAAAGCCGAGCAGCCACGTGAACAGCTCGATGAGGTAGCCTACGCCCACCATGTTGATGAGCGTGCCCAGGCCTATCTGGTACTTGTCCAGCGCGAACACCGCTGCCAAGATCGCCAGGTTCACCAGCAGCTGGAACGTGCCGAAGTCCATGCCCACGCGCGCGCTGAACCCCAGGTTCATAGCGGTGAACGGGTCGACGCCCACGTTTCCCACGCGGCACACCGTGGTGCCCAGCGCGATGCACACGATGCCGAGGCACGAGAACAGCAGCTTGCCTTTGAGGTTGTAGGTGTGGCGCAGGTCCATCCATTTCGCCATGAGCCGTCGCCTTTCTTGCGGGAATGATTCCGTCGATTCGCCAAGTATGGCCGGGGAGGGCCGCAATCCCACCTCGCGGCCGCTCTTTGTGCGGAACCTGTCAGGGCTTCGCCATGCGCCCGGCACGCAGCGGGGAAGGGCGGCCGCCGACTGGCGCGACCCGCCCCGCGTATGACACGTTGTCATATCAAACGCTTCCGTTTTGTGCGATACTGACCCCAGCGCAAAAGCGCTCGGGCGCGCGGAAGGCGAAGGAGGGGGACGATGTTCAGCGTTTTGGCGGTGGGCTATCTGTTCCTCGGCGGCGCGGGCGCAGGCGCCATCGCGGTTGCGTCGATCCTCGACCTCGTGTGGGTGAAGGCCCCGTTCGGGCATACATCGCGCATCGGCATCGGGGAGGCGACGCCGCTTGAGCGCACGGTGGCCGTCGGCATGCTCGCCGGGTTCGCGGCGCTCGCGCTCGGCATGCTGTTCTTGCTGTTCGACCTGGGGCGCATCGATCGCGTCGCCTCGCTCTTGCTGCGGCCCTCGCTCTCGTTTCTCACGGTGGGCACCTACGCGCTCGCGGGGCTGGCGGCATGCGCGGCGCTGCTGGTGGCCGTGCGGTTCGCCTATCTGCCCAGCGTGCCGCGCGGAGCGGTCCGAGCCGTCGAGGCCGCGGCTGCGGTCGTGGCCGTCGTGGTCATGCTGTACGCCGGTTTGCTGCTGCAGAACACGGGCGCGGTGGCCTTGTGGAGCTCTCCGCTTGTGCCCGTGCTGTTCCTGCTGTCGTCGCTTTCCTGCGGCATGGCTGCGCTTCTGCTGGCGGCGTACTTCGCGCCGGCGGACGCGGGCACCGCATGGCTTTTCCGCATGCTCGCGCGCGTCGACGCCCTGATCGTCGTGCTGGAGGCCGCGGCCGCGGCGCTGTTCGTCGCGTTCGCGCTCGCCGACGATCATCCGGGGGCGGCCGCGTCCGCGCAGCGTCTTGCGGAGGGCGACTTGGCTTTGTGGTGGTGGGTGGGCTTCGCGCTGTGCGGGCTCGTCGTGCCGCTGGCGGTGGAAGGCGTGCTGTCAGCGCGCGGCTCCTTCTCCGAGGCGTGCCGAACGGGGCTGGCCGTGGCGACCGTGCTCGTGCTGGTGGGCGGGTTCAGCATGCGCACCGCCCTGGCCGAGGCGGGGTCGCATCGCGAGCTCGCGCTGGAAGGCGCGGCGGCGGAGCAAACGTCCGAAGGCGAGCCGACCGGGCTCGAACTTCGATTGGAATAGAAAGAACGGACACGTGGCCCTATTCGAGATAAACGAGAAGAGCAGCATCCCCATCTGGCTGCAGCTGAAGAACCGGTTCATCTACCTCATCACCTCGGGGTACTACAAGCCGGGCGACCAGCTGCCCACCGTGCGCGGCCTCGCCGCGGACGTCGAGGTGAACTACAACACGGTGAGCAAGGTGTACATGAGCCTCGAGCAGGACGGCTACATCCAGTCCAAACGCCGCCAGGGCGCGTTTGTCCTCGATGTGTCCGACAAGCCGGGCGTCAGCATCTCGTCCACGGCCGAGATCGTCACGAGCGAGTACCTCAAGCGCTGCTTCGAGCTGGGCATGTCGCTGGAGGACATCGAGCAGCAGTTCGCGCTCAGCTTGAACGAAGCGAAAACCAAGCGGGACGCAGGTTAAAGGCCGCGCCCGAACGCGAAGGGAGATCGAACGATGAAACGCGACAAGCGAGCAGGCGCGGAAGCGGGCGTCGGGCCGACGGGGTTCTCGACGGGCGCCATGCCCGCGTATTCCGACGGCCGCGGCGCCCCCGACGGCATCCGCTCGGTGACCAACCGCAGCCGCGCCTCGCGCAACGGAGCCGTCGTGTTCGCCGTGGTGGTGTTCGTGCTGGCGTTCGGCATCGTGCTGGCGGCGGCGCAGGCGGCGTTCGCGGAGATCGGCCTCGTCGCCCTCGTAAGTGCGGCCATCGTCGGGTGGCTGGCGTCCTCGTCGGTGCACATCGTGTTGGAGTGGGAGAAGGCGGTGGTGCTGCGCTTCGGCAAGTTCAACCGCGTGGCGGGCCCCGGCCTCGTGTTCACCTGGCCCATCATCGAGTTCTACACGTTGCGCATCGATCAGCGCGTGGCAACCACGTACTTCGGCGCCGAGGAGACGCTCACGAGCGATCTCGTGCCCATCAACGTGGATGCCGTGCTGTTCTGGATGGGGTTTAGCGCCAAGAAGGCGTGCGGGGAGGTGGAGGACTACTACCTCAACTTCTACGTCCGCCACCCGGAGTACCTGGAGGCCCTGCCCGAGGCGGAGCGGCTGGCCATCTCCAACTCCCTGTCCGGCATGCGCCGGTACAGCGAGATGCCGCTGAAGATTTTGAAAGCGGAGCAACTGGTCGGCGGCGAGGAGGCCATGGACCGGATCCTCCGCGGCCTGTTCAACCGGGAGCTGGATCCCATGTACCCCTATCTGACCTACCAGGAATTTTTGGACGCCTGCGGGCTGACGGAGGAGGACTTGACCCTTGATTAAGATATTTCGCTGCGAGTGCCGGCGGCTGCTGTGCAACAAGTTTTTCATCGGCCTGCTGGCGGTGCTGCTGTTCTATGCCGGACAGGTGTTCTACGCCGTAGCCCTCCCCGGCGTGGCCCATACGGCCCCTTTTTCGCCCTGGAGCTTCGGGGCCTACCTGGGGCGGCTGCTGCCCCTTGTGTGGGTGGGGGCCCTGTTTTTCCTCACCTTTTTCACGTCGGCCCGGGAGCGGCGGGCGGCGGTGCTCACCGCCGCCCCCCCCGCCGACCCCCGGCGGTACGCCCTGGCCCGCTGCGCTGCCGCCCTGGTGGGGGTGGCTCTGCTCTGCCTGGAGGCGCTGGCCCTGGCCGCCCTGCTCTATGCCCGCCTGTTCGGCTGGACGGACTGGGGCTCCCTGGCCCTGCCTGCCCTGGTGATCCTGGCGCCCCCTCTGGTGTTCGCCCTGGGCAGCGGCTGGCTGCTGGGCCGCCTGCGGCCCTGGCTGCTCTATGTGTGGATGCTCCTCCCCTTTGCCCTGGCGGCCCTGCCTCTGCCGGAGGCCCTGGGGCTGTGGAACGGCGGCCTGTGCACGTCCTATCCCCTGACTCTGGGGATGCTGGACCCGGCTTTCTCCCTCCCGGCGGCGGCCTGGGCCGTCCAAGGGCTGCTTCTGGCTGCCGGGGTGCTCCTTTTGCTGGTGGCGGGAAAGGGGAAAAAGGTGTATAATCAGTGACAGACCGTATACCATAAGCACATAGGTTCCAGAAGGAGGCGTAACAGATGGATTCTAACGAGAGCCGGGCGCGGGCGCTGTTGGGCGACCTGTCCGCCGGGTGCAGCGCGGTGGCGTGGGAGACGGCGGACGGCGGGCACCTGTGGGGGCGTAACTTCGATTTCAACCGCATTGCGGCGGACAGCAAGGTGACCTTTGTACCACGGGGACAGGTGTTCTACGCCTGCGGTACCGAGCTGGAGGGCAATCTGGAGCCGTCCACCCGCTGTACGGCGGCCTACGCTGCGGTGGGCATCGGCTCCCTGGTGCTGCGTTCCACCCCGGCCCTGTATGAGGGCCTCAACGAGAAGGGCCTGATGGGCGGCCAGCTCTACTACCGCACGTTTGCCCACTTTGCCCCGGAGGCGCGGCCCGGCACCCTGCCCCTCCAGCCGCCCTTCCTGGTGACCTGGTGCCTGGCCACCTGTGCCTCGGTGGAGGAGGTGGCCCGCGCACTGGAGGAGCGGGTGTCGCTGGTGGCCATCCCCATGCTGGGAACCGTGCCGCCCATCCACTGGATGTTTTCCGACCGCACCGGGGAGAGCATCGTGGTGGAGTCCGACCGGGACGGGCTGCACATCTACCGGAACACGGTTGGAGTGATGACCAACAGCCCCGGCTACCCGTGGCACCGTACCAATCTGTTGAACTATCCCCAACTCCGGCCCCTGGATTACGGAGAGCTGGCCTGGGGCGGGGAGCGGCTGGAGCCCTGCTTTTCCGGCAGCGGGGCGGCCGGCCTGCCCGGGGACTGGTCGTCCCCCTCCCGCTTCGTGCGGCTGGCCTTCCTCCGGGAGCACGCGGTCAAGGGCGGGGACGAAGCGGAGGGGGTGTCCCTTCTGTTCCGCCTGCTCCACAGCGCCGCCTTTCCTCTGGGTGCGGTGGAGCTCACCGGGCCGGGGGAGATCACCCCCCACGACCGGGGCGTGGTGCCCTATGACTACACGGTGTATTCCTCCGTCCTCTGCGCCGAGTCCATGCGCTTCTACTGGCTCACCTACCGGAACAGCCGGGTGCGCTATGTGGAGCTCTCACGCCTGCTGAAGGGAGACCGCCCCCTCCAGTTCGCGCTGGGGGAGGAGCCGGAGTTCTGCGACGTGACCGGTGAAGGCGTATAACACTCCAACAGGGCGCACCACGAAAAAATGCAAAAGCTCAGGTGCATGAAGTGTTTGCGCATGCGGGCCGTCCCGTAATCGCATGGCCGTGCCGCGGTAAGCGGCGCATGGCCAACTTTGCCATGCTTATGAATAGCAAAAAGTACCCCCTGCCGCATGCGGCAGGGGGTACTTTTTTATCAAACGCGCTCCGGGTCCCCGGCAATGGGCTGGAAGTATTTTGTCCGGTACTCCTGAAAGAGGTCGTCAAACTCCTGGTTGAAACCGCCGTGATGCAGCTCGTGCATATAGGCGTGGGAGTCGATGCGCACCTTGTCGTCGGGCGAGGAGGTCTGGCGCAGGATGTGCAGAGCCACGTTGGAACAGTGGTCGGACATGCGCTCCAGATTGATCAGCAGCTCCAGGAACTGGGTGCCCAGCTCGATGGTGCACTCACCGGCCTTAAGGCGCTCCACATGGCGGTTTTTCAGGGTGGCGGCGATCAGATCTACAACCTCCTCCAGCGGCTCCACCTGGACAGCCAGGGTGCGCTGGCGGCTCTGGTAGCAGGCTACCGTCTTGTCCAGCGTCTCTCCCACCGCCGCGGTGAGCCTCTCAAGCTCGGCCCGGGCCTGGGGGGAGAAGGTAATGTTCCGGTCGTGGAGGACGACCGCACTCTCCGAGACGTTGACGGCGTAATCGCCGATGCGCTCAAAGTCGGACAGGGTGTGCAGCAGCTCGGACACCCGGGTGCTCTCCTCGGCGGTCAGCGCCCGGTCGGTGAGCTTGACCAGATAGTTGTCCAGCAGACCCTCCAGCTTGTCCAGCGCCACCTCGGTTTCGTTGAGCCGCTCCAGCTTCTTGGCGTCAAATTTCCAGATGAGCTCCACAGCCAGCCGGTAGTTGTCCCGGGCGAACTCGCTCATCTGCACCACCGCATCGTGGGCCCGCTCCAGCGCCAGGGAGGGGGAGGACAGGAAACGGTCGTCCAGCACGGACAGCTCCCGCTCCTCCGCGTCGCCGGGCACCACCGCCTTGACCAGCTTGACGAGCTGGCGGTGGAAGGGAAGAAGCAGGGCAGTACAGGCGATGTTGAACGCCAGGTGGAGGTTGGCGATAGAGCCCATGTCCATGGTGTTTTCCCAGAACGGAAAGCGGAACAGGGCGTTGCCCGCGTACAGAACCAGCAGGAAAAAGACCGAGCCGATGATGTTGAAAAAGAGGTGGATCATGGCGGTCCGCTTGGCATTTTTGGAAGCGCCCACCGACGAGATGAGCGCGGTGATGCAGGTGCCGATGTTCTGGCCCATAATCAGCGGCATGGCGATGTTGAAGGAAACCACGCCGGTGGTGCTGATGGCCTGGAGTATGCCCATGGAGGCGGAGGAGCTCTGGAGCAGGGCGGTGACCGCCGCTCCCACGGCTACGCCCAGAAGGGGATTGGAGAAGGCGGTAAACACCGACTGGAACTCCGGCAGATCCTTCAGTGGCTCCACGGCGGAGGACATGGTGTTCATGCCGATGAACAGCAGGCCCAGGCCCAGCACGATCTGGCCCACAATGCGCTTGTGCCCGCCCTTGATGAACATGTAGAAGATGATGCCCACAACCGCCAGAATGGGCCCCAGGAAGGAGGGCTGCAGGAACATCATCACGATGTTGTCCGCGTCGATATCACCCAGGCGCAGCAACTGCGCGGTGACGGTAGTGCCGATGTTGGCGCCCATGATGATGCCCACTGTCTGCTCCAGCTTCATGATGCCCGCGTTGACGAAACCGACGCACATGACGGTGGTGGCGGCGGAGCTCTGGATCAGCCCGGTGACGACGGCCCCCAGAAGGACCCCTTTGAATACGTTGCTGGTAAGACGCTCCAGGATATGCTCCAGCCGGCCGCTGGAGAGCTTCTCCAGGCCGTCCGTCATGGTGGACATACCAAACAGGAACGTGGCGATGGCGCCAAACATGGCGACTATATTCGCAATATCCACAATGCTCCCCCAAATCTGACTCCGCGGTCAAATTTTCGAAAAATTTTGCTCATTTCCGACCACGATAAATTATAGCCTTCTGGCAGCGGTTCGTAAATATAGAGGGAGCGATTTTTAAAAATTTAGCAGTTCCACTAAAAGCATTGGGGGAAAAACCGTCAATTTCGTTCACGTTCCGCAGGGGAAGCCCGCATGGAACAGGATCGTTGACATAGGGACAGACGCGGGCGGAATAGAGTGGAACTATGGAGGTGTGACAAATGTTCACTGCGTGGATTTTGCTGATGCTCAACAGCCTGTTCTTCACCCTGCGCCTCTCCGGTGGGGGAAGCGGCTCCTTCCCCCGTCCGCTGAAAGCGGAGGAGGAGCGGATGTACCTGGAGCGGATGGCGCAGGGTGATCTGGAGGCCCGGAACATCCTCATCGAGCACAACCTGCGCCTGGTGGCGCACATTATGAAAAAGTACTATACGCCCAACGGGGATCAGGACGATCTGATCTCCATCGGCACCATCGGACTGATCAAGGGGATCAGCACCTTCAAGCCGGACAAGAACGTGCGCCTGGCCACCTATGCCTCCCGCTGTATCGAAAACGAGATCCTGATGCACTTCCGCGCCCAGCGGAAGCTGCAGGGGGAGGTCTCCCTGTCGGATTCCATTGACGGGGATGGGGACGGCAACTCCCTGTCGCTGATGGACACCATCAGCGTGGACGACAATATGCTGGAGGAGCTGGATGCCCGTGACTCCTGCGCCAAGGTGCGCCGGTGCGTCAAGCGATGCCTGGACGAGCGGGAGGCCATGATCATCACCCTCCGGTACGGCCTGAATGCCCGCCCGCCCCTGACCCAGCGGGAGATCGCGGCCCAGTGCGGCATCTCCCGCTCCTATGTATCGCGCCGCGGCTATTGCAAGCGCGGAGGGGGATGTCTCCGGGGGCCGGGACGGCCCGGACGGAGACGCCACCCTCACTGCGGTGTCAGAGCGGGAAAAGCCAGCTTCTCGGAGGGAGGCCCGGAGTGCCGGACGTGCGGCCGACATCAACACCAGTGGTACAGTCAGCTCAGCGGATACCGGAGGTATCCGGCCACCAGGTCAATGAATACGCTGTTGGAGGGACTGCGGGTCAGGTGCCGTCCGGCCAGGGTATCCAGAAGGCTGTGGTCCTCAAGTTTCCAGCAGTCCCCGATTACGGTGCGGACAGCGCGCTCCACCGCGATTGAGGTGGTATGGAACTGCTTGGCGGTTTCCCGGTAGAGACGCTTGGTGATCAACTGGAGGGAGCTGGGATTGGCCGCCACCTGCACAGACATGTATACGGTGTAGTCAAATCCGACCAGGTTTCTGCGCACGCCCAGCCGGCGCAGGAGCAGCTCTGCCTTTTGAGAGGCATTTGCCGCGTCAAAAGTAGGTGACAGGGTGAAATTTGTCATAGGACAGACTCCTTTTTTCAAAAAGTAGATGTAAGGGAGCGTCCATGACTGGTGTGGACCGAGCCGCAAGCGACCCTCTGGTGGATGGAGCGCATCCGCTGCTTGACCTCCGATAGGCTTTCCAAAAACTATATGTACGCAAAAGAGGAAAATTGGACAAATGATTGAAAGATGGGAGAGGAATCTGCTTTTTTGTGGGGTTAATTTCCAAGGAAGTCGACAATATCCACGGAATAGGATACTTTTTTTCTTTGACAGCCGTTTGGAATGAATACATTCCGTATCTGGCGCAAATACCAAGGTAAAATCAAACGGAATCCATAGGTTCCAGGCTTGATTTTAAGGAGGTCTTCATGTCAGAGAAAATTAAGCAGGATATCTCAATTGGCAAAAACCTGCATCGCCTGCGCAAGCAGGCCGGACTGTCCCAGGAGCAGGTCGCGGTAAAGCTCCAGGTCATGGGCCTCCCTGTCAGCCGGGAAATCATCTCCCAGATGGAACTGGGCCGCTACAGTATCCGGGTCAGCGTCCTGATCGCTTTGAAGCAGATTTACGGCGTTTCTTATGAGGAGTTTTTTCAGGGCCTGCCAGACAGCCGGTAAAATGCAGGGAAGAAAAGCCGGAGCACCTGTGATAAAATAAAGAGAGAGAGAACAGGCGAGGGGGGAATGATACATGAATGAGGAACAGGGGAAATTCCTGGAGGAACTCTACCACGCGAATTTTAAGCGGATGCTCCTCGAGCTCTACCCCATATTAAAGGACATGCCCTCGGCACAGGTTGCCATTCAGGAAGCGGCGCGGATTGCGTGCCAGAAGCCGGAGGAGATGATGAGCAGCCCAAATCCCGCCGGATGGCTGCGGAAAACGGTGGGGCTGGTGGCGAAGAACATGCTGCGGGAGCAGGCCCGCCAGAAACGGACCTTTCTTCCGCTGGAAGTGCTTCTGCCGGAGAGTGAACCGTCAGAATGGGACGACAGCGACCGCGAATTGGTGCAGTTGTGTCTGGATGTCGTCTCCGAGGAGGATTTTACCCTGTTCCGGAGAGTGACCCTGGATGGTTGGACCTATGTGGATGCGGCAAAGGCGGCTGGCATTTCTCTGTGGGCCTGTTACAAGCGTGTGGAGCGAACGCAGAAAAAGCTCCGCCGCGCCATAGAGGAGCACCCGGAGCGATTTTTTTGAGACCTGTCCAAAAACAGGATGCTGTGTACATATAAATTATTGAAGGGGGCGCAATCGAATGGCAAGCCCAAGCAAAAATCAGAACTACGCCTATCTAAGCCGCCTGAGCACCCAAAAGCTGCTGGAGCTGCTTACTGTAGGCTGCGTCTGAATGATCCTGCAGCGTTACGCTT
>ERZ812616.3616-NODE-3616-length-10399-cov-3.195572_pt1 | contig 10399 bp, 4 predicted proteins | sample MGYA00376249_ERZ812616 | MGnify/ENA primary metagenome ERZ812616 (study PRJEB26924, sample SAMEA4378265) | human gut metagenome | biome: human gut; feature: human-associated habitat; material: faeces | place: China | collected 2013 ... | reverse complement strand
CGATAAAGAGTATGATGAAAACGGTGACCTTGTCGTCCCGGACTATGAGACTGGGGATATAGGGGATGACCCGGATGCAGAAGGGGAAGAAACCTGGACGGACACCTCAGAAAATGACCTTGATATTGTAAAATCAAAGATCGTAAGGTACGACCCGAATATTTTTTATAACATCGCACAGGCAGATACTTCAAAGGCCGGACGTATCCGTTACAGCCTGCAGACCGGGCAGGATGATGATGTCACATGGACAGAGTTCAATAGTGATAAAAAGCTGACCCGTACAGATTTCTGTGACGGACAGACTGCATCCCATGGAGGAAGCCCGGTTGTGGTTACGGCAAACGGCCATAAAAAGAGCTGGTGCAGGGGATGCCTGTATACAAACAGTACATACAGCAATCTCCGCAACAGACACGACAATGCCAAGACAAGTGGGAAAGAAAAAGGAGAAGCCGGGGAAGCAGCAAAGACCAAGACTGGATATACCGATAACACAGCCGATGCAGTGGACAAGACAACGTTTGAGTGGAAACGTTTTGATAAGAGACGTAAGTTAAACTGCAAGGCAACCGTTATTTCAGATTTCCTGATTTTACAGACCAGCTCAGGCAATGAGAGTATAGTCTACTATCAGGATACTGCAGAAACAAAACACCATGAGTGCCAGGAAAATTATGAGGATACCCTGTGGTATTCCAAGCCGGCAGATATGAACAATCTCAAAAAAGAGAATGTCAGCAAGGCAAACTGGATGTGGACCGATAAGATGTGGACGGATAACCCTCTGGTTAAGAAGACATCAAACCTTAATGTAGGAAGCTATAATGGCAATTACAGCAGTACATCCACAAAGTACCAGGGCACAGGGGGCAATGCAGTTGTAGAAACCGCATTTGATAAAGATGAAGAGAAATATAACCATATCACGGATACCGATGAGAATGGAAAAACCCTTGATCTTGCAAAAGTAACATCAGCAAGGATAATTGAGACAAAACAGAAGCAGATGGACGATATAAGGACCATCATGCAGACAAAGTCAGATTCGATTGACGGGAATATCTGCTCCCCTGGATGTGGGAACACCTATGGCGGGACAAACTATGACACCTGCGGCAGCGGATCAGCGCGGATGGGTACAAATACTGCGGATGTTTATACTGCACCTACCAAGCGGGACGTCTGGGGAAAATACGGCTGGATTGACCGGATACTCCCTTCCTTAAACGGACAGACAGATGCACCGGAACCGGCACAGTTTGGGAATGCCGGGCTTGTACTTGTGCAGGACGGTATTGCGCAGTGCCCGACGAACCCGAACCAGGAATATGTCACAGGACAGTCCCATGCGTTCTTTATCCCGCTGGTTACATATACGAACTTTGGTGCGGATAAAAATGCTGAAACGCATGATATTACAAACTATACTTTCAAGTATACAGACAAGAATGACAGTGTAGCCGGAAGAGTCGGTTATACCATGGATTCCATCTACACAAACGGACAGACGAAAGTCAACAACATCGTTGTCCATGACCCGGTATCCGTACAGGGGGCAAATATCCTTACGGTAAACAAGGAAATGGATCAGCGTGTGCTCGGCGATGATAAAAGCGGGGCAGCGGAGATGAATAAGGAAGCAAATGATGTAACATGTCCGGGAACGGCAGAAGAATGCCAGTACCGGCTGTTAAACTGCCAGTATGGAAAGCCGGTGCGCAGGGCGGCATTTAATGTTGACAATGCAAAACACAGTGATGTGGAAGATGATGACGGGGTGGTACACAGCTATGATTCCATTATCAGCAATATCCTTGCCCCGGGCGGCACTTACATGGATGTAAGTCTCGCAGACAGTGGATTTTCGATCAAGCGCTATGACGGGCTTGGGGCATTTGAAGGGACATCGGAAGATGATAGGGACCAGCCGGACCGTTACCTTTCTGGAAACGGCAGTGCATCGCTTGCAATGTCATGGAGCGCAATGGGGGTAGATACGGAAGAAGCAAAGAATGATACTTACGAACTTCAGGGCGTATTTAATTTCCACAATGCACTGGATTCAGAAAAAGCACTGTTTACCACCCGGGCAACCAAGCTTCTTGCAGAGCCGGATGGTTCCTTAAAGATTGTGCTTGCAGACGGATCCGAATATACATCTGCGGCTTCCCTCCTGGCAAAGGATGGGAAGAATGCCATCCAGTATCATTTTGGAATGGATTCCGTGATGTTATCCCCTAAGAAGGTTGACTACAAAGGCGGTTCTTATACCGTGGATGTCAATACAGGCGTAATTGTTGATGGAAAGGAAATTTCCTTTACAAAAACAAAGAATCCTTCCGGGGATATGACGAATTACATTGGTGACGGCATCTGGTTCGGTAACCAGGACGATGCAGTTTCCGATGGTACAGCTTATAATGCCGTTTATGATTGCAGCTATTCATTGGATAATCTTGCAGTTACAAGGCTTGCACCGGAAAAGGATGCAAACGGTATTTCATACAGGCATACCTTATCCTGCTTTGCGGGTGTAACAGAACACGCGAGAACAACACAGGACTATTACAATGGCATAAGTGATAAAAGTGTACAGTATACTTACAATTATACGGGTGACGTGCAGGTATTCACTGCCCCAGCAGATGGAGTTTATACCCTTGAAGCATGGGGAGCTTCTGGTGGTGATGGATATGACAACAGTGTTGACAGGGAAAATACAAGTTCTGTCGCTGGAAATGGCGGATATTCCAAAGGAAATGTCAGCTTAAAGAAAGGACAGAAAATCTATGTGTTTGTTGGCGGTGCTGGAAAATATGGAGCCGGGACAAACCGCTTTGGAGGACCAGCTGGTGGTTACAACGGCGGTGGTGACGGTGGTGTTGCTGACAGCGGTTCTGGTGGAGGAATGTCACATATTTCCACCACAAACAATCCCGCAACAACAAGCTGGAACCCTGACGGGACACTTCTGGCTGCCGGCGGCGGTGGCGGAGCAGACAACCCTGGGGGAGGCCGCGGGTCCGATGATGGACGCGGTGGAAATGGCGGTGGAAAGAATGGCGAAAATGCATACATTGAAAACATGAAGTCTACCGGAAATGCGACATGGACGCCGACAAGTGGTTTATCACTGCGTACTGGGACAACACTTTCTGGGAACAGTGCAGTAACAAATGGAAGTGAACAGGGCGTATTTGGCCCATATAAAACCTATCTTCCGGGACAAAAGGTTACGATAACAGTAAGGGGTGATAATCTTACAAACGGATATCCGGTTGTATATACCAATTATGGAAGATACCAGACAAGAAATTATACGGTTGAAGCAGCAAACAGTAATGAATACAGATATTCATTTACCGTACCAAGTGGACTTACCTCTACAACAAATACCGACGGAACTTCTGCAGATTCCGGACAGAATCCATATACTATCTGGGAATTCTGTTTCCATGCAAGGGGTTCTTCACGGATGAGGATAGACTCTGAAACTGCATCCTGTGACTATAACTCAGCCAATCAGAATATGGGCGGCTGCGGAATGGGAGGAACCCAGGGCAGCGGATATAAACAGGGTGTTGGGGAATCTGTAACATTTGGAACTGATTCTGGCGGTGCCGGCGGTGGCTGGTACGGCGGATATGTTACTAATGCAAATAATGGCGGCGGTGCCGGCGGTTCGGGATATACAGCATCCGGTCTTACAAACACAGAAATGAAGTCCGGGGTACGCCGTGGAAACGGTCTTGTAAAAATCACTGCAGCCGGAACGATTGACTGGACACGCAAGTTTGATGATGGCTACCAGAAACAGACATCAGAAAACAACAGACATGTACATACAGAAGCATGCGTGGACACACCATCGGAAGGTTTTAAGATTGCAGTAGATGAAGCAAGCAACGGAAACACTGCGGACCTTGAAAAAATGCTTGGATCTGCGGTATGGGGCAAAATTAAGGATCATCTGAAGAACTGCTATGGAAGTGGCAGCGGCGGATCTGCAGGCAGCGTAGCTGCAGGAAAGACCTATACCTATGACTATTCCGGATCCGTGAAAAGCGTTACCCTCCCGGCTGGTAAATATAAGCTGGAAGCATGGGGAGCATCCGGTGGAAATTCACAGCACGGAGCAGGCGGTGGAAAAGGCGGATACTCGACAGGTGTCGTAACATTTAATAGTGAAACAACAGTATATATAGCTGTTGGGCAAGCAGAAGGAGCTTTTAATGGTGGTGGATACGGCTATTCCTCTGATGGAACATATGGAGGTGGAGCTACATCAATAGCAACAGCTAATGGGCAGCTTTCTGCACTTGCCAATAATAAAAATTCTGTATTACTGGTTGCTGGCGGTGGTGGATCCGGTGGATGTACATCTTGGAATGGCGGTGCTGGAGGTGGTGCAAACCAAAATGGACAACAAGGCTATGGCGGTTCAAGCTATGGTGCCGGTGGATATGGTGGAACAACAACCGGTTCATCACAAAATAATGGATCATATGGAGCTGGCTTTGGACAAGGTGGTTCAAGTTCAAGCGGTTATTATGGATCCGGCGGTGGTGGCGGCGGTTATTATGGCGGCAGCGCCGGTGAAAATCAAAGTGGTGGTGGAACCGCTGGTGGCGGTGGTTCAGGATACGCTTCTTCATCCTTGACAGATGTATCCGGTATAGCCGGAGAGCATAGCGGAAATGGGTACGCAAAGATCACTGTTATCGAGGCGCATACTGACTATGATCCAGACAAAGTGTTTGACCTGGTCAAGAAAGCCGTTGGAAATAATTATTCACAGATTCCGGACAGTGTCACTACAGATGGACATACCATCATAAACCCGTTTTGGAGCTGCCAGTGCATCTACGACAGCCATGTATGCACGAAGCACTGCAAGACCACTTATGTCCTGCAGTGCAAGGAACCGCATCATAAGGCAGTTAACGGAAAGATTGGACATTACGATGCTGGCAATGAGATCTGTTATGATGCATGTCATAATGATGAGCTGCATAAAAAGGGTGCAGAGCAGGCAAATGCAGGAAAACCGGGAACGTCCAAGCCGCTGAAATTTGGAGATTTCGTCCTGCTTGATAACTATTTTTATATTTACTTCCCAAACAGTGGCGATTTTTATGAGTCAGATGATTATGGAATCGCCCAGACCGAACAGCGGAAGGGAAAAGGATATACGAATAATTATGACTGCACGGAGTGGACCAGGGAGAAATGGATTAAATTCCCATTTTCTGTTTTGTATAATCGGAACGGAACCTTTGAGGAGCACCCTGCGGGTCAATGGTTCCAGCTGGAAATTACGGACAAGGTGACGAACCGCAACGTTAAAAACAACTGTTACGATCTGACCAGCTTGTCGGAGCGTGATGATGGATTTACGTATCAGTTCTACGCCCAGCTTGACAACCATGAGATGAGTGGGGCTACCATTGAGTATGCCGTGGAAGCAATCAACAACCAGCCTTCCCCGAGCGGCAGTGAAAACCCATACGACCGCGACGGAGCGTTATCACTTGACTGCTCCCAGGACAACTCAAGCATTACAAATGCAGGACGTGCAATTGACCTGACGGCAAAACATTCAGCATATAAACAAACATTTGTCGATTTAATATCACGCATAGGAAACCTCATGGTGCAAGACAGTACCGACCTTCGCTTTAGCAATTTGTTCAAACGTAAGACAAATGATGATAAATGGTATATAGATGGTGTTGTTCATGCGGTAGATAAGAGTATACAGAACGCATACCTGTCATGGCACAAAAATAATGGGGATACCGCAACGGATATCCGAGGCGAAAAGGTATCCGCATATAACCAGTGGTACAATACATGGCATACCGCAAAGTGGTCTGATGTAGGTGAGGACTCCGGCAGGTGCGTATCAACCCCGCTTGAGTCAGCAAAGAATAACATCGCAGCACTGCGGGGAAAGAGTGAGCAGCTTCAGCTGGGATACAACCTCTTATGGGATATCCAGGTATTAAGCCGGGATTTCGCGGATGGCAACGTCCAGATCGAGCCGAAATATTACATCCTCGATACTAAGAAGGATAAGCTCATGGCAGTTGATGTGTGGGGCAGCCGGAATGAAGATGTAACGCTTGTCAATGAGTTTGGTCTCATGGATAAGTACGGAACAGATTATTTTGACAAACAAAAGGACAAAATTTATGACCATGCCATGTTACTGAACTGGGATGATGAGAAGGCACGCCGAAACTACAGCGATGAAGAGAAGGCTGCGACCGAAACGGCATCGAAAGTGCTCGGCCGTACAATACTCGACGCAAATGGAATGCCGATGACCCAAAAAAATCCATTAACCGGTATGGAAGAAGGGGTTGTTGCACCGCTGTCCATCCCGATGGGAGATGGCTACCGCGAGGGTAACGTGCAGTTCCTGTACCTGAATGGACGTACCCGTACTTTTATTGGAAACAGTAAAGTTACAGCACTCCATAAAGATATTAATGGCGATGATGACCAGGAGCTTTTTAAGGAATTTGATGCCATTGGAAATGACCTTGGACCTAATGGGGTTTCAGAGGATGAGTACAGTTTCTGTGCATCCCGCTGGCACGTAACACTCGGGCTGCCGTCTTCTGCAAAATTTACGGATGTGACCGTGGATAAAGATGGTAAAGAGCAGCATATCAATCCTTACGATATGATTACCGACGAGGATACCGGGGATAAGATTTATGCGTACCAGAAATATGACCCAGATTACCTCAAAGAACATGGAGATGAGAACCGATACATGATCCTCGAAACAGCACGTATCACAGCATACGGAGCGGTCTACAACCTGAGATATTCACAGCTTATGGACAATGGATCGATTACTGCAGCCAACGGGAAAACGTATAATTTCGTCGACAGTGCGACATATCCAGGCAAGGCAAACTCGATACCGACATTGCTTGCGGTATATGGCATCACTAACTCAGGTAGGGACTATGAGACACTACAAACACATTAGCGATTTCTGATAATAGATGTTAATATAAGCTATTATAGTACAAGAAGAAAACCACTCAAGGATTTTCCAAGAGTGGTTTTTCTTTTTTTAATTTTTTAAGTTTCAAATTTGAAGTCTTTCATATCTGCCAGTGCATCGGTTTCATCAAAGCAGGCTTCGTATTCCTCATTGGTCAGATAGGTATTGTGCTGCGTCCTGTAATATTCCGGACGCGCAAAGAAGTCATCGAGCATTGCATTAATCTGATCTTTCTGAAAATATGCGATGCGGATAAGGGGAATATCAAGAAATTCCGCAAAGGAATTTTTTGCCTGGTCCGTGGTATGCCGGTACAAAAATTTTTCCAGCGTTTTGAAAAAGAACTGTATAAAACGAAAATGTTGTTCTCCATCATATTCGATCAAGCCCGCAAGTTTCTTTTTGTTCTTGTCAGAAAAAATGTAAAAGTCGAAGCGAATGCGGGAAATGTGATACTGGTCGATCATCTTACCAAAACCTGTTTTATCCTTTAATGCAGCAATGGAATCAACGAATTCCTTCATAAAGCTGTGATAATTTTTCATAGAGTATTCAAGATATTCTGTAAAAATCTTTTTAATCGAAACGTCGTGTTCAAAAGTAATATTATGTGTTTCAAGGTAATCTTGAATTGCCTTTTCTCCCAGGTAAGTAGTTTTCGCACATTTTGGACAACGTCTACCACGAAGAAAATCGTTCGATTTCATCAAAAAAATATTTCCACAAGTATTATGACGAAACTGAATTTTTGTATGAGCATTTTCATAAGGCTCTATAACAGAATACTCATTTCCAACAAGATCCAGAACTTCTTTTTTGAACTGTTCAGTAGTTTTTTGGGGTGTTCCAAAACATTCCGGACAACGTCTACCATAAAGAAAATCGTTCGGTTTCATCAAAAAAGTATTGCCGCAGGAATTATGGCGTAACTGAATTTTTGTCTTATTGTTTTGGTAAGTCCCTTCAACAGCGTACTCATTTCCAACAAGATTCCGCACTTCTGCTTTGAACCGATCGTCTGTTTTTCTCATTTTCCCAGAACAAAAAGGACAGTGATGACCACGAAGAAAATCGTTCGGTGTCATCAAAAAAGTATTCCCACAGTCGCTATGATGAAACTGAATTTTTGTATGAGAACCTTCATAAGATCCTTCAATAGAGTACTCATTTCCAACAAGATTCCGAACTTCAACCTTGAATTGTTCGTCTGTCTTTTTTCTCATCTTTTATTCTCCTTTCAATTCGAAATTTGTTTTACGAATGTAATATGAAATGAGAAAAATAAAATAGCTTTTCAGAAAGAGATGAGAGAAACCATTGCGGTTTCCGAAATAGTTAAAAGCCTCTTTCTCTGATCTGAAGCATCCGAAGTTATGGTAACATTTGAATACTTCACCTGTAATTTCCATTTTTTTTTGCGATATAGGCTATTGGATGTTGAGGGATTAGTTCTCTGGTAGCACATTTTTCTACCTGTTTTGTATTTCGGTTCGCGTAGTAAAAGGATTCTCCTTTTTTAAATAAATCTAACATGGCTTAATGTTTCTTTTTTTAATATTTCATCTCTTCACTTTACATATTGCGCCTTTTGTACTTTTGTCAAAGAGAATAAGGGGAAAAGTTTGAAAAATGTGGGAGAGAGAGTAATTTGTAAAAGAATGACATAGACGGCGCGGGCGTACGATGGTACCCTGTAAGTAAAGATAGGAAACAACTTAACTTTAAAAAGCAATTGTTATACATTTCATTGTAAAATGAACACTTTTGTGGTAAAATATAATTAAACAATTAGGGAAGGAGCTGATTATTATGGCACAGGCAACAATTTCGGCAAGAGTTGACAGCACTGATAAAATCGCATTTGATTCTTTTTGCAATGATGTAGGCATCAGTTCTTCTGCTGCAATTAATATGTTTGTTAAAGCGGTTCTTCGTGAACACCGTATTCCTTTTTCAATTAACAATGATCCATTCTATTCAGAAAGAAATATGGCCTTTTTACGGGAAGGAATTCAGGCACTTAATTCTGGAAAAGGCACTATTCACGATTTGATTGAGGATGATGAGTGATGAATAAAAACTGGTTTGATAAAGCCTGGGATGATTATCTTTATTGGCAGTCTCAGGATAAAAAAACACTTAAACGTGTCAATCAATTGATTAAAGATGCTGAACGCGATCCATTTAGCGGAATTGGTAAACCGGAACCATTAAAGGGTGATTTGTCTGGTTTTTGGAGTAGACGAATTGATGACACTAACAGACTGGTATATCGTGTTAACGGAAATTTACTAGAGATCTTATCTTGCAGAGGTCATTACGAGTAAGGATTATCGTGAACTAAACTACCTGCTGGAATAAAACAGTGGGTAGTTTTTTATATGTAATCACACCTAGAGAACGTTAACCGTGAAGGAGCGAAGGAATAGTGTTGCATATTCTATAAGAAAGAATGTGAGTGATATGGAAGGAGATTAAGAAACAATAAGTCGCACCCCGGAAAGGGGCGCGTGGGTTGAAATAACAAATTCTTGTGTGATTGTTCCTATTGGAGAATGTTTTTTTGTGATAATTCTGGGTGATATGCATCCTTCTTCCTATATTTCCGGTTTCATTTTTGATGATGTTGTGGGGAAACAGGTATTCTGCGATTCCGGTTGTACATTGCAACGCAATGGCTGCCTTTCCTTCATTTATTTGTTTGCAAGTACGACAATATCCCAGTATCTGGAAATATCTTTGACCATTTCTTTTGTGAAGTCGTTTTCTTTTATTTTTAAAATATCACAAATGGAATCTGCCGTAATGATGATTCTGCAATCCACATGAGATAGTTGCCATAATGTGAGCAGATTGCTATTGGAAGCTGTCCACGCATTGTCATCGAACACAAAAGTTGCATTTCTATCATTTCCAAAATATCCGTAATCACACCCCAGAATCAATGCATGTAAAAATTCAGAATCCGGTACAAATTGTCGTAGGCTCTTGTAAATATAGTATTTCCCGTTTCTTTGGGGAATAAAATTGTAGGCACCATCTTTGTCCTCATACTCTTTTAATGATGGAAAACTTTTTTCGTAGTAACTCTTATTGACACAACCATTGCATATAAAGGTTGTCCCTTTCTTCTTTAAGGCTATGTTTAAAGCTGTATACGATTTTCCAGATCCACTTTCCCCAATAATTATCGTCTTGTTCTTTTTTAATTTTATCATAGTTCGTTCGCTACCTCCGTAAGTACTGTACCATCGGATAACCGATGTTTTTCACTATGTATATTGCGTCATTTGGAAAAACGTCAAAGGATTTTGTGGTATTTTTTTAATCTTTTGAGGCTAACAGGACAAAGGAACGACTATGGCTGTGTTT
>ERZ812616.3614-NODE-3614-length-10402-cov-2.909829_pt1 | contig 10402 bp, 9 predicted proteins | sample MGYA00376249_ERZ812616 | MGnify/ENA primary metagenome ERZ812616 (study PRJEB26924, sample SAMEA4378265) | human gut metagenome | biome: human gut; feature: human-associated habitat; material: faeces | place: China | collected 2013 ... | reverse complement strand
CGGAGAGTTTTTTGAAAAAAATAAATGTTAATCACCAGTTCACAATTATAAGCTATAATGTCATTATTGGGGATTTTTTTTACGAGGGAGGATATTTTATGTTTCAGATACTTGTGGTGGAGGACGACGCAAGCCTTAGAAAGCTCATGTCTGCCGCACTTAAACAGCACGGCTATGTGACTTTTCTTGCAAATGACGGTCTGGAGGCTTTGGACGTTCTTGAAAAAACGAATATAGACCTTATAATCTCAGATATAATGATGCCGAATATGGACGGCTATGAGCTTACAAGACAGCTCAGAAAGGCTGATTTCAACCTGCCTATACTTATGGTCACCGCAAAGGAGACCTTCGAGGACAAGCAGGAGGGCTTTTCTGCCGGCACAGACGATTATATGGTAAAGCCTATTGATATAAATGAGATGATACTCCGTGTGGGTGCGCTTTTGAGGCGTTCAAAAATGGCGTCGGAACATTCTCTTACTGTGGGAAACTGCGTGCTTGATTATGACGCTATGAGCGTGGCGGTTGACGGCGGAGCGGCGGAAACTATACCGCAAATGGAATTCAAACTGCTTTTTAAACTGCTCAGCTACCCTGACAAGATATTCACACGCCGCCAGCTCCTTGACGAGCTTTGGGGCATGGATAAGGACGTTGACGAGCGTACTGTTGACGTTCACGTTAAAAGGCTGAGAGAGCGTTACGGAAGCTGTGAGTCATTCGATATTGTCACGGTTCGTGGACTTGGCTATAAGGCTGTGAAAAAGCAGTGAGGGATAAGCCTGAGGGGTGAGGGGTTTGGATAAGAAAAAGACCAAAAATAAAACAAGTTTGCAGTTCAAGCTGACTCTTATGTTTTTCTTTGTGATGCTGGTGTCGGCTTCTATATCGGTGTCAGTGCTTGTAATGGTGTGCAGTCCTGTAATGAAAAGCAATGCCGAACAGCAGTTGGTGGAGCTTTCCATGGCAATGGATCAGCTTGAAGAAAAGGGCGGCTTCACAGTGGACGAGATAGTTTCCATTGTGAACAATTCAGCCTATAGTCTGTCAGTGGTGGATAAAAACGATTCAAGAGTACACGACCATTTTGCAGATATCGTGCATAAGGGATATTATGTGTCCTCAGAGGGTGTTGTGCCTAACGCAACTATAATCTCTCAGGTCTATGATAAGTTCGTTATCATAGACAGCTTTTCAAGCGACAGCGTTTACTGGGTAGTAAACCTTGTTGTCATCATAGCTTTTATGGTCTGTATCGTTATCGGTACTATTATAACAGCGTTCATGAGCCGAAGCATTATACAGCCTATACGAGATCTTAGTGCGGCGGCGGCTGAGATAGCAAAGGGCAATTTTAAGGTAAGAGTAAGAGAGCCGTCTGATCCTGAATACAGCATACTTGCGCAGAACTTTAACAAAATGGCTGAGGAGCTTGCAGGTACGGAAACGCTGAGAGGCGACTTTATCTCAAACGTTTCCCACGAGTTCAAAACGCCTTTGGCTTCCATACAGGGCTTTGCAAAGCTTCTGCAATCTGACGATATAACCGAGCAGGAGCGTGAGGAATACACGCAGATAATAATCGACGAAACATCACGGCTTTCAAAGCTTTCGTCAAATATTTTGAGGCTCACAAAGCTTGAAAATCAGAAAACAGTGGGCAAAAAGACAAGATTTTCTCTTGACGAGCAGATAAGAAAAATACTTCTTGTGCTTGAACCTGAGTGGTCGAAGAAAAAAATCGACCTTGATATCGACCTTGAGGATATCATGTATGTGGGCAGTGAGGAGCTTATGGCGCAGATATGGCAGAATATCATCAACAACGCTATCAAGTTCACTCCGGAGGGCGGAAAGATAAGCGTGAAGCTTTTCCGCAACGAGAAGAATATTTCGGCGGAGATATGGGACAACGGTCCGTCTATAGCCCCTGACGTAAAGGCGAAGATATTTGATAAGTTCTATCAGGGCGACCGCTCCCGTGCAACAGAGGGCAACGGTCTTGGACTTGCACTTGTAAAAAGGATAATCGAGCTTTCCGAGGGAAGCATAGAGGTAGAAAACGATATGAAAAAAGGCGGCGTTTGCTTCCGCATAAGCCTGCCTTATCTTATTGAGGATATGATGTAGTGTAGGGGCAACCTTGGGTCGCCCGCCTATCACAGCCCATTATACATACGAAGATTTTTTGCAAACAAAAAGGAGCAGTTCATTGCGAATTGCTCCTTTTATCTGTTTGTCATATTTTAGAACAGACTTGCCACAAAGCCTGCTGCCACACCGAAAACATAAAGTATTCCCATTATGGCGAAATTCTCTTTCATGTTGTGCTTGTTGGTCTTGAAAAGCACCAGAAGTCCCACTCCTGCTCCTGTGCAAAGTCCTGCGATAAGCGAGCCGAAGCTCACAACGCCCTCGATATAAAGCTGAGTGAGAACAACAGAAGCCGCACAGTTCGGGATAAAGCCTATTATTCCTGCTATGAACGGCTGAACTATGCTGTCAGACATAAGCAGGGTCTTTACTGTGTCCTCTCCTGCAAACTCCATTACAGCACCGAGAATAAGGTTTACCGCAAATATAAAAAGTATTATGCTTACAGTGTGGTGAAGTGCCGAGTGCAAAATACTGTGGTGTTCGCAGTCGCAGTCCTCGCATATCTCCTTGAAGGGCTCTTCGTCCTGCTTTTTGCCCATAAGCTTTAAGATAAGGTCAACAAGCACACCTGCTATTATAGCCACAGCTACCTTTATAAGAATAAGCTGCCAAAGCTTGCCGGCAAACGCAGGGTTTGCTATCATCATTGGTATTGCCTCGTCGCTTGTGGCAAGGTATACCGAAATGAGAGTTCCCATTGTGATGAGCCTGCCTGAGTAAAGGTTGGAAGCCACAACGGAAAATCCGCACTGCGGCACTGCTCCAAGTATGCTTCCTCCTATCGCACCGAAAGGTCCCATTTTTCTAAGAGCCTTTCCAAGCTTGTCGGCAGAACGATGCTCTATATACTCTATAAGCAGATAAACTCCGAACAGAAAAGGCAGGATCTTAAGACTGTCTATTAATGCGTCAAGAAAAACGTCAACTAAAGTTTCAAACATATATCTATCTCCTGTAAATTATCTATGGTTTTAAAACGGTCTTTATGTCAACTCGACTATTATACAATATTTATTCAACCTTGTCAATCTTATGTTTATATGATAATCTGTTCATTTGTTTACCCTTTTCAGCGACAAAAAACGAGCGAAATTTCTCCGCCCGTTTGATGTTTTTATTCTGTTTTATACAGAACGCTTTGTAAAGCCGTCCCATGCGGTGAGCAGGAACACCACCATGTGTGCTATAAGAACGCCTACGGCAAAGGTCAGGCTGTGCTGAGCAAATATTGAGTAGCCCTTTGAGATAGAAGCAAGGTCTGTGTTTGCGAACACAAGGAATCTTGCCCAATCCTGTCCAAGCTGACCCAAAAGCTGTGTGACCGTTGAGCCTATGCACATTGTGAATACGCTGACGCCGATAGCAAGGGCTGTGCTTCTTACCAGTGACGAGATAGCGAACGCCAGTGTTGACATTACCACCATTTCAACGCTTTTCATCAGATATTGCTCTGCCGCATAAAGCAGTGTAGGCATTTCCTTTACCTCGCTGCCGCTTACATAGATATAAGGCGTTGAGAAGCCGTCAAAGCCAAGCATAAGCCCTGTAATAGGTATCATCACCACGAAAAGTATGCAAAGCATTATGTAACCCACTGTGATGACAGTGAAGTATTTTGCCATTAGTATCTTCCAGCGTTTAACAGGGTTTATAAGCAGGAACTTGACAGTTCCCTGTGAAAATTCAGAGGATACAATGCCGCCTGCGATAACGATAGCAAGCAGTGCGACTACTGTTACAAGGGAAGTGCTTGTGAGAAACACTGTCCAGAATGTTATCTGCTCAGGCTCGTCTGTTTCAAACAGCGTCATTTGGTTTGCAGTGTTGTCGAGCTTATCATTGTCAAGTTGATAGAGTGCAAGTTTTATATTATCCTCCAGCTTTGCTCTGCTGTTCTGTCCGTCAGACTTTGCGTCGCCCATGGTCGCAATGGTGTTTTTTGCGTTTGCAACTGTCATGATAAGATCGTTTTTCTTCTCGTTTGACTTGTCAAAGGAAATATCCTTGTCCAATCTGTATTGATATTCCCACTTTTCGCCTTCCGAGAGTATTTCATTATCCAGCCTGTATTGACAGAAGCCACGCCAATCGTTGTCGTCAAGATACTTCTTTATCCCTGACATATCACCGGTGCCGTCTGCGAATATGGCTGACAGTACGTCATATCTCCAATCATCGCTGTCGATATTGTTGTCGATTAGATACTGCCACATTGCGATCTCGTTAGGGTCGCCGTTTGTGTCTTTGAGCCAATCTATGTTTTGCTGATAATCACCAGTTGCGTCATAGCTTGAATAGTTATTGCTCTCCATATTGTGCTTTGCAAAAAGTGCAATGCCTGAAAGTCCAAGCGCACATATTATTATAAGCACGATCATTATTTTTGTTGATAGCTTTTTGAAAACCTTTATGTACTCGTTTTTCACAAGTCTGAAAAATCTAGCCAATCTGTACGCCCCCTTCCTTTCCTCCTGTAAGCTCGATGAATACGTCCTCAAGCTTCTTGTTCTCTCTGCGGTGAACAGTGTAAAGTGAAACTCCGCCATCGATAAGCGTCTTGTTCACCGACGCTATTTTTTTCTTCTCTATCTCCACAGGGATAGAAAGGACAACTGCACCTGTTTCCTTGTCGATACGCTTGCCCTCGTCTGCGAGCATTATAAGGCCCATAGCCTTTTGTGGGTCGTCAACTTCAAGTACATATTCAGCAATTGAGCTGTCAGACTGTGAGATAAGCTCCTCCATTGTGTATGAGCCTATCATTTTTCCGTTTGCGATAATGCCCACTCTGTCGCACATCATTTCCATTTCGCTCATGAGATGTGACGATACCACAACGCAAGTGCCTTCCTTGTGAGCAAGCTCTTTGAGTATGTCACGAAGCTCCTTTATACCCTGAGGGTCAAGACCGTTTGTAGGTTCGTCAAGGATAAGAAGTTTTGGTCTGTGGAGGATAGCCTGTGCAACGCCAAGACGCTGACGCATACCCAGAGAGTATTTCGACACCTTGTCATTAATGCGGTTTGAAAGCCTTACAAGCTCCACCACCTCTTTGATACGCTCCTCAGTTACTCCCTCTCTCATTCTTGCATACTGACGTAGGTTTTCAAGTCCCGAGAGATATTTATACATCTCAGGGTTTTCAACAATGCCTCCAACGTTCGCCATTGCTCCCTCAAAGTCTTTTCTTATATCCTTTCCGTCAATGGATATCTCACCCTCGTCAAGCTGTAAAAGTCCCACTGCTATCTTTATAGTTGTGGTCTTTCCTGCACCGTTAGGACCGAGAAAGCCGTAGACCTCGCCGCTGTAACACTCCATATCTATGCTGTGAAGTATCTGCTTTTTGCCAAGGGTCTTGTTAAGCCCATTTATCTTTAGAATAGTATCACTCAACGCTGTCTGCCCCCTCGCTGTCGGATTTTTCTGCACTGCTGTCCGGAACTATCTCAGACTCAGCCTTGCTTTCATCAGCCACGCTGTCACTGTTGTTATCATCAAAGCTGTAATCCTCGCCATATCCATAGTCGCTGGACGTTGCTATCTTCCAGCCGTCAGAGGTACGCAAAAGATAAAATTCAGCATATTCATAACTGAAAATCGCCTTGTATGAAGATGTGCTGGGCTTATAGTTGTCGGCGTTTGTGTAATTGCCGCTTGTCATGGTGTTTATGCCGTTGGTTGTGAGAAAAGTCGGGTCGCCCTTTGATACGTCATAGCACACATTGTATATCATAATGACTTTTGCTCCGTCGGCTCCACTCTTGTTTATTGACATCTCTTTTATGTCATACTCAGCCGAGGTGATATCTCCTCCCTGCGCTGCAACTTCAGCTTGGTTTATTTCCTCCAGAAGTCCAGACTTTGACGAAGCGTACTCATTGTCCGATATGGTGTAGTCAGCATAATGCTTATTCACGAAATCTGTCAGCTGACTTTTTAACTTATCACTGCTTCCGACGTTTGCATTTGTCAAGTCTGCGATATAATCCCTCATGGTCTGTTCTATCTCAGGCTTGGAAGTCTTGAACTGGTTGTTATCATACACTGAGTAGCACACAACGCCCAGCGCAAGCACACCGCCAAGAACCAGACCTCTGTTTATGTTTCTTAGTTTCACTGTTTCTCCTCCTTGTGTTTTACCTTTTTCAGACGTATTATTGGTGTCGTATATAAGTTTATCATAGCCCTTTCCAACTGTCAACCGCTTTAAGAAACGCTTAAGATTTTTATAAGACAACCGCTGCCGCTGAGCGTGAAAAGCTTGTTCGTCATGACGTTATGTCACACGTTTATGCTTATGGCCTTGTTTGTCCAAAGGCAGCAGGTATCATTCACCTTGGCGCAACTTCATGCTATGTAGGCGATAACACAGACGTTATCATCATGAGAGATGCACTTAAGGTCGTAAAGAGAAAGCTTGTTAAGGTCATCGACCAGCTTGCAAAGTTTGCCGATAAGTATAAGGCTATGCCTTGCCTTGCTTATACTCACCTCCAGCCTGCACAGCTCACAACGGTGGGCAAAAGAGCTACTCTTTGGTGCAACGAGCTTCTTATGGATCTTGAAGATCTGGATTTCAGACTTGCTAACCTCAAGCTCCTTGGCTCAAAGGGAACTACAGGCACTCAGGCTTCATTTATGGAGCTTTTCCACGGTGATACTGATAAGGTAAAAGAGCTTGAAAAAATGATAGCTGAGGAAATGGGCTTTGACGCTGTCGTTCCTGTTTCAGGTCAGACCTATTCAAGAAAAATGGACTATCAGGTATGCTCAGTTCTTGCCGGTATCGCTCAGTCTGCTATGAAGTTCTCAAACGATATAAGAATTTTGCAGTCATTCAAGGAGATCGAAGAGCCGTTCGAGAAAAATCAGATAGGCTCTTCCGCTATGGCATATAAGAGAAATCCAATGAGAGATGAGAGAATAACATCACTTGCAAGATACGTTATCTGCGACGTTCTCAACCCTGCATTCACAGCAGGTACACAGTGGTTTGAGAGAACTCTCGACGACTCTGCAAACAAGAGAATTTCCGTTGCCGAAGCCTTTCTCGGCGTTGACGCTATACTTAATATCATGCTCAATGTTACAGATCCTGACAATGGCTTGGTAGTATATGACAAGATCATCAGAAGAAGAGTTATGGCAGAGCTTCCTTTCATGGCTACCGAGAACATTATGATGGACGCTGTAGAAAAGGGCGGAAACAGACAGGAACTCCACGAAAGAATAAGAGAATATTCAATGGTAGCAGGTGCAAGAGTTAAGAAAGAGGGACTTGACAATAACCTCTGCGAGCTTATCCTTAACGACCCTATGTTCATGATAACAAAGGAAGAAATGGATAAGATAATGAAGCCTGAAAACTTTATCGGCAGATGCCCACAGCAGGTGGACGAGTTTATCGAAAATTGCGTAAAGCCTGTTGTCGAAGCAAACGGCGTGTCTGACGATGTTGCAGAAATAAACGTATAATATCAAAGGATAAAAATATTTCAGCGGGCTGATAGGTCTTTTCAGATCGTCAAGCCCCTGAATTTTATCTGATAAACACCACACAAAAGAAAGGCGGAAAACACCATGGCAGATTTTTGTACAGGCAAACGCTGCCCAAAATGTGGCGGCAGGAACTGTCAGCTTATAAGCGAAACAGACTACAGAAGCGGCAAATACGGCTTTGGAAAAGGCTGCTGCGGCTATATACTGTTCGGACTGCCAGGGCTTATCTGCGGACTTTGCGGCATGGAAAGCAAGTCAAAAACACGCTCCTATTGGGTCTGTCCTGATTGCGATTATAAGTTCAGAGCATAGCATGAGAATGAGAAAAGACCCATATGCACTGTGGCTTTATCTTATGAAGCTTGGTGCATCGGCAGGTTGTCACCAACGCCCCGACAGAAGCTTCTTTTTTCACGGCTGGCAGTTTCCGGTGTGCGCAAGATGTACAGGCGTGCTTGCAGGACAGCTTGTAGGCTTTCCGATAGCCATAAAGAAAAACATATCCACCCTCACGGCTGTACTCTGCTGTGAAACTACCATGCTGGATTGGTCATTGCAGTATTCATGGGTGAAAAAGTCCACCAATAAACGTCGGCTGGTAACAGGTCTGCTTGGTGGCTTTGGGCTTGCGGTGATTTATGTTAATATCATCAGATTTGTGATAAAAAAGATAAAAATGGGAGCGAAAACGTGAGAAACGGTGATAAAAATGGAACTTGAACAATATAAAAGCAGTGCCTTTGAAATATTCGACAGACTTCTCAGAGCAATGAGAAGCCCCGAGGGCTATGTCCACCCGCAATCCCTTTTGTGCTGTATAGGTTCTCTTGCAGGCTATTCCTGCCAGCAGGACGTGAGAAAACTTTTCATGACAGAGGGTGTTAAAGAAGAGGACGTTTTCACAGTGTTCACTGATAAGTCAGGCAGAAAGTATTTCTACGGCGATATCATTGACGAAAAGCTTGTGGGCAATAACTACTCGGTGTGGTCTTTTACCGCAGGAGTGCTTAAAAAATATAACGAGCCTTTTACGGACGTTGGGGAAATGCTACGCTACACTGCGGCAAACGCAGGGGGCACAAGCTTTGGCAAAATAAGAAACTGCACCACAGGTGAAACTGTCCAAAGCTATATAAAGCTTCTTTGGCAACCGCTTCTGCCTATAGCGCAGAAGTCAGCAGGCAGGGGAGAGCTTCACATAGTTTTCGGACTTTGCATACAAAAAGCCATGATGACCTGCAAAAGCGCAGTGTCGCTTTCAGAGTGTGCAAGAATAATAATGGAAAGCGCTCTTACGGGGGCAAGGGTGGACTTCAAGGACTTGTAAGATAAACAAAATAAAAAAATAGGGAGAAACTTAATATGAAAAATAGCAGAAAAACAGCCGTAGTGCTGGCGGCATTGCTGTCAGTGTCACTTTGCGCCTGCGGACCTGTTGAGGAAGCCGCAGACAGCGTTTCAGAAACGAAAGATACTACTACTGCGGAAGCGGTGTCAGATACGCCCGACAGTGTGGAGGAAAGTTCGCAGGTGGAAATAATTCGTGACCCTGAGCTTGTTTGTGACCTTAGCGAAATACCATATACAGCCAAATGTACCGTGGAGGGCAATTTTGGTGCAGAGGCAATGCTTTCTGATTATTATGGTATAAACGCAATGATAAATTCTGACGAGCCGCTCCTTAGTATACCTGTCAAGTATACTGACGCTGATTTCGGGGGTGGGGTCATTCGTTTTGAGTTTAGCGACAAAATAAGCGACGAGCAAAAAGCCAGTGCAGTTATAATGCAGTTTGACGAGGACAGCACGTTCACGAAACTTGAAAGTTTCGTTGACGAAAATGGCATTTCTGCGAATATCACCACGGGTGGCGTTTACATGGTCATAGACAGTTATGTTTATGATATGTTTAACGGAGGGTCGGTGGATACAGACCGTTATGATATTGAAAACGGTTTGACCATAGAACTTTCGGATTTTTCTGCCGCTTTAGAGTTGCCTGAGATAGGTGGATTTTCTGCCGCAAAGTTGGAAAAGCATGAGATAACTACAGATGATTTTGACGGCACGAGAGATGTGAAGATTGTCTATGCAAATCTTATTGACGGCAAAGTGGACGAAAAATATGACGGGTTGAATCTGTCATTGTCTTATTATCAGCGGCTTGACAAGACCACGGTCGATGATATGCTAGATATGTATGCAAAGTCGGCTGATATCAGATCTGATGATAATGTTTGGCTTGATTATCGGGAACTTGACCTTGGCAATGGCAAGCGTGGCTGTGTTATTGCGGCTCTGGGTGAGGATCAAAGTGTGAACGTTCAGGGTATATACGAGTTTTCTGACAGCGAATATATACAATATAATGTGGTGATACCACTAAAGTATGTTTCAATGGGAGAAGATATTTTCGATTCAGCTATGAGTTTTCGCTATGCAGAATAAACGCATTTATAATGTTTGGGCGGTCTGAGGGGACTGCTGTTTTAAACGCTTTTTGAAAAGCTTTTTATATTGGTAAAAATTTTGCGGTCATCACCGCATTGAAAGGATTTGATTTGATTGAAGATCGAAACACAATGTTTACACGAGGGCTATACGCCTAAAAACGGAGAGCCAAGGGTAGTGCCTATCGTACAAAGCACAACTTATGTCTATGACTCCTCAAGAGAGATAGCCGAGGTCTTTGACGACCCTACCAAGAGCCTTATCTACTCACGCTTTGAAAACCCTACCA
>ERZ812616.3611-NODE-3611-length-10407-cov-3.101526_pt1 | contig 10407 bp, 9 predicted proteins | sample MGYA00376249_ERZ812616 | MGnify/ENA primary metagenome ERZ812616 (study PRJEB26924, sample SAMEA4378265) | human gut metagenome | biome: human gut; feature: human-associated habitat; material: faeces | place: China | collected 2013 ... | reverse complement strand
GAACGGACTTGGAGAGAAATTTCCCATACCGCCGGTATTCAGTCCCTGATCTCCATCCTTGGCACGTTTGTGATCCTGTGCGGAAGACATGATGCGGATGGTCTTTCCGTCCACATAGGTCAGAACCGATACTTCACGTCCGGTCATAAATTCTTCGATTACCATCGTATTTCCGGCATTTCCGAATTTCTTATCTTCCATGATCGTACGCACGCCTTCTTTTGCCTCTTCGAGTGTATTACAGATCAGCACACCCTTTCCGAGTGCCAGACCGTCTGCCTTTAACACGATTGGCATCTTTGCCGTCTCAAGATATTTTAAAGCTTCTTCCGGATCGGTAAAGTTCTCGTAAGCAGCCGTCGGAATATGATACTTTTTCATCAGATCCTTGGAGAATGCTTTCGATCCTTCCAGAATCGCTGCATTTTTGCGCGGTCCGAATACCTTTAAGCCCTCTGCCTCAAAGACATCCACGATTCCGCCAACCAGCGGATCATCCATACCAACAATGGTAAAATCAATGGATTTCTCCTTTGCAAATGCAACGAGCTTGTCAAACTCCATGGCTCCGATCGGCACACACTCTGCCAAAGCTGCAATTCCTGCATTTCCAGGTGCACAATATATTTTGTCAACTCTCGGACTCCTGGCAACACTTGTTACGATTGCATGCTCACGTCCACCGCTTCCAATTACAAGAACTTTCATGATTATCCTCCTATATGTGATGCATTTCCTATTTACTGATATGTACGGTTTTGCCCGTCACCGTCACTTTTCCATTTGCGATCAGGTCGATCGCCTGTGGCATAATCTTCCACTCTGCCTGTTCCATGACACGGCGCTGCAGGATCTCCGGCGTATCGCCCTCCTGCACTTCTACCGCTTTCTGCAGAATGATCGGACCGGTATCCGTTCCCTCATCCACAAAATGCACGGTGGCACCTGTGACTTTGACTCCGCGGGCAAGTGCACCTTCATGCACTTTCAGCCCATAATATCCGGTTCCACAGAAAGACGGAATTAAAGACGGATGAATATTGATGATGCGGTTTCTGTACTTTGCAATCATCTGTTCCGGAATGACGACAAGGAATCCTGCCAGCACAACCAGATCCACCTCATACGCATCAAGTCTGCGCAGAAAATCTTCATTAAATGCCGCACGGCTCTCATACTCCTTCGGGCTGATGCATACTGCCTCAATTCCGTGCTTTTTTGCACGTTCCAAAGCGTATGCTCCCGGATTATTGCTGATCACTACCGCAATCTCTGTATTTGTGATTGTTTTTTGTTCAATTCCATCGATAATGGCCTGCAGATTGGTTCCGCCGCCGGATACACATACTGCGATTTTTAGCATAATGTTACACCCTTCTCTCCGTCTGTGATCTTACCAACCACATATGGAGTATCTCCGGCTGCTTTGATTGCTTCCATCGTCTTGTCCACGTCTGCCGGATCGACTGCAAGAACCATTCCAAGTCCCATGTTGTAAGTATTGTACATCATATGCTCATCTACATTTCCCTCTCTTGCCATAAGGGTAAAGATTGGAGGAACCGGGTAGCTGTTCTTTTCCACTACAGCATGCTTTCCTTCCGGAAGCATACGTGGAATATTCTCATAGAAACCACCACCGGTAATATGGCTGCAGGCTTTCACACGTACTCCAGCGTTCTTGATAGACTTCAATGCGCCTACATAGATACGGGTCGGAGCAAGAAGAGCCTCGCCAAGCGTTGTTCCAAGCTCATCCATATATGTATTTAAGGTTTCTTTGTCCATACGGAAAATCTTGCGCACGAGAGAAAATCCATTGGAATGTACACCGGAACTTGCCATACCGATCAGCACATCCCCGGCTTTTACGTCTTCTCCGGTAATGATATCCTTCTTGTCAACCACACCTACGGTAAATCCGGCCAGATCATACTCATCCTCCGGCATCAGTCCCGGATGCTCTGCAGTCTCTCCACCGATCAGTGCACATCCGGACTGCTTACAACCCTCTGCCACACCGCTTACGATCGTTGCAATTTTCTCCGGATAATTTTTTCCACATGCAATATAATCCAGGAAAAATAACGGTTCACCACCGGCACAGGCTACATCGTTGACACACATTGCAACGGCATCAATACCGATCGTATCATGCTTGTCCATCAGGAAAGCCAGTTTTACCTTGGTTCCGCATCCATCGGTTCCGGATAAAAGAACCGGCTCTTCCATATTCTTGATCGCATCCAGCGAAAAAGCACCGGAAAATCCGCCAAGTCCGCCTAATACCTCCGGACGCATGGTTCCCTTTACAAACTTCTTCATCAGTTCCACTGACTCATATCCTGCTTCGATATCTACGCCCGCGTTCTTGTAATCCATTTATTTTTCCTCCTAATATCTGTGTTTTAATCTATTATTGTCGCTTATAGTATATCGGGTATTTTTCGATTTTACCAATCATAAATGTTAATAAATCTAATTAGTAGTTCTTATATCCCACTTCCTGCAATCTGGCATCCTTTGCCTCAACCTGCTCTTTTAAGTTTTTAGAATACTCTTTCAGGCGTGCAAGTAAATCCGCATCACTGGTTGCAAGAATCTTTGCTGCAAGAATACCGGCATTTGCTCCACCGTTGATTGCTACGGTTGCTACCGGAATACCGGTCGGCATCTGCACGATACTGTACAGGGAATCTCTTCCGCCAAGAGAAGTGGTGTGCATCGGGATTCCGATGACCGGCATCGGGAAGATTGCTGCGCACATTCCCGGCAGATGTGCTGCCATACCTGCACCTGCGATAATCACTTTAAATCCTTTTTCCTCCGCACTCTTTGCATATTCAAAAAATACATCCGGCTCGCGGTGTGCGGAAATGATCGTCATCTCATAGCTGACGCCCAGCTGGTCTAAGATGTCTGCTGCCTTTGCCATGATCGGCATATCTGAATCACTGCCCATTACAATTCCTACTTGTGCCATTTTAAATATCCTCCTATATGTGAAAAAATTTATGGTTCCATTGCATCCAGCGGCTCATTTAACGGTTCCGTTCCCGGAACGACAAACCGCCCGTTTCTTATAATATCTGTCGTCGTGCCATCTGCACGTACTACTGTAATCGCTCCTAACTCATCATACGGAATCGTAATATCGGTATGACAGTTAAAATATGCTTTTGAAATATCTTCTTTGCGCCGGATCGAAATTTCATTGTCCCTTGCGATGATCGCTTTTCCATCCGGATTGTATGTCATGTTGTCCTCATCGTACGTGTAACAAGTGTCTCCGACCGCAAAATGCGGACCTGTCTTTTCCGCAATCAGAATCGGAAGCTTATCCGCGATCTGATATTTCCGTGCCATCCGGTATGCGGTGGTATTTGTTCCGATTGCAAACTCTCCCATCGGAAGTGTTTTGTGATGGAACAGAATATTGTCCTCTATATACTTGTGGTTTTCATCCTCAGAATCAAAATTTGTACAGGAATAAGCTGTAATTCTTCCGTTTTCAAAATCCAGTTCCAGATTCTTGAAAAGGAATTCCCCCAGATAGACCTGTGTGACGTGCAGCTTTCCATCTGTTTTCTGCAATACCGGAGATGTGAACACTTCCCCGACCGGAATATTGACATCTGCCACACAGTTTTCAAATGCGGTCTCTTTGGCAGGATCGGAAAGCGGATGAATCTTTACATACAGATCCGTGCGGTTTCCGTTACAGCCTTTGATGTGCACACGGTCCGCCGTATCCAGCACATCAATGATCTTCTGCTGCATATTGCGGTAAAGCATATAATCAAGCGTATTGATATGCACCGTTTCCGCAAAGATTTCTTCGTATTTTTCTCCGATGGACGGAACCGGGTAAGCAATAATCGTAAAACTGCGTTCCTCCCCGTGAATGTAATGATTGATCAGCTGGCTCTTCTCGCTGCGCTCATACACATCGATTTCCCTCTGTTTGTCGGTATAGGTAACGCGCTCCTCTTTCTGCTCCGGCGAAAACGGCTTTGTCCCGAAAATTTCGATCACTGCCGGTCCTCCGTAATTTGGAGCAATCGCTTTGTGTTTTTCCCAGACAGTACGGTCAACTTCGAGTCCCCGCTCGATGAGTGCCTTATCCAGCCACAGCCCGCGGTCCTCTTTGTGATCGTAAGTAAACTGCTTGTTCAGGGAAATAGAGTACGGACGCAGCACCGGCTGCAATCCGATCTTTTTAAAATTGTATACGGCGGCGCGTACCATCCGCTCGAATCCCAGCGGATAACGGATCTCCACTACCGACTTTTTAGAAATATCTTTTCCGGTTGTTTCAAATCCGATCCGGTATCCTTCGGTAAATGTATCCGCCATTGCCTGCATCTGCTGCTTTGTCAAGGAATGCAGAAAATGTGCGGACTCCGTCTCATCTTTTCCGATATACAGACCATAACGGTACAGATATGCCGGATGATCCAGCTCCGCTTCCATCACGATCTGGGTGAAATAATCATATTCCGGATCGATCAGTCTGCAGATCGCATCCGCATTAAAAATTTCTGTGTAATCATGCATAAAAGAATACATGCATTTTCTGATCTCGTGCACATTCAGATTCTGTGCATCCTCAAAACAGTTATAAATTTCCACAAACAGTTCCGCATAAATACACAGATAACGGATATTTCCTTCCATACAGCTGGTATAAATTCCATGCAGTCTGGCATCCAATGCCGAGAGCAGCGGTCCGTATTCCCAGCCCATCTTACTGACGGCATATGCCGGGTTTGCATAACTGTCCGCATAATCTTCCTGCACATCCAGATACAGACGGCGATTGATCTTTTTCCCTTCCAGCGTGGAAATTTCTGCCAGTTTTCCACTCAGGGACGCTTCTGCTAATTTATACAAAACCAGAAACAGTTCCGACATTTCAAAGAAATATCCCCGGTACAGTTCTTCCACACTGGAGGCCTCCTCCTCGCTGACCGCCTCAATGCGCTCCATCACAAGTTCCAGCCGTTCCCAGTATTCCTCGTTATTTTTGTGATTGATCTCTCTAAAGCTCATAGTTTGTTTCCTTCTTATAGTTTTTAGCTCAAAAATCCCCAGATATAGGTTCCGATCCAGCATACCATATCCAAAAGGGTCAGTCCTAGTCCCAGTCTCGGAAACAACTGGAAGGAATCTTCTTCCCGCAGACTTTTGGCTGCGATGACAAGAACAACAAATGTTGCGATCATCGCAACGACTCCTGCGCTCCCATAATAAGCAGACAGCGAACCGCCTCCCTGAAAAGCAAGCTTCAGGAACACAAGATACCATACCAGAAGAGCAAGTGCTAATACCGTGGCCAATATTCCCTGTCTGGAATGTTTTTTCTCGGTAAACTTATAGCCACGTCTTCTCCGGTTTCTCATATGTGTCTCTCTTTCCTACAACCTTTTTGCTTATTTGCATCCATACTGCTCATAATAGGCATCGATTGCTTTCCTGATCGTGTCATCAATTACAATTCTGCCCTGACATTCCCGATTATATAAGTGTTCTACCACTTCTTCCATGGTAACAATTGCTTTTCCTTCAAAACCATATTTCTCATGAATTTCATCGAGTGCGCTCTTTACGCCGCCCTGTCCGACTTCCATGCGGTTTAAGCTGACCATAAGACCAACGATCTCAACGTTTGCAGCCCCACGTACTTTTGGAACAGTTTCTTCCATGGACTTGCCGGATGTCGTCACATCCTCGATCATCACCACGCGGTCTTTATCTTTTAAGCTGCTTCCTAAAAATCCGCCTTTGTCTGCCCCGTGATCCTTGGCTTCCTTGCGGTCACTGCAGTAACGGATCTCTTTTCCGTACAATTCACTGAATGCAATTGCGGTAACAACAGCCAGTGGAATTCCCTTGTATGCCGGTCCGAATAACACATCAAAATCATCCCCGTAACTGGCGTGGATCGCCTTTGCATAATACTCTCCGAGTTTCTTTAACTGGGAACCTGTCACGTATGCACCTGCATTCATAAAAAATGGCGATTTTCTTCCACTCTTCAGTGTAAAATCGCCAAATTTGAGAACATCACTCTCTACCATAAACTCAATGAACTCACTCTTGTAACTTTCCATTGTATACTTTCCTCCTGTATCAAAAGGCATTCTGCCCTTGTTATTTCGCAGTTTTCTATTAAATTTTAGCATACTTCCGGTGGGTTTTCAATGCGCGAATCATAAAAAGAAACAGCATCCCCAACCCTGCAAGGCGATCCGCCCCGCAAAGTTTCGGATGCTGTTCTTAAATACGGATCCGGCTGTTATTTAACGGTTACTTTTACTGTGTTGCGAGGAACTGACCAGCAATACCACAGATCTGCGTAACTCTAATCAGGCAATTTCAGATTCCGTACAGACAATTTCCGCAGTTTCTGAAGAACTGACCGCCCATGCATCCGAAACAATGGATGCAGAGACCGTAAACACACAGATTCTGGAAAACATTGCTGCCAAAATGAAATCCCTGATACAATATATTCAAAAACAGTAAACAGTTACCATATCTTTATTCCGAAACGGCACCGATTAGTTCTTTGATATCGCTCACATGATATTTTTCCATGTAGCGCTCAATGCCTTCTACAATTTCCATGGTCACTGCCGGATTCCGGAAATTGGCGGTGCCGACAGATACAGCTGTCGCACCCGCCAGTATCATCTCAATCGCATCTGCAGCATTCATAATTCCTCCCATTCCAATGATCGGAATCTTTACTGCCTGTGCCGTCTGATAAACCATACGCACGGCTACCGGATGAATGGCCGGACCGGACATTCCACCGGTCTTGTTTGCAAGAACAAATTTTCTCCGGTTGATGTCAATCTTCATTCCCGTGATCGTGTTAATCAAAGACAGGGCATCCGCACCACCTGCTTCCGCTGCACGCGCCATCTCTGTGATGTCTGTGACATTCGGACTCAGTTTCATGATCACCGGCTGTTTTGCATACTTTTTCATTTCCTTTGTGATTGCTTCTACCGCTTTCGGATCCTGTCCAAAAGCAATTCCACCCTCTTTTACGTTCGGGCAGGAAATATTGATTTCCAGCATGTCCACCGGCTCTTCTGCCAGCCGTTTTACCACTTCCACATATTCCTCTGTCGAGTGTCCGCATACGTTTACAATAATTTTAGTATCATATTTTTTCAGGAATGGAATATCTCTCTCACAGAACAGATCAATTCCCGGATTCTGCAATCCCACGGCGTTAAGCATCCCGCCATAGACTTCTGCCACACGCGGAGTCGGATTTCCCGGCCACGGTACATTTGCCACACCTTTGGTAACCACCGCACCAAGCCGGTTTAAGTCTGTAAATTCACTGTATTCTGCTCCGGAGCCAAAGGTTCCGGATGCCGTCATTACCGGGTTTTTTAAGGTAACACCACATAATTCCACACTTGTATTCATTACAGATCCACCTCCTCAGCCAGAAATACCGGCCCTTCTTTACAGATTCTCTTGTTTTTCACATTGGAATGTGCATCTTTTTCTTTGGAATCGCACACACATGCCAGACATGCACCGATTCCGCATGCCATCCGTTCTTCCATGGAAATATAACAGGTCATGCCCTGCTCTGCTGCATATGCTTTCAACGCCCGCAGCATCGGTGTCGGTCCGCACGCATATATTACATCTGCATTTAATTTATATTCTTTGATGGCATCCAGCACATTTCCCTTTGCACCGACACTTCCATCTTCCGTTGCCACGTAACAGTCTCCCTGTTCTTTAAATTCATCCAGAAGAAACGTCTGTACATCCCGGTATCCCATCACACTGACAAATTCACAGGTGCCTGCAGCTTTGATCGTTTTTGCCAGCTCAAGCATCGGAGGAATTCCGATTCCGCCACCGATCAGGAAAGCTTTCTTTCCCGGCTCCACGGTAAATCCGTTTCCAAGCGGTCCCAGTACCCGGATCGTATCGCCCGCTTTTAACCGAGAGAATTCTTCCGTTCCGGTTCCTTCTCCCGTTACCCGGTATACCAGCCGAAGTGTTCCTGCCTCTGCATCAATCCCACACAGGCTGATCGGACGTGGCAGCAGTTTGCTGGCATCATTACTGTACAATGATACAAACTGTCCTGCCTTTGCATGTCCTGCAATATGCTTCGTCTGGATTGTCATGTCATAGATATCTTTTCCGATGCACTGTTGCCTCAGCACCGTAACATTTTCCTGAAATTTTTCACTCATAAAATCCAACTGTCTCCCTTTTGTAAAATCACGACTTTATTTTTATCTCTGTGCAAGCGCTCCTGATATATCTGCGATCATATCCTTGACTGCCAGACGGGAGGCATCTGCAAAGTTCTCCGGTGTCATTCCCTGCTCTTTATACTTATCCTGTTTGTAAGCACAGATAATACCACGGGAAGAGTTTACAATTGCTCCCAATCCATCCTCGTTAAAGAAATGTACCAGATCCTTGCCCTGTCCTCCCTGTGCGCCATATCCCGGTACGAGAATAAACGACTTCGGCATCACTTTACGAAGAATTTCCCCCTGCTCCGGATACGTTGCTCCGACAACTGCTCCAACATAGCTGTAGGAATCTCCCATACATTCGCTTCCCCACTCTGCTACCTTTTCACCAACCAGTTCATACAGCGGACGACCGTCGATCAGACGATCCTGGAACTCTCCGCTGGATGGATTGGAGGTCTTTACGAGAATAAAGATTCCTTTCTTTTCTTCTTTGCATACATCCACAAACGGCTTGATACCATCGGTTCCCAGATATGGATTTACTGTAGCAAAATCCTCATTAAAACCGGTATATGTTTTGCTTCCGATCTGTACTTTTCCGAGATGTCCGGTCGCATAGGCTGCGGATGTGGAACCGATATCCCCACGCTTTACATCTCCGATCACAACCAGATCTTTCTCATGGCAGTAATCTACCGTCTTCTGGAATGCCGCTACACCGGCCACACCAAACTGCTCATACATCGCGATCTGCGGCTTCACTGCAGGAATCAGGTCGTATGTTGCATCGACAATAGCTTTATTGTACTGCCAGATGGCTTCTGCTGCTCCCTCTAACGTCTCACCGAACTGAGCGAACGCTGCTTTTTGTATGTGCTCCGGCACATAAGAAAGCATCGGATCGAGTCCCACAACGATAGGTGCGTTGGTCTTTTTAATTTTTTCTACTAATTTGTTGATCATGTGATTGATTTCCCTTCTTAATTTATTACTTATTTAATTCATTAAATACAACTTCGCCGTCACAGATCGTGCACTTTACACGTCCCGTAACTTCTTTCCCGTCAAACGGTGTATTTCTTCCCTTGGAAGCAAATGTGTTTTTGTCAATGCGGTAGGTTTCCTCTGGATCAAAGATCACGACATCTGCCGCTTTTCCCGGCTGGATATCTCCCTTATCAATACCGACAATCTGTGCCGGATGGTAACTCATACACGCTGCCATCTGCATCGGCGTCAGATATCCACCGAGTACCAGTTCATTATGTGTAAGACATGCGGCGGTTTCCAGTCCGACAATTCCAAACGGTGCTTCCTGCATCGAACGGTTTTTATCTTCAAACGTGTGTGGCGCATGGTCTGTGGAAATCACTTCCATAATGCCATCCCGCAGTCCCTCACGCAGTGCTTTCACGTCTTCCTTTGTGCGGAGTGGCGGATTCATCTTGTAATTGGTATCCGCTTCTTTCATATCGTCTGTGGACAGCGTAAAGTGATGCGGACACACTTCTGCCGACACCCGGACACCTTCTTCCTTTGCCACTTTTACCATGAGCACGGAATCCTTTGTGGAACAATGACACAGATGAAGCTGTGCCCCGGTATCTTTTGCCAGAATAATATCTCTTGCAACAATCACATCCTCCACGGAATTGGTAATTCCCGGAAGTCCCAGTTCTTTTGCTTTTGCATCGGCATTCATGACACCTCCGCGTACCATATGGATATCTTCGCAATGGGCAAGTACCGGAATGCCCAGACGCGCTGCCTCAAGCATACCGTCCCGATACAAAGCGGCATCCATGACAGATTTTCCGTCCTCGCTGATTGCCGGACTTCCTGCCTTAACCATTCCTTCAATATCCGCAAGCTCTTTTCCCTGCTGTCCCTTTGTCACCGCACCAACCTGCAGGACATGAATACAGCTCCCGGATTTTGCTTTGTTGTGCACATAATTGACAATATCCGGATTGTCTGCTACCGGCTTTGTATTCGGCATGGTCAGCACTGTCGTATATCCACCATGCGCAGCGGCCTGCATCCCGGTATAAATATCCTCTTTCTGTTCAAATCCCGGATCGCGGAAATGTACATGCATATCAATAAATCCCGGCATCACATAACATCCGTCCGCATTGATCACACGTTCGGCTTC
>ERZ812616.3595-NODE-3595-length-10446-cov-3.174863_pt1 | contig 10446 bp, 10 predicted proteins | sample MGYA00376249_ERZ812616 | MGnify/ENA primary metagenome ERZ812616 (study PRJEB26924, sample SAMEA4378265) | human gut metagenome | biome: human gut; feature: human-associated habitat; material: faeces | place: China | collected 2013 ... | reverse complement strand
ATACGAGATAGATGAAGAATGCCTCAAAAAGCACAGGGTGAAGGGCGAGTGTAAAGTCCTTGAAAAGCTCAAAGAAAAAGAGCAGCACAGGCAAAAAAAGAAAACTGAAAAATCGTAAAAAGCTGCGGGTCAAAAAGACCCGCAGTAAAAATGTAAATCAGCAGCCGCAGCCACATCCGCAGCCGTTATTGCTGCTGCCGCCACAGCCAAAGCCACCACAGCAGAAAAGTAAGATGATAGCCCAAATACAGCTGTTATTGCCACTTCCACAGTCGTTTCCTCCGAAGAAAGAGCCTCCGTTACCATTTCCACAACAGCAGCACAGTAACAGGATAATCCATAAGATCGAAGAACATCCGCATCCGTTATCTGTATTGCTGCATGAACAGTTTGTTGCTGCTAAATCACTCATAAGTGACCTCCAATAAAATTTATTTACACTCTAGGTTATGATAGACATAACAAAGTGTTACACTAAGATTTAAATTTTTTTATTGACACAAAAAGTATAATTGTATACAATTATTCAAAAGATAAAACTAAGCACAGGAGATGTGAAGATGAGAGAAGTTTTGATGAACGAAAAAACAAATTTACTGCAGCTTGAAGAGCATTTTTACCAGCTCGTGGATGTAGATGAGCCGAATACTTTTAGAAATCTCTTTCCTTATTCAGAAGTTCCTAAGATAGCATTCAATGACAGAATAGTGCCTCACAATATGCCGGAGGACATCTGGATTACAGATACTACATTCAGAGATGGCCAGCAGTCGAGAGCACCGTACACGACGGAGCAGATTGTTACCATTTATGATTATTTATATAAGCTTGGTGGCCCTAAGGGAATAATCAGACAGAGCGAGTTTTTCCTCTACAGCAAAAAGGACAGGGACGCTGTTTACAAGTGTCTCGAGAGAGGATATAAGTTCCCGGAGGTTACATCGTGGATTCGTGCCAGCAAAAAGGACTTTGAGCTTGTAAAGGATATAGGACTCAAGGAAACCGGTATACTTGTAAGCTGTTCGGATTATCATATTTTCTATAAGATGAAGATGACCAGACGCGAGGTAATGAATATGTATCTGTCAGTCATCAGGGAGTGTCTTGAGACAGGAATAAGCCCTAGGTGTCATCTGGAGGATATCACACGTTCTGATATATATGGCTTTGTTATTCCATTCTGTGTTGAGCTCATGAAGCTGCAGGAGGAGTACAAGATTCCGATTAAGGTGCGTGCCTGTGATACAATGGGATATGGAGTAAACTTCCCGGGAGCAGTTATACCTCGAAGCGTTCCGGGTATCATATACGGACTTAACACACATGCAGGTGTGCCTTCATCACAGATTGAGTGGCATGGACACAATGACTTTTACAAGGCAGTAAACAATTCGACTACGGCATGGCTCTACGGAGCAAGCGGGGTCAACTGTTCACTGTTTGGTATCGGAGAGAGAACCGGAAACACACCACTTGAGGCTATGGTATTTGAGTATGCACAGCTTAAAGGCACACTCGATGGAATGGATACAACGGTTATCACAGAGTTGTCAGAGTACTTTGAGAAGGAGCTTGGATATGTGCAGCCGAGCCGTACACCTTTTGTCGGCAGAAACTTCAATGTGACGAGAGCCGGAATCCATGCTGACGGACTTCTCAAAAATGAGGAAATTTACAACATATTCGATACAGGTAAATTCTTAAACAGACCACCTCTTGTAGCTGTGTCCAATACATCAGGACTTGCAGGAATAGCGCTGTGGATAAACACTTACTACCGCCTGCCGGATGACAGAAAAGTAGATAAGAACTCAAAGCTTGTGACCATGATAAAGAAATGGGTAGATGAGCAGTACGACGAGGGTCGTGTGACTACCATCACGGATAATGAGCTTGTAGTTCAAATTACTGATTGCTGTAAAAAGCTTAATATAGTATTATAGTGAGGTAGATTAGTACATGTCACATGATAATTACAGCCTGAGTGCCAGAGTATACAATCATATCAGGGATGGTATACTTGCAGGAACATTTGCAAAGGGCGATGAGCTTAAGGAAAAGAATATCGGTGATGAGCTTGGAGTGAGCAGGACTCCCGTGAGGGAGGCACTGCGTCAGCTTGAGCTTGAGGGACTTGTGTCTATTATCCCCAATAAGGGAGCGTTCGTGGAAGGTGTTTCCACCGACGATATCAGGGATATATACGAGATAAGAGCTCTGCTTGAGGGACTTTGTGCCAGATGGGCTGCAACGAGGATATCGGATGAGCTCATGGCGGCCATGGAGGAGAATATTTATCTCACGGAGTTTCACGAGAAAAAGGGCAATGCAAAGAAGCTTCTTGAGCTGGACAATAGGTTTCATGAGCTATTGTATGAGGCTGGCGGAAGCAAGGAGCTTATGAGGGTATTAAAGGACTATCATGAGTATGTCGGCAGAGTGAGAAAGGTGACACTCGGTGAGACCAAAAGAGCCAAAAACTCCACTCACGAGCATAAACAGATATGCGAGGCAATTAAGAATCATGACGCACTGCTGGCAGAAAAATGCGCCAGAGAGCATATAAACAATTCAAAGAAAAATATGGAACACCTTGGTTGGGAAAACCTTATTAAGTAAAGGAGATTTAAGAATGAGCAAGATTACGATGACAACACCCCTTGTAGAGATGGACGGAGACGAGATGACCAGAATCCTCTGGCAGATGATAAAGGATGAGCTTTTAATACCTTTTATCGATTTAAAGACAGAGTATTATGATCTGGGCTTAGAGGAGCGAAATCGTACAGATGATCAGGTGACCGTTGAATCAGCAAAGGCAACCATGAAATACGGTGTCGCAGTAAAATGTGCGACAATCACACCAAACGCAGCCAGAATGACAGAGTACAATTTAAAGGAGATGTGGAAGAGCCCTAACGGCACAATAAGAGCCATGCTTGACGGAACAGTGTTCAGAGCACCAATCGTTGTAAAGGGCATAGAGCCAAACGTAAAGACATGGGCTAAACCAATCACAATCGCTCGTCATGCATATGGTGATGTGTACAAGGCAACAGAGATGAAGGTAGCCGGTCCAGGAAAGGCTGAGCTTGTATTTACAGCAGAAGACGGAACTGAGACCAGGGAATTAATACATGAGTTTAAGGGCGCAGGAGTTATTCAGGGACAGCATAACCTGGATGATTCAATCGAGAGCTTTGCACATAGCTGCTTTAAGTATGCACTTGATACAAAGCAGGATTTATGGTTTGCCACAAAGGATACCATCTCAAAGAAATATGATCACACCTTCAAGGATATCTTCCAGGAAATCTTTGATGCACAGTATAAGGATGCTTTTGAGAAGGCTGGAATTACATATTTCTACACACTTATTGACGATGCAGTTGCCAGAGTAATGAAATCTGAGGGTGGATTTATCTGGGCATGCAAGAACTACGACGGAGATGTAATGAGTGACATGATCTCATCTGCATTCGGCTCACTTGCCATGATGACATCAGTGCTTGTATCCCCTCACGGATACTATGAGTATGAGGCAGCACATGGAACAGTTCAGAGACACTATTACAAGCATTTAAAGGGTGAGGAGACCTCAACAAACTCTGTAGCTACTATTTTTGCATGGACAGGAGCACTCAGAAAAAGAGGAGAGCTTGACAAGCTTCCGGCACTTTCTGAGTTTGCAGACAAGCTTGAGGCAGCCTGCATAAAGACTATTGAGAGCGGAAAGATGACAAAGGATCTCGCACTCATCACAACAATTGAAAATCCTACTGTTTTAAACAGCGAAGGCTTCATCAAGGCAATCAGAGAGGAGCTTGAGAAGACAATTTAATCTGAAATTTGGTTTTTAGCCTTAGAAGTAAGATATAACCCGGGGATAATTATGAATTTTTTGAATGTTAAATTCTTAACACATTGACAGATGACCTTCAAAAAATTATAATTAATCTTGGGTTTTTGTCTTTAAAAGAGAAATGATATCCTGATGATTGGAGGAATAAGACTTGAGTAAAGAAATATCACAGGCGGTTATCAGAAGGCTGCCACGATACTATAGATATCTCGGAGAGCTTTTGGATGAGGGAGTGGAGCGTATTTCATCAAACGATCTGAGTCACAGAATGAAAGTGACAGCTTCACAAATCAGACAGGATCTCAATAATTTCGGAGGCTTTGGACAGCAGGGATACGGATACAATGTTCAGTTTCTCTACGAGGAAATCGGAAAGATAATGGGACTTAACACAGAGCATAGAATAATTATCATCGGTGCAGGCAATCTGGGTCAGGCACTCGCCAATTATGTAAAGTTTGAAAAGCTTGGCTTTGTCATAACAGCACTTTTTGACGTAAATCCTGAGCTTTCAGGAAAGAGTGTGCGAGGTATTCCAATCCTTATGCTAAGTGAGCTGGATGAGTATTGCAGAACACACAGGGTGGATATTGCGGCGCTCACCATGCCAAAGTCAAAGGCTGACTCTATTGCGTCAAAGCTTGTGGATTTAGGAATAAGGGCTATATGGAATTTTGCACATGTGGATCTTGAAATTCCAAATAAAGATGTGGTTGTGGAGAGTGTTCATCTGTCTGACAGCCTTATGCAGCTCAGCTATAATATTGTTAAAAACTCCAAAAATAAATAGAGGGTGAGTCTTATGAATGATAAAAAAGATTTTGAGACTGCATTAAAAGGGAAAAAGGTGCCTTTACTGGTTTTAGACCAGAAGTGGCACAGACTTTTTGCCATTCATGGTAAGACTGACGAAATATCAGCCACGGAAAAAGAACTGGATGAGCTGTTAAAGCTGCAGGGAAAGTACAACAATGAGCTTAAGAATTTAAAAAAGCTTAAGTCGAAAATTATGTCTAATATTGTTGCCAACATGGGAGATGACGGCGATGAAAAGCGTGACAAGGATAAGCAGCTTATAGATGAGATAAATGAGAAAGCTGACAACATTGAGGGAGAGCTTATTGAAATCCAGAAGAATATAAAAGCTGTAAATGACAGGCTGATGCTTTTATCGATGGATTATTTCAGTGAAAAGATCGAGAAAAATAAACTGGAATCAAAAGAAATTGACGACTGGATTGCAAATATAAGAGTTGAACTTAAGAAAAATGTAATCAGAAAACAGAACAGAGATATTAACAACAGGGAGATTTATTCGTATCTTCATGATATTTTTGGCGCTGAGGTTTTAGATCTTTTTGATATTGAATATGACGATCCTATGGTTTTCAATGCCAATAATGCAAATACTGATAATGCAAACAATGAGAATAAGGGGAATTGATATTGGAATATATTGTTACAGGTAATGAAATGAAGCTTCTGGACGATACAACATCACAGGTCTTTTTGGTTCCTTCGGTGGTGCTGATGGAGCAGGCTGCGGCCGGTGTTGTCCGGGAGCTTGTTGCATGTTTTGATAAATCAAAGGAGTTTGCCGTGATATGTGGCAGAGGCAATAATGCAGGAGACGGTATCGCGATAGCAAGACTTTTAAATCAGGCCGGATACAGATGCATGGTGTACTATGCTTTTGGCACAGATGAGGCAGGAAGTGAGCTCTTTGAGCTGCAGAAAAATATATACGCAAGGTATGGCTTTAAGGTGGTTTCTGATATTGAGTGTGTATGTAAAAGTGACGTAATAATAGATGCACTGTTTGGCACAGGGCTTAAGCGAGCCATAGAAGGCTCTTTAGCAGATGTGATTTCAGCCGTTAACAAGGCAGATGCTTACAGGGTGGCGGTCGACGTGCCGTCGGGAGTGGATTCTGATAAAGGACATGTGATGGGATGCACTTTTAAAGCAGATTTCACATATACTTTTTCTTATAAGAAGATAGGCCTTCTTCTGTGGCCGGGCTGTGACTATTGCGGTCTGGTTAAGGTGGTTCCTATAGGTATAGATGACCACAGCTTTTGTGGCAATCCGCCATCCGTAAGGGCTCTTGATGAGTCTGATTTAAAGGGGCTTGATAACAGACCGGCACACTCCAACAAGGGAACTTTCGGAAAACTGTTAGTTATAGCAGGAAGCCGCAATATGGCCGGTGCGGCGGTGCTTTCGGCAAAGGCTGCATACAAAAGTGGAGCAGGGCTTGTGAAAATCATAACGCCGGAGTGCAACCGCTCAATAATCCAATGTGCTTTGCCGGAAGCACTACTTTGTACTGATATCGCGTCAGCTAAAGCACTTGAGACGGAGCTTGAGTGGGCAGATGCAGTGGTGATAGGTCCAGGTCTTTCAAAGTCTGATAATGCCAAAATGTTAGTTGAAACAGTACTAAAAACAGCAGAGATACCTCTTGTGATTGATGCGGATGCGCTTAATATCATATCCGACAACATGATCTTACTTAATGAGCATAAAATGCCTGTCATTGTGACTCCGCACCTGGGCGAGATGTCCAGACTTATGAAAAAGAGCATTGCTAACATACAGGAGGATATCATCGGTGTGGCAGGAGAGTTTGCAGGCTTGTACAATGTGACTTGTGTGCTTAAGGATTTTCGTACGATTATCGCAGCGGCTGATGGCGAAAAGTTCATCAATCTGTCCGGCAACTGCGGTATGGCAACAGCCGGAAGCGGAGATGTGCTAAGCGGTATCGTGGGAGGTCTTCTGGTGCAGTGGCAGGATACGAAAAAGGCTGCGGCATACGGTGCATTTATTCATGGACTTGCCGGTGATATGGTATTTGACAATACCGGCTCTTATGGTATGATAGCAAGTGATATTATTGATGGATTAGATAAAGTTTGGATTAAGGTGGAAAAAAATGGCAATTAACAGAATCAGAGCAGATATAGATCTGGATGCAATTTTATATAATATGGAGTCGATGCATAATAAGCTAAAGCCGGGGACAATGATGGCAGCAGTCGTAAAGGCTGATGGTTACGGTCACGGTGCTGAGGCTGTTTCAGAGGTACTGGAGCCGCTTCCGTATCTGTGGGGCTATGCCGTTGCTACAAGCAACGAGGCAATGCAGCTTATCGCGGCAGGCAGAAAAAAGCCGATACTTATTTTAGGACTCAGCTTCCCGGAGCAGTTTGAGGAGATAGTGGACAATGATGTGCGACCGGCGGTATGTACCTACGAGACCGCTAAGGAACTATCGCGTATCGCTGTCGCTAAGAATAAAACCTGTAAGATACATATCAAGATAGATACCGGTATGTGTCGTATAGGCTTTCAGGTGACTGAGGAAAGTGCAGATATTATTGCACAGATTGCTAAGCTGCCGAATATTATGATAGAGGGAATATTCACTCACTTTGCAAGGGCAGATGAGCTGTCAAAGGAGCCTGCCTTTGAGCAGTTTGATCTTTTTAAGAGGATGATAGCTCTTGTTGAGGCAAGAGGAGTCGAGATTGCAATCAAGCACTGCTCAAACAGTGCGGGAATAGTTGAAATTCCGGAGTGCAATATGGATATGGTAAGAGCAGGCATCACACTCTATGGTCTGTGGCCGTCAGAGGAGGTAGACAAGAGTAAAATCTCCCTAAAGCCTGTTATGTCGCTGCACAGCAGGGTTGCTTATGTAAAGGAGCTTGAGCCGGGCAGGCACATAAGCTACGGTGGCACATTTACGGTAGAGCATCCTATGAGGATAGCAACTGTCCCGGTGGGATATGGTGATGGATATTCAAGAGGACTTTCAAACAAGGGCTGGGTTCTCATAAAAGGGAAAAAAGCACCTATATGCGGCAGAGTCTGCATGGATCAGTTTATGGTTGATGTGACAGACATACCTGACGTGAAAATAGGCGATGCAGTTACTCTGCTCGGTAAAGACGGGGATGAGACAATCACTATGGAGCAGTTAGGTGAGCTTTCAGGTAGATTCAACTATGAGTTTGCGTGTCTTATCACACCGCGTGTTCCAAGAATCTACCACAAAAACTAAAAAAGTGTAACTTTTAAGAATACACTCGAAAAATCTGGAGATACTTTTTGTATACCATAATATGGAGTGTATTCGTGTATGATTATTCAAAGAGGAGATATTTATTACGCTGATTTAAGACCTGTTGTAGGCTCAGAGCAGGGCGGGATAAGACCTGTCCTTATAATACAAAATGATGTCGGAAACAGACACAGCCCGACAGTAATCTGTGCAGCCATAACCTCGCAGATGCATAAAGCAAAGCTGCCCACCCATGTGGAGCTTGCCTGCAAGGAGTATGCGCTTGCAAAGGATTCGGTTGTGCTTTTAGAACAGCTTCGCACAATCGACAAAAAAAGGCTTAAGGATAAGGTGTGCCATCTTGATGAGGACACACTGCTTAAAATAGACAGGGCACTTGAAATCAGCTTAGAACTTATTACATAGGATAATAAAACATTATGTTATATGCAATTATAATTTTATCAATACTTGTAGTGATACTTCTTTTGTGTATTGGAGTATTGCTTTATGGAATGAAAAACAACAAAAAGACTCTCGATGGAATACTTGGAAACGATGATGTCACAGAGGAAGAAATTATTTCCATGGTCAGAGAGGGACACGAGCAGGGCACAATCCTTGCGTCTGAGGCAGAGATGATACACAATGTGTTTGAGTTTGATGATAAGGAAGTAAAGGATATCATGACTCATCGCAAGAATATTGTCAGCCTCGATGGCAATATGTCCTTTATTGATGCAATCGAATTTATTATAGATACAGGCAAATCACGGTTTCCGGTCTATGAAAACGATGTTGACAGTATCATCGGAGTCTTACATATCAAGGATGCTTTTACATTTTTTGAAAAAAATGAGGTTTACCGCAGCAGTATCAAGGACATAGACGGGCTTATCAGACCGGTGGACTTCATACCCGAGACGGTAAACATCAATGATCTGTTTAAAAAGATGCAGTCTAAAAAGAGTCATCTTGCGATGGTGGTGGATGAGTACGGACAGATATCAGGGCTTATCGCGATGGAGGATATACTCGAGGAGCTTGTCGGAAATATCGAGGATGAGCACGATGAGGAGGAACACTACATCAGAAAGAATGATGACGAGACATTTATAATGGACGGTATGACTGAGTTTTCCGATGTGAAGGAGGCGCTGTCACTGCCTGTTGATGATGATGCCTACGAGACGCTTAACGGTTTTATCATATCGCTTTCGGATAAGATTCCGGAGGAGGGGGATAAGACTGTGATTAGCGCATATGGCTACAGATTTTCTGTTATGAGCGTCGAGGATAAGGTGATTAAGCAGGTAATGATTAAGAAACTTGCGCCGGAAGAGAAAAAATGATATTATAAGGTATGGATTATTTTTAAAAGTAGAAAAGAGGATACAAATTATGTCAGGACATTCTAAATTTGCGAATATCAAGCATAAGAAAGAGAAAAATGATGCTGCAAAGGGCAAAATCTTTACAATGATCGGTAGAGAGCTCGCAGTTGCAGTTAAAGAGGGAGGACCGGATCCTGCCAATAACTTCAAGCTCGCACAGGTAGTTGCCAAGGCAAAGGCCAACAATATGCCAAACGATACAATCGAAAGAGGTATCAAGAAGGCAGCAGGAGACGGCAACAGTGTAAACTATGAGACAGCTACATATGAGGGCTATGGACCATCAGGCACAGCTATTATCGTAAAGTGTCTTACAGACAATAAGAATCGTACAGCGGCCAATGTCCGCAATGCCTTTACAAAGGGCCAGGGAAGCATCGGTACACAGGGCTGTGTATCATACATGTTTGACGAGAAGGGTCAGATCATCATCGACAAGGAAGAGTGTGATATGGATGCAGATGACCTTATGATGCAGGCACTCGATGCAGGCGCTGAGGATTTTGCCGATGAGGATGACAGCTACGAAATCACAACTGCACCTGCTGATTTTGATGCAGTCCGGGCTGCTCTTGAGGAGGCAGGTATCACAATGGCTTCAGCAGAGGTCACAATGATTCCACAGACATATGTCACACTGACAGATGAAGCTGACATCACGAATATCGGCCGTATCTTAGACCTTCTTGATGATGATGACGACGTTCAGGAAGTATACCACAATTGGGAAGAGTAAACTAAATATTATATATCACGGGTTTTAGCGGGAGGAGAATATGAAAAAGATTCTATTTGTAGCTTCAGAGTGTGTACCATTTATAAAAACAGGAGGTCTTGCAGATGTGTGCGGTGCACTTCCTAAAGAGTTTGACAAGAACTATTGGGATGTAAGGGTTGTAATACCTGATTATAGCTGTATACCGGAGCAGTATCGCAATAATTTTGAGTATGTTACCCATTTTTATATGAGCTCAGGTCCATACGTGCAGGACAAGTATGTCGGAGTGCTCAAATATGAGCAGGACGGCGTTACATATTACTTTATCGACAATCAGGAGTTCTTTACAGGATTTTCTCCATATACTTCTGACACAAAGTTTGAGATTGAGAAGTATACATTC
>ERZ812616.3594-NODE-3594-length-10448-cov-3.235736_pt1 | contig 10448 bp, 5 predicted proteins | sample MGYA00376249_ERZ812616 | MGnify/ENA primary metagenome ERZ812616 (study PRJEB26924, sample SAMEA4378265) | human gut metagenome | biome: human gut; feature: human-associated habitat; material: faeces | place: China | collected 2013 ... | reverse complement strand
AACTGCATAGCCAGTTCCTGTTCCTCATCCACATTAATTTTAACAACCTTGATATCGGAGCGCTCCTCGGCAATTTCCTCTACCAGAGGAACTACCATGCGGCAAGGACCACACCATTCTGCCCAAAAGTCAAGGACCATAGGCTTACCTGAGTTTACCAACTCTTCAAAATTTGCATCTGTAACTTCTAGTGCCATAATTATATATCTAATTTAAATTGTTCCCTTTTCGAGGTGTCAAAAGTACTAATTCTTTCTACACCGTACAACTTTAGCCGTTAATTTTGAAATCAATATTTTCGTTCTCCTGCAGGAATTCCACTAACTTACCGGTTACATTCAGCCGGATATTCTGCGAAAAGAAATTTTGTGAAATGTTATGTTCACCATCAACCACTCTAAAATATAACAAGCTCTGTCCCGGATTGTTTTTGATCAACACCGATAATTCATTGACTGTAGGCTCGTCGAGGTCGTGGATAGGCAAGGTGATACTGATCTTTTCGATCAGCTTGTCTTTTTCATCCTGCAACAAACGGATGGAACCGATATTGAAATCGAGTTCATTCTCATTCCAACGTCGGGGCTCTACGCGGGCATTGATGAGCAGATACATACCCAGTTTACAATATTTACTGTATTCTATATAGTTGTTACCGAATAAAGCAATTTCCCCACTGCCGGTAAAGTCTTCAATTTTAACCACTCCATAAGGCTTGCCTGTCTTGGTCATTCCCTCACGGAAGTCGGTAACGATACCGCCCAGTAGTATTTCGCGCCCTTTCAGGCTTTCCCGGTCGTTGATCTCTGCCATTCCCGTATTGCATACATAGGTTAATACGATGCGATATTCGTCCAGCGGGTGAGCGGAGAGATAGATACCTACCAGTTCCTTTTCCTTATTCAAACGTTCCAGGTCGCTCCAACGCTGGCAAACCGGAATTTCCGGTTTGGTAATGGCTACCAATAGATCGTCGCCACCAAATAAAGAGTTGGCGGCAGAACTTTTATCCATCTGGAACTTATTACCATAGCGTACCAGCGTATCCAGGAAGAGTTCACCTTTGCCTGTTTCGGCAAAGAACTGTTCGCGCTGGATGCCGAAGTTGTCGAATGCACCTGCCAAAGCCAATGATTCGATGTTCTTCTTATTGCACGATGTCAGGTTGACGCGTTCCACAAAGTCGAAGATGTTCTTATACGGTCCGTTTTTCTTCCGTTCTTCAATGATATTCAGTACGGCCGACTCGCCGACACCTTTCACGGCTCCCAGTCCGAAACGAATATTCTTGTTTTTATCGACGCTGAACTTCAGGATAGATTCGTTCACATCAGGCCCCAATACCTGTATGCCCATCGCTTTACATTCATCCATAAACTTCGTGATATCCACGATATTGGACAAACTTCGGCTCAGTACGGCTGCCATGTATTCGGACGGATAGTTCGCTTTGAGGAATGCGGTCTGGTAAGCGACCCACGAGTAGCAGGTGGCGTGACTTTTGTTGAATGCATAAGAAGCAAACTTTTCCCAGTCGGACCAGATCTTTTCAAGTGTCTTCGCTTCATAACCGTTTGCCTGGCCACCTGCCATAAATTTCGATTTCAGGTGGTTCATCTTGTCGATCAACTTCTTACCCATCGCTTTACGCAGGGCATCACTCTCACCACGGGTGAAGTTTGCCAACAGACGCGACAGAAGCATGACCTGTTCCTGATAGACCGTAATGCCGTAAGTGTCTTTCAGGTATTTTTCCATGACGGCGATATCATACTCGATCGGTTTACGCCCGTGCTTACGGTCGATAAAGTCGGGTATATAATCCATAGGCCCCGGACGATACAGGGCATTCATGGCGATCAGGTCTTCAAACTTGGAAGGTTGCAGCTCTTTCAGGTACTTTTGCATACCGGCGGACTCGAACTGGAATGTTCCGGTTGTTTTTCCGGTGCAATACAATTCGTATGTTTTCGGATCTTCCAGGCTGATATGGTCGATATCGAGCTCGTGTCCGGTCGTCAGACGGATATTTTCGATGGCTTCTTTGATGATGGACAAGGTTTTCAGTCCCAGGAAGTCCATCTTGATCAGTCCGGTTTCCTCGATTACAGAACCTTCATATTGGGTAACCAGCATCTCTTCGCCGGTTTCTTTATCTTTTGCGGTACTTACCGGAACGACGTCGGATATATCATACCGTCCGATAATTACACCACAGGCATGTACACCCGTATTACGCACGTTACCTTCCAACATCTGTGCATATTTCAAGGTATCGCGTGCCAGCGGATCGCTTCCGGTGGCTGCTTCGCGCAGTTCGGGGACGTAATTGATGGCATCTTTCAACTTAAACTTCTTCATATCCGGAATCTTATCCGGCACCAGCTTGGCCAGGCGGTTAGATTCGGAAAGCGGTAGTTTCTGCACGCGGGCAACGTCCTTGATAGCCGATTTGGTAGCCATTGTACCATACGTAATAATATGTGCTACCCGGTCGGCTCCGTATTTCTCCGTTACCCAGCGCAACACTTCGCCGCGTCCGTCATCATCGAAGTCGGTATCGATATCGGGGAGGGAGATACGGTCGGGATTCAGGAAACGTTCGAACAGCAGGTCGTACTTGATCGGGTCGATCTTGGTGATCCCCAGACAGTAAGCCACAGCCGAACCGGCAGCCGAACCACGTCCCGGACCTACCGATACACCCAGTTCTTCACGGGCTGCTTTAATAAAGTCCTGCACAATAAGGAAGTATCCGGGGAAACCCATTGTCTTCATAATGTGCAACTCGAAATCCAGACGTTCCCTTACTTCTTCCGACAGATCTTCACCATAGCATTCTCTGGCTCCGTCGTAAGTCAGTTTCTTCAGATAGTCAGCTTCCAACTTGATACGGTAGAGTTTATCGTATCCACCTAGTTTCTTTATCTTGTCTTTTGCATCTTCTTCGCTCAGTACCACATTCCCGTTCTCATCGCGGGTAAACTCATCGAACAACTCCTGTTCGGATAACTTTTCGCGGTATGACTCTTCCGTTCCGAACTCTTCGGGAATAGCGAAGGTCGGCATGATAGGGCCGCTGTCGATCGAATAGAACTCCACTTTGTCGGCAATCTCGAGCGTGTTGCTGAGGGCCTCCGGTATATCGGCAAAGATGGTATTCATTTCGGCCGTCGTTTTCATCCATTCCTGTTTGGAATAGCGCATACGGGTCGGGTCGTCGAGGTCTTTTCCGGTACTCAGGCAGATCAGGCGGTCGTGAGCCTCGGCGTCTTCTGCGTTTACGAAATGGACGTCGTTGGTGGCGATCAGCTTGACGTTATGTTTGTGTGCGAGTTCGATCATTACCTTGTTGACTTCCTGCTGTTTGGGATAGGTGGTACAGTCGGCATTCGGGTCGTGTGTTTCGTGCCGTTGCATTTCCAGGTAATAATCTTCTCCAAACAGATTTTTAAACCATTTGATAGACTCTTCCGCCTTGTCGATCTGGCCGTGCATGATGTGCTGTGGAATCTCTCCTCCCAGGCAGGCCGAACAGATGATCAGATCTTCATGGTATTTTTCGAGCAATTCGTGGTCGATACGCGGACGTCCGTAGAAGCCTTCGGTCCACGAAATAGATACCATCTTGATCAGGTTCTTATAACCGTTCATGTTCTTTGCCAATACGATCAGGTGGTAACCGCTACGGTCTTCCTTGAGGCTTTTATTATGCCGGCCGTTGCGGGCGCAATAGCATTCGCAGCCTATAATGGGTTTGAATATTTTTTTCTTTTCAGCTTCTATTAAAGCCGGGATCTCTCCCAGGCGTGCCTGTTCTTCGGCAGTAAGTTCTTCTTTCCCTTTGAGTGCTTTCTGTTCTTTTTCCAGATCTTTGATAGCACCGAGCGGCTTCCCGTTCTTTTTGGAAACCTTGTTGAAGAACTCTTTTATACCGAACATGTTACCGTGGTCGGTAACGGCTATTGCGTTCATGCCGTCTTTTTGCGCTTTGTCGATCAACGCATCAATAGAGGCTTGACCATCCAGTAATGAGTACTGGGTGTGTACGTGTAGATGTATAAATGGTTCCATATATGATTGAAAAACTTTTTATTTTGATCTAACAAAGGTACTATTTTTGTTTGGAAACGAGTGCCTCAATCTCTAAAACAAATATCTTTAACTATCTTGTTTGATGAGCTTATGCAGAATGATGTTTCATTTGACAAAATGACATTAGTATAGCAACTAATTGGGATTAATATAGCGGGTAATTGAAATTAGTATACCGGGTAATATTTTTTAACATACCAGAAAGAAAGCGATAGAGTGAAATAATAAACAAATAGTAACTTTGTAAAACAACAAAAAAAGGTGGCTCGACTGCCGGATTGATATCCGGTGGCCGGGCCTTTTTGTTTACATCAATCAGTTTACCTTAAATCGATACACCTTCATGCTTGTGTGCTGTGCAGTTAACCTTCGGTGCTTCAAGTATAAACAACCTAAAAAAGAAAAGCTCATGGAGTATACAATATTAAAGTTTGAAATATATGCACCGGAAAGTTCTAAGACGGAAATCTTATCCGGTGATGTCTTTATAAATACCAATCATAACAATTAAAACAGAATAAGAATATGCAATTAAATAGAGTTTATGGCCATACGGAACTGGCTTTGTTGTATTTTCCGGATATATTGCCGAAGTCGGCTTCTTCTCAGCTGGCTTTGTGGATCAATCGCGATGAGGAATTGTTGAGTGATCTGTTGAAAGCGGGTTATAAAAAGGGTCAGCGTATGTATACGCCCCGTCAGGTCGCGATATTGGTTGATCATTTGGGTGAACCAGAAACCTGGAAAATACGTTAAATTAAAAACAATAATTAACGAAGCATTTGAGGTGTAGGCAAAAAACACAGTGTTTTAACTCTCTTTTAACAGATGTACGTACGCGTACATTATATATGTATTAATATATAGAGTAAAACACAAAACGATGCATTATAATTGCATGTAGAGTATATAAAATAAGGAATATGACTGATAAATGGAGTGACTAGGAAAAACGATCGTTTTAATTCGCCAACAAAGTTACTTATAGTTTTTAAACCTCCAAAGAAATCAATAAAATTCTTTTCCATCCTATGTTCTTTCTTATCAATAGAATACGAAAGTCTGTACAAAAATCCTGCTTTCAGTTACAAAGTGATTACTCCTTCAAAAAGATGACTAGAAAAAACGATCCTTTTAGCTAGTCATTTAACAAATGACAACACTTTCGATCGTTGTGAACAGGCTTTTAAGTAACACTATTATTAATATTAAATTAAAGAATTATGAACAAAAAGATTTCTACGCTACTGGCAGCGTTCCTGGCTGCCGGTTTTTCTCTGACAACAGAGGCGGGAGTCGTGAAAGTTACTAGTCCAAAAACAGGTAACTCTTATGTCATCGCTGGACAAAGCTGGAGTGTTGGGAGTGATAAACCCATTTTAATCTCTAATGGTGCAGGGGTTGAAGGTAGTACTAACAAAGATATTACTAGCTTTACTGCAACTCCTGCTACCGACTTATGGCAATACACGGGAACTCCTACCGGATTCAAATTACTGCAAACTGCTAATGGTTTAGGTAAGGCTGAACTAGATGGTGCTCCGGGAATGCGTTTAGTAGCGAATGCTTCCACATTTGTATTGAGTGGCGATGTTTTGACTGCAGGAGCTGAAAAGTTGACTTTTTCTACTAGTACAGCAGCTTCTTGGGCTGCCGGTACAGCAGTCGATTTCTATGCTTACACAGTAAAACCGGCTGCACAAGCTACCGGCCAGATACTGAAAGTAGGCAACAAGTATTTAGTGGTAAAAGATGTTGCCGGTACGGTAGAATTGGTGGATGAAGCAACTTATCAGGCATATCTGAAGGTTAATGAGGCGGCTAAGACACTGTGGACGCTTAATGCAGATGGTACATATGAAACTGAGTTCACAGGTTTGACTACCACCACCGACAAATATCTGAAGATTGATGGTACTAGTGCGACTTTGGTTGCAACAGGTGGTGCGAAATCAGTCTTCGAAAGCAACACAGCCGAAGGCTTGTTCGGTATCTGGGATGCTGCTACTGCTGCATTCTCTTACCTGGAAATAGCCGGAACAACTCTTAAAACAAGTACAACTCCTACCACTGTCACTATCGTTGCATCCGCCCCGGCTGTAGCTCCTCCTACTGCAAATACAACATTAGGAACACACAGTTTGGCAACAACGGTTGTTTCTTCTGAATACTATCTGATTAGTAGTAATGATGGAACAGCCACTGAGTTGGTATTGGCTCAGGCTGATAATTCTAATCCGGCTACATTCACTGCTTTTACAGGTTTCACAACAGACGCACAGAAGGCTACAGCTTACTGGAAAGTTTCAGAAACAGCAGTTGCCGGTGGTAAATACAAATATACATTTACGAACAAGGCCGGTGTTACTTTGAAACTCGGTGGTGTGACAGAGTTTTATAGCGATGCTAAATATGCCGGAGGATTCACTTTGAAAGATCTGGCAGGTGGCAATACTATTCAGTTGGCAGCTGCTGGAACAGCTAGTTTGGCAACAGCTAGTTTTGATGCTACAGAAATCTTAGGCTTATACAACGTAAGCGTAGATAACTTCACTGTAAAAGACTTATGCCAGTATTACAACACTTATTTCGACCTGTCGTTGATGAACTGGAAGAACGGTACAGATAAACTGCAAGGCAATCTGTTCGAAGGTGGTCTGGTTCCGATGGAAATCAAGTATGATACAAGATATAATACTTATTTTCTGGAAGAAGCTGATGAAAATGCTGAAACATTCTTGTTGAAGAGAAAAGCTGACGGTGCTTATATCGTTATGGATTGGGGTAAAACCTGGTCGGCAAGCGGTATCAGTAATCACGTAACAAAAGGTGGTTTTATATTCGACAAGCTGTCTGAAGATAATCTGCTCGCTTATGTAAACGGTACTGCTAATGCTCAGTTGGCTGCCCGTAAATTAGCATTCGCTTTCGAGATGCAACATGCAAATCTGGATAATGAGATCAAATATGTTTCTGTTGTGGACTATGTAAGAGCTCACACGGATGCTGTTACTACTCCCGCTGTCAGCGCAGATGACCGTCAACCGGCAGATGCTGTTCAGTATCCTGTTTACTTGACAACATTCGAAGCTAACGGTACGACTTATCTGACTGTTAATGCTGAAAAAGATGCAGTGATCCTGTATGCTTCTTTGCAAAAAAAGACTTTGGTACATGGTAGTGATGCTAAAAACAATCCGTTGTTGTCTCAGTATGTAAACATTAAGTTTGTAAACCATTCTTCAGTAAAATATACTACAGAAGATAATCGTCAGGCTACATTGAACGGAAAAGTGTTGGGTGTTGCTCGCGATAACGGAAATAAAAAATTCAAAGCTTATCCTGCCGAAGCTGAAAAATTCTTGTTTGCTAAACCGGAAGGACAATGGGTTGTAAAAATGGCTGATGTATCGGATGCAGAAGCAAAAGATGGTAAGTCATTAGGTGATAACGATACTCGTTTCATGTTTGTAAACCGTGAAAGTAATGTAGAGTATGTAGTGGATCGTATGTACTGGTTAGGTGGTAATAGCTATGCTGTTGAATATGACGCTCCACGTAATGCATTCAGTAATAACTGGAATGCAGGCAGCATGTATCGTGATACTTTGGAAATTACTGCTGTTGACTTGGAGAACAATACTCGACTGATGGATGGTTACAAGAATTATGCAAATGCTGATATTCAGGATGTCGAATATCGTCTGATCATGAACTCTACCAGCGATGTGGATTATTATGTATCTGAAAATCATGGTGGCAACCACCTGCTGGGTATCACAACAAATAAAGAGAAAGCTGTTACCTGGAAAGTTGTTCGTATGGATCGTAAAGCTCAGATGGACGTAGACGGTTATGTTAAATATGCAACAGACTCTATCTATATCGTACATCATCCGCAGAAATATATGAGCGATAAGAAGTTCTATGCAGACAATGATACATTGGCACTGGTTACTTACGCATTGCAGAATACAGAAAACGGTGAATACCTGACTTATGAAGATTTGCAGTCACAAGATATCGAATCTATGGCTTGTGAACCAAATTCAGAAAACTACTGGAGTCATTTCTTCAATGAAAAGACAAATAAGACTAATAGAACCTGGTTGAATGATCAATTCCGCTTTGTTGTAAAAGAAAAAGATGGTGAATTAGTTAATATCCTGGGTGTTAGTGGTACAGACGACAATGCATCCGGTTATACTCTGGATTTAAGCAAGAAACTATACGGTGCATCGACAAAGAACACTGTTGAAGTAGAAACGGCTTATACACAGATTAACTCTAACGACTTGTTCCGCTTGGAAAGAATCGATGCTCCTGTTTATCGTAAGATGGCTCAGGATGATGTAATTCGCATCTTCCGTGAAGAAAACGATCAAGAGATGATGTACGAAAACGGTAAGTTCCTGAACTTAGGTAATAAGGCTCAGTTGACAGACATGGCTCCGGCTATCTATGTTGACACTGCTTATATTAATCGTGGTCAAAGTACTCGCTACCAGTATCTGTTGGTTGTAAACCCGAACCGTGTAAAAGAAGTACTCGATGAAAAAGGTCACCTGATCGAACCGGATACTACTTATGGTCGCTTCCTTGTTAATATGATCGACTCTGCAGTTTATACAAACAAACATGGTGAAATTCATAACAATATCTTTATCAATGATAAAGAAGCTGATGAAACTTATGTAAAGACTGGTTTTGTTTGGGGTTATCGTACAGGTGATAAACTGTATCTGACAAACGGTAAAGACTTCAGTGATGTTCAGTCTGTAATCGACCTGGGTACTCCTGATTTCAATATTGCGAAATTTGCATTCCGCTATGTAAATCCGTCGGCGAACGACAAAGAAGGTGCATTCAAGATCCAGACTCGCTATGTAGATTACAATTCTGCAATTAAGGTAGACGACCAGAAAGACCGTGTAGAAAGCAATAACGGTTACCTGAAGACTATCAATGGTGTAGTTGTGGTAACAGAAGGTATCGCTAAGGGTGAAGAATTCAACCTGGCTGCTGAATCATCTGCTCCTGTTGCTAACGAAAGCATCGATGCATCTGCAGTATCAGTAATTGCAAAAGAAGGTGCCGTAATTATTAAGGGTGCTGAAGGCAAGACGGTCGTTATCACTAACATTCTTGGTCAGACAATTGCCAGCACAGTAATCTCTTCTGATAATGCTGAAATAGCTGCTCCTCAGGGTGTAGTTGTAGTAGCTGTAGAAGGCGAAGCAGCTGTTAAGGCAATCGTTAAATAAGAAACTATTTATAATCAATAAATTTAAATTGACTGCGCGGTTCTGTTATGAGCCAAGTATCCCGTGAGGGTGAATGAGTGGTCGATATTAATACTAAAGTAATGAAATAAAGTTCTTCTGTTCGATCTCTGTGAAGAGCAAAAACAGACAAAAAGTAAGTCGCCTCGGCCTTAGGGTCGGGGTGGCTTTATTTGTCAGTGTATGTCTTGAACTCTTCAGTAATTGAATCATACGTTAAATTCATAGAATAAGTATCATCATTAGAAAAAAAAACTATCTTTGTTCGGTAGAAAAGAGCATTTAGTATGAAAAGGATCGGATTGGTAATAATATTGGTGATGTTGATGATTGTGCCGGCTGGCGCACAGATCACTTGGGGAGTACGTGGCGGTTTAGCTTATTCGTCACTGGTGCAGAAAATAGATAATAATTATCAATCGGGAGCCCGTTTCGGATTTAGTGTGGCCGGGTTGGCCCAGATTCCTTTATATAAGAAATTGTCATTGCAGCCGGAAGTCGCTTTTGTGAATCAAGGTGGTAATTATCTATCCAAAATCTCGGACGGAGAAAGTCCTGAACTGGCTTATCCCAAGACTAAATGTAACTACTATTCTATTCTGGTACCTGTAAATCTGGTCTATACATTTCAGTTTACCGATGTCTATTTCAGCGTGATGGCCGGTCCGGCTGTCGATTTCTCCCTGTTCGGGAAGATGAAAACAAAGGAAAATGTAAATACCGATATCGTTTTCGGTCAGTCCGGCGAAGCAGACCTTAAAACCTTTGACCTGGGAGTAAACCTCGGTTTGCAGGTCGAATATTCCAATTTCTTCTTCTCCGTATCCGCCCTTTGCGGAACGCTCGACCGTCGTACGTCGAAACACGTTGGTGAATCGTCTCTTTATCAAAATAACGTAACTTTCTCTCTCGGCTATTATTTCCGCAAATAAGTATCCTATCTCTCTTAGCTGTTCATAATGAAAAAGATGTACAAATATTTTGTATTTCGAAGAAAAGCCGTACCTTTGCAAGCCGATTATTATCAAATTGTACTAAGAGTTTAGTTTCTAGCACATTATTACGTCAAGT
>ERZ812616.3593-NODE-3593-length-10449-cov-3.410525_pt1 | contig 10449 bp, 10 predicted proteins | sample MGYA00376249_ERZ812616 | MGnify/ENA primary metagenome ERZ812616 (study PRJEB26924, sample SAMEA4378265) | human gut metagenome | biome: human gut; feature: human-associated habitat; material: faeces | place: China | collected 2013 ... | reverse complement strand
TCAGCCAGAGCCTTGCACAGGGGCAGGGCCTCATCCACGCTGTTGAAAGCGATAACAGGGATAATGCCGATCTGATAGACCTTTTCTACGATGGGATTCATAAATGCATTTCTCCTTTTTGAATTTGACTTTCTTGGTGCGCGTGGGCTGCCGTTTGGGCATGGTACACCCATCGTGCGTTTGTAATATTAGTATAAACGACGGAAACAAGTTTGGTAATGCTCAACAAGCACAATGTTTTGCATAATAGCTTGTATACATTGCACAAAAATGACGAATGACCTGAAAAGCAGGGCCGTTTTGCCCCGGTTTGCTCAGATGCCGAGCTTCCGGAACAGCTCTGCAACGCCGTCGTGATCGCAGTCGGCCTCGCTCACAAGGTCGCCCAACGCCTTGATCTGGGGCATGCCGTTGGCCATAACAGCGGCGATCCCTGCCTTTTCCAGCATGGCGCGGTCGTTCTCGCTGTCGCCCACGGCAAGGGTGTTCTCGTGGGGGATGCCAAGCAGGTCGGCCAGAGCCAGCAGGGCACTGCCCTTATCCACACCGGCAGCGGTCACTTCAATGTTATCCGGCGAACCCTGCACCACGGCCACGCCCGGGATAGCCTGAAACTTTGGCAGGGCAGCGGCGGTCTTTTCGGTGCTGTCGAAGAACATGCACAGTTTTTCGATCTCGTGCGCATGGCGGGACATCCAGCTCTCGATGCCGGGAATGACGGTAAAGCGGCCGTCGGTCAGGTTCTGCCGCGCCTCGGAGGAGAGAAAGTGGGCGGTGCGGGAGGTGAGCTTTGCAATGCCCTCCGGGGTCTTGATGGCAAGGCCGTCGCTGAATACGCTCAGCTCGCCATCGTACTGCTGGAACAGGTCAAAAGCTTCCCGTGCCACTTCTGTCGGCATCAGGCGGTGCAGCAGGCAGGCGGGTTCGCTGGTGTGGCGCTGGGCAGCGTTGGCATAGCGGCTGTGCACAGCACCCATGGGGTCATCGCCAAGGTCCCACACGGCGGCACCGTTGGAGGTGATGGCATACCGGATGCCGGGCAGTTTTGCCACAACAGGCGGCAGGCTGGCCAGCGGGCGGCCTGTGGCGGGCACCACCACCACGCCATGCTCTACAGCGCGGGCAATGGCTTGACGGGTGGCAAGAGTGACCTCGTTGTTCCGGTTCAGCAGGGTGCCGTCCAGATCCAGCGCGGCAAGGCGGACAAGGGGAAAGCTTTGCAACATAATGGCTCCTTTTATAATAGGTACGCTCAAAAACAGAGCGCAAGTTTACAATACTCTTTTTATTTTATCGCACCGGAAAGGTTTGCGCAAGATGGCGTGATGTGGTATAATCATACGTCATCACATTGAAAATATAGGAGAAATACCATGAATCCAAAACAATTGTGGAGCCGACGCCGCCCGCACCTGTGGTTCCAGCTGTACTGGGTGGTGTATCTGATCTGGTTCTTCTGGCTGGATCTGACCATCAAAGATCCCAAATATATCATCCACGCCCCGCTTGATGATCTGATCCCCTTCAATGAGTGGTTCATCTTTCCGTATTGCAGCTGGTTTGTGCTGCTGGCTGGTGTGACGGCCCTGCTGTGGTGGTGCGACACCCAAAGCTACGATAAGCTCTGCCTGACCATGTTTTCCGGCATGACCTTCTGCCTGATCCTGTACATGCTGCTGCCCAACGGTCTGGATATCCGCCCCACAGTGGATGCGGTGGGCCGCAGCAACATTGCAATGAGCATCATGCAGCTGATCTGGAGGGCGGATGCCTCGGTCAATGTGTGCCCGTCCATCCATTGCCAAAGCTCGGCCTGCATGGCACTGGCGTTCAGCCACAGCAAGCTGGCAAAGGAGCGCCCGGCCCTGAAAATTCTGGCCTGGGTGTGGGCTGCACTGATCTGTGCGTCCACCGTGTTCACCAAGCAGCACTCCATCATTGATGTGGTGTGCGGTCTGGCCGTGGCCTTTGTGTGGGTGCCGGTGGTGTACCGTTCCACTAAAAAGTAAACGCAGCAAAAGCCCTTCACCCGGAGGGCTTTTGTGCTGCCATGGGGCCTGTCTTGACAAAACAGAGAAAAATGTTGGCGATTTTTAGTTGCAGCCACACTTGACAGCCGCCCTGTGGTTGGGTAATATGGTCTTGATAACTTCAATACTAGTATATCAATTTTTGCTTTACACCGGAGGTTGAAGGGAGAGAGACCACATGCCATTACTGAGTGCGCGCGAAACGGCATACCAGACGATCCGCAGCCGGATCATCACGATGGAGCTGAAGCCCGGTGATCCGCTGAATGACCGGGAGCTGGCCGAAGAGCTGGGCATCAGCCGTACGCCCATGCGGGAGGCTTTGCTGATGCTCAATCTGGCCCGCATGGTGGACATCAAACCGCAGAGCGGCACCCATGTGGCACCCATCAACCTGAAGTTGATGGAGATGGAGCAGTTTGCCCGCTATACACTGGAAAAAGAGATCCTGAACCGGCTGCGCGGCCATGTGACACCCCGGCAGGAGGAAGAATACCGCAGCAACATTGAGACATACCGTGTGCTGGAAGCGGATATGAGCCAGCCGGACCGCACTGCCCGTATGCTGGAGCTGGATAATGCATTCCACCGCAAATCCTTTGAGTTGTGCGGCATGGAAGATCACTACGACCACATGCTGGCCAGCCTGCAGCATGTGGAGCGCATCCGCAAGTTCAGTCTGCAGACCAACGAGAACAAGGCCGTATGCGCGGCCCATACCCGCATCCTGGATGCCATGGTGCAGAACGATACCCAGGAGCTGAGCCGTGCGCTGGAAAGCCACCTGAGCCGGTATAAGCAGTCGGTGGCGCAGGCCCGCAGCGTCCACCCGGAATATTTTATTGATGAATGAACTTGAGAGAGAAACCGCTGGAAGAGGGCAGGTTCCTCTTTTTTGCATAAAATATAAAAAAATTGAATTACTTGAATCACGTTATTGACCAAAACAGCGTTTTGCGGTAAAATCGAGGTACAACAGGCATGGTATCATGCCGGCTCCCGACGCAGTGTGCCGTGGGGCGCGGCTGTGCGATCCCTTTACAGAATAAGGAGGTCTTAAGCAATGAAGGCCAAACGATTGATAGCTCTTGCACTGGCAGCAGTGTTCATGCTCAGCGCGGCAGCAACGCCGGTGTTTGCCGCAGCAGCTCTGCCGCAGGAAAATGCAGCGCTGGAGCAGCAGAATGATATGGTTTCCATCCGGCTCAAAGCCACGGGCGACCTTGTTTATGGCTCCAACTACAAGCTGGAGGTGCAGACCAACCCTGCCGATACCCAGTATATCGGTGTTGTGGTGGGTGTTGGCGGCGAAGCGAATGGCTATGTGACGCTGGTGCTGTCGGATAAGATCCGCACGCTGCTGAAGATGATCCCGCTGCCCAAGAAGATGTCCAAGACACCGGATCAGGCAGAGGAGTTCAATGTGTACAGCTACCTCAAGCAGCTGATCGACGGCAACGATGTCAGCGTGCTGCTGCGGGTGGCCGATGAGGCCGTCTCGGTGATGGATGTACTGCACTTCTATGTGCCTACCATCGATCAGGTGTCCAACGGCCTGCGCCTTGCGCTGAACCTGATCCGCAAGTATCTGCCGGAGGGCGCGTTCAGCCGCATTTATCTGGACGAGCAGCCGGTGGATGCCGGCAACTATGTGGCCGGTGCACTGGCGCTGGAAAGCAGCGATATGAACACCGCAGGCTTTGCCATGTTCAAGATCAAGCCCAAGACAAACGGCGTGCGCATGTACTGGGCACAGCAGGCCGAAAAGCCCATGACCGCCGAAGAGCTGCAGAGCTTCAATGAAGCGGCTGTGCTGGAAGTGGATGGTCAGGTGGTGCCCACCGATAAGATCCGCTACAGCTACAAGAAGTCCGGCTGGGGCAGTGATGCCACCAGCGAGCTGCCCACAGAGCCGGGCACCTATGTGCAGACGGCAGAGATCGGCGGCAATTACTCCTGCAGCAAGATCAGCCGCAACATCACCGTAAAGTGATGTCGTAAAGCAAAAACAAGACCCCGCACCAGAAGGTGCGGGGTCTTGCTGTATCTTATGAGAAAAACGGGATCACATGCGGAAATGGAAGCCCCAGCCGCCGCAGCAGCAGTTGCAAAGCAGGTTCAGCAGGATCATGCTCCAGCACCACTGCATCAGGCCGCCGGGGCTGGTGTAGGTGGCCTGTGTGGTGCGGTAGGTCTGGCCGGGGTTCTGCATCCGGCGCAGGTGCATCTGGTACTCGGTGTTGCCCGGGTCCAGCTGCACGGCACGGCGGGCATCCTGCAGCGCATCGATGCGGTTGCCCAAGCCCTGATTTGCGAGGGAGGAAAGATAATACCACCGGGCATTGCGGCCGGTCATGCCGTCCAGCACGCGGCGGGCCTCCGCATAGCGGCCATTGGCCACAAAGTTGCGGGCGGCCTGCATCTCCGGGCTGTCGGAGCCGGAATAGCTTGCGCCCTGCTGGCCGTAACCCTGCTGGTAGCCGCCAAAGCCAAACCCGAAACCGAACGGGTCAAAGCCATCGAATCCGTCAAAACCGCCGTAACCGTTCTGATAACCCTGCTGCTGGCCGTAACCTTGTTGTTGGTAGCTGCCGTAGGGATTTCCGCCCATCTGGGGGCCGGTCTCGCCCTTGGTAATGGCATCGTAAGCCGCCTGCACTTCCTTGAAGTGCTCCTCGGCGGTAGGATCGTTGGGGTTCAGGTCCGGGTGCCAGCGCTTGCACTTGGCGCGGTATGCTTTTTTGATCTCGTCATCGCTTGCGCCGCGCGAAACGCCCAGCACCTCATAGGGGTCTCTCATGGATATACTTCCTCACGTCTCATTTCGCGCAGCCACAGTGCCGCGCAATGTTTATAGTCTACCGTATTGCCGTGGAAAAATCAAGACAAAGCCGCCATTCAGCCACGGCTGCGGGCCTGCTTGGCTGTTTTGCAGTTGTATTTGAGCCATACGCCGGAGTAAAGGATGTTGCGCAGCAGGTCTGCGTCCTCCACGCAGGGCAGGCGTTCAAAGCTCTGGGCACACTGCGCCAGCAGCAGCTCAAAGATCTCTTTCATCTCTTCCTCATAGCCGGGCTGCTGACTGAGTGCTTTCAGCGGATTGTAGACCCCCTTGCGCTGGTCGTGCTCCAGATCGTCATAGGCATCCAGCAGGTAGATGAACTTGCCCAGATGGAAGCCGATGCTGCGCAGCTCCGGCGACCAGTGATCCTGCCGGTAGTCGAACAGCTCTGCCATCAGCTCGCCAAAGCAGCCGGACACGGCATCCAGATCTTCGCTCCCGGCAGCTTCATATTCTGCCAGCCTGTCCAGACAGGTGCGGATGGCGCTGCACTGACGGGGCCAGCGGCTCTCGGCAGCCTGCTTACAGCCGGTAAGCAGCTTTTCATATCCAAGGCCCAGCAGGCTGCGGTCGTCCTTCCACTTATCCTCGGCGTTGTAGTAGTGCAAGGCTACGCTCAGATCTGCACAGTAATCGGTGGGGGAGGCCGCCCGCCATTCCACACCGCCCAAGGGGTGGATGGGGCACCGGTCGTGGCCGGAAGAAGCTTCGGTCTCGCCCTCGTACAGGCTGCACAGCAGCAGGTTCAGGAAGGTGAGGTCATAGCTCAGCGTAAAGCGGCCCCGCAGGCCGTGCAGTGCGTCGATGCGGCGGCACAGCCCGCAGTAGGCGGTGCGGTATCGCTTTTGTGCTTCGTCCGAAAGCGCGGCCTGATTGGGCACAACATAACCAAACATGGCCGCTCAGCTCTTTTTGATGAACTGGGTGCCGCAGCGCGGGCAGGAGATCTGGATGCGGCCGCGGCCACGGGGCACACGCAGCTTCTGGCGGCACTTGGGGCAGCGGTAGTAGTGGTAGAGCTTGCGGTTGGCCCACTGATCCTTCAGACCGCGGAACTTACGGTCTACGCGGTCCTTCAGGGCATAGTACTGGTAGTTCTCCTCCGTGCGCTTGGAAATGTTGCGGCTGAGCGAGCGGTAGTAGCACAGCACCAGCAGCACCAGACCCAGCCATGTGAACAGGCTGAAGCGGGTAAGCAGCGAGATCAGCAGCAGCACGATGGACGCGATGCTCAAAAACTGGTTCAGGCCATCGGTACCGTAGCGGCCGATCATAAACTGACGGAATTTTTCTCTCATAACTCCTGCATCCTTTGTTTTGGAATCAAAGCGGGCGCGCCCGCCGTTATTTTACAGTTCTTAGGATACCAGTCAACCATGATGAAATTTTGAACAGAGTGCAAATCTATCATGAAGGGACGGAAATTAAGCTTCCCGGCAACGGATGGTCACCACGGCATCGGTATCCAGCGCACCTTCCATGCGGCAGTGCAGCACGGCGCGGCCCGCTTCGCCGGTGGTGGCAAGGTAGGTGCCCGCCATGCCGCCGCGCAGCGGCACCACGCTGGGACCAATGATCTTCAGCGGGCCGTCCACGCTCAGCTGAACGGCTTCGCCGCAGTAGGGCAGCAGGCTGCCGTTCTGGTCGATGGCGCGCAGGCTGACAGCGGCGCAGTCCCAGGTGGGGCCGTCGGTGAGGATGGGGTTGTGCACGGTGCATTCCAGCCGGACGCTCTGCACCGGTTCCCGCACCACGGTGCGCACGGTGCGGCCATGCCACACGGCTTCAAAACGGTAGGCTGCGCGCGGTGTGCCCAGCACGCCGATGTATTTGTAATACATGCGGGCTACCTCGTTCCAGCTCAGCCGCAGCGAAAGCATCCGCGCCTTGGAAAGCGGCGAAAGCTCCATGGCATCCCGGCGCATCTCGTTCAGGATAGCGGCTGTCATCTGGGCGGAGGCCGGGTCCATGCCCTCGTACTTTTCCAACAAAGAACCCACAAAATCGTTGATCTCAATGGGCGGATGCGTCATGGCGGCAAAACGGCCGTGCCGGTCAGGCGTGAACTCGGCAATGTAGTCGTTGCCGCGGTACAGCCGCACGCTTTCGGCGTTGGTGAACACCCAGCAGGCTGTGGGAACGCCGCCGGGCAGGTCGCCCAGTGCCATGCCGGAAGAGACTTCCAGCACGATGTCCGAGGGGGAACGCGGCGTTTTCTGGCTTGCATATACCGCCGCCGAAAGCTTCGGGTTGCGGAACATATCCATCACACCGTGGTAGCAGATGCGGTCGCCGCTGCCAAATTCCCGGTGGGTGTTGTAATCGGCCATGCACCAGCCAAAGCTGCCGGCCACACCCTGCTGTGCAATGGAATCGTTGATCCCGGCGGCATAGCGCAGAGCCTGCACCAGCCGGTGGGTCTCGTCGTCAAAGGGCTTGGTGGGCAGCTGCTGCCCGCCGAACTCGCTGATGAGGTAGCCTTTGCGGGGGTCGGAAGTCACCGCGGCGCGGGCTTCGCAGGCGGCACCGCGCCCACGGTAAGAGTAATCGTTGTAGGCGTAAACATCCTCCAGCAGCTGGCTCTTGCGGTGGTTCCGCGCGCCTGCCGTGGGACGGGTGGGGTCCAGCCGGTGGATGGCCTCGTTGGTGCGCTTATAAAACGCTTCGTCGTCGGCGCTGCCGTTCACACGGGCACCCCACAAAAAGATGCTGGGGTGGTTGCGGCACTGGCATACCATTTCGCGGCAGTTCTGCAAGGCCTGCGCCTTCCAGCTCTCGTCGCCGATGTACCGCCAGCCGGGCATCTCGGTGAACACCAACAGGCCCAGCTCATCGCAGGCATCCAGAAACGCCGGGCTCTGGGGGGAATGGCTGGTGCGCACTGCGTTGCAGCCAAGGTCTTTTTTCAGGATCTGAGCATCCAGCCGCTGGATGCTGTCCGGCATGGCATAGCCCTGATAGGCGTAGCTCTGGTGGCGGTTCAGGCCCCGCAGCTCCACGCGCTGACCGTTCAGGTACAGCCCGCCTGCCACGAACTGCACGGTGCGGAAGCCGAAGCGGATGGTCTTTTCGTCCAGCACACGGTCCGGCAGACCGGCAGAGCCGGGGCGGATCAGCTGTACGGTGAGGGTGTACAGGGTGGGATGCTCGATGCTCCACGGGTGCACACCGTTCAGCACGCCGGTGATGGGCAGGGAAAGCTCGCCGCTGTAGGCGGCGCGGCTGCCGGAAGGGCTGCGGATCTCGGCCTGCAGGGTGCAGCCTACCGTCTCACCCACGGTGGAGGTATAGATGCGGAAATCGCCCTCGGCCTTTGCCTCGATGAACACATCCCGCAGGTAAGCGGGCTCCTTGATGTCCAGACTGACGGCACGGTAGATGCCGCCGTAGGTCAGGTGATCGATCTGCCCGCCAAAGGGCGGAATGTTCAGATCCTCGCGGCTGTCGCAGCGCACAGCCACCACGTTTTTCTGACCCAGATGCAAAGCGCTGGTCAGATCTACCGTGAAGGCGGTGTAGCCGCAGGCGTGGTGGAACAGCCGCCGCCCGTTGCAGAACACGGTCGCGTCATGGGCAACGGCACCAAAGGTGAGCAGAACAGTGCGGCCTGCCCCCTCTCTGGGTGCAAAAACCCCCCGCCGGTAGCCGCACAGGCACTGGTATTCATTTTCGTTGCAGTAATTGTAGGGCAGCACCCGCACAGTGTGGGGGATGCGCACCGGTTCCAGTTCCAGTCCGCACTCCGGCCGCACCAGTGCCGGGTCGAACCGGGGCGTGAACAGCCAGCCTTCGTTCCAATCGTAGTGTTCCATACAAGGGTCTCCATCCTGCTAAAATCACGTTGCATCTTATAGTAACACAAACTTATGAACGAAAAAAGAAGCGGAAGGCGCTTTGAAAAAGGTTTTTTGCTGTTTTTGGCACGAAATGGCGTGGACTGCAAAGAAAAAGAGGCTCAGAGCAGCTTACGGACTGTTCTGAGCCTCTGGATCAGAAATTGATTTTCCGCTCAGCGGATAAAATTGGTCATGGGGCGCTTGGGGTTCTGCGGGTGTTCAAAGCCTGCGGCCCTGCCTGCTTCGATGCAGTGCAGCAGCCATGCCATGTTGCGGCCCAGCTCCTGCATTACAGCGCAGCCCTCGGCATCCTGCAGCACCTGCTCGGCATTGGAGCCGTGCACCATGGCCCAGTAGGAGCCGTTCACCAGCGGCATGTGGAAGAACTGCGGGTACTTTACCAGCTGGTCCAGCGTGGTGGTGGTGCCGGCGCGGCGTGCCGAGCAGCAGATGGCGGCGGGCTTGTAGGCCAGATATCTGCCGCCCGCGTAGGCAAGGCGGTCCATGAAGCTGGTCATGTTGCCGGATGCGGATGCATAGTGCACCGGGCTGCCGAACACGAAGCCATCGGCAGTTTTGGCCTTCTCGATGGCCTCGTTGACCACGCCGCCAAACACGCAGCCGTTGCCTGCGGCACAGCCGCCGCAGCCGATGCAGCCGCCCACGGGTTTGCCGCCGACATGCAGGATCTCGGTGTCCACACCGGCATCGTTCAGTTCCTTTGCAATGAGCGAAAGGGCGGTATAGGTGCAGCCTTTTTCGTGCGGGCTGCCGTTGATGAGCAGAACTTTCATGGGAATACTCTCCTTTTATGCCAGAATGCGCCGCAAAAGCCCGGCGCTGCCGGTTTTATTGTAGCACAAACCGCCAGACGGCGCAACGCGCGGCCCTTGACAAGAATATGCAGTTGGGTGATAATAAAGTGATACAAAAAACGTGTTTGCAGCCACATCTTCCGGCTGCAAGGAGGAGGAAAGAGAACATGCGCGTGATCGCAGGAGAAGCCCGGGGCCGCAGTCTGGAGGCCCTGCCGGGGACCGACGTGACCCGGCCCACCCTTTCGCAGGTAAAGGAGGCGATGTTCAGCATCGTCCAGTTCGACCTGCCCGGCGCACGGGTGCTGGACCTGTATGCGGGCAGCGGCCAGCTTGGCATTGAAGCACTGAGCCGCGGCGCGGTGCGCTGCGTGTTTCTGGACGAGAACCGCGAGGCGGTGAACATCATCATGCGCAACTGCAAGGCCTGCGGCGTGTTCGACCGCAGCCGCGTCAATATCGGCGAGGCTGCGCGGTATCTTTCCGCCTGCCGCGAGCAGTTCGACATCGTACTGCTGGACCCGCCCTTCCGCAATGGTACACTGGAAAAGATCCTGCCTGCGGTGGATAAATGCACCGCGCCCGGCGGCATCGTGCTGTGCGAGAGCGAGACCGGCATCGTGCTGCCGGCCGAGGCTGGTGGCCTGACCCTGAAAAAACAGTACAAGTACGGCAGGGTGCTGCTGTGGAAATACACAAAGCCCATGCAGAACACAGACCCTGCCGAGAACGAACCGAAGGGAGAAGCACTATGAACGTGAACGAACTTTTGGATACCATTGAGGATGCACTGGAGGAAGGTGCCAATGTGCCCCTTTCCGGCGGCAAAAAGATCGTGGATGTGGAGCAGATCCGGGATTATCTGGACGAGATCCGCGCAAACCTGCCCGGCGAGCTGCGGCAGGCCCAGCAGATCGTGAACGACC
>ERZ812616.3592-NODE-3592-length-10452-cov-3.576801_pt1 | contig 10452 bp, 7 predicted proteins | sample MGYA00376249_ERZ812616 | MGnify/ENA primary metagenome ERZ812616 (study PRJEB26924, sample SAMEA4378265) | human gut metagenome | biome: human gut; feature: human-associated habitat; material: faeces | place: China | collected 2013 ... | reverse complement strand
CTCTGTTCTCTGTCTCGTAGTGTCTCTTTGCTGTTTCTGCTGTGTTCATCATAGTAAGATCCCCTTTATATCGTATTATGGTTTGAGAATTTCGAATATTTGTTCTGAACATATTTTCCGAACATCTTTTCGATATAAAGAGTATCTCATATTAAATGTCCAATAAAACGGGAACAGGATGAAAAGTAATATTACGATCAGTGGAAGATATAATGTCAAAAATCTCTTTAAAAATGATTCCCTCTTCATACTACTTATCCTCCTCTCTAAATGTAAAGATCAAATACGGAACTGCAACCAGGCAAAGTACAAGTGCAAGCAAGATTGCCATTGCTGATGAGTATCCTAAGTTCAATGCCTGAGCTTTATTAAACACATATACACTCAGTGTCTGTGTTGCATAAGCCGGTCCACCTTCCGTCATGTTGAAGATAACATCGACTGAGTTTGCAACCCAGATAATTCTCAGAAGTCCTGTGATAAAGATTGTATTCTTAATACTTGGAATTGTAATCTTAAATAACTTCTGGAATCCTGTCGCGCCATCCATGTCGGCTGCTTCATAAAGTTCTCCTGGAATTCCCTGCAGCCCTGCAAGAATCATCAGTGCAAAGAATGGAATTCCCTGCCAGATAATCGTTACTACAACTGCCGGAAATGCTGTATTCGTCTGTGCTAAAAATGGTATGCTCTTATTAAGTATATGTAATTTCTGAAGAATGTCATTGAGTACACCATAGTTACCGTCATACATCCATCTCCACATAAGACCGATCAAAATACCAGGTGTGACCCATGGAATCAGGCTGACTGCACGGACAACACCGCGCCCTCTGAACTTCTTGTTAAGAAGCAATGCCAGTATAAAACCAAATACAAACTGAAATCCAACGCCAAATACCACCCAGAGAATCGTCTTCCAAAGTGCTTTCCAGAACAGCTCATCTTTAAATGCCGCGATGTAATTTGCAAGTCCGACAAACGCAATGTCATTCGGTCTTCTCAAATCATAACTCTGGAAACTCATTCCAATCGCATTAATAACCGGAATGAATACTACGCACAAAATGATAATCAGAGCAGGTGCTACCAATAAATATGGATAGATACTTTTCTTTTTTACCATCGTGTTCTTTCCCTTTCAATCATACTGCCCTGCCAGTTGCCTGACAAGGCAGTTTCATAAATCAATTATTATCTAGTTGTTACAAAATCTAGTTTCTACTCGTTAAGAGCTTTGTCCAGCTTATCCATACACTCTTTCGCTGTAATCTCGCCTGTCAGAGCCTGAGAAATTGTTGCCGGCCAGTTTGTGATCCACTCAGTTGTTGTATCTTTAACCGGAACTGTACCTGCGATATCAACACCTTCCATAGATACTTTCATGAATTTGTCATTCTGGAAGTAGTCTTCCTGCTGAACAGTCTTGCTTACTGGAACCTGTCCTGTTCCTTCGCACCACATTTTCTGTCCTTCTTCTGTTGCAAGATATTTCATCCACTCGAATGCTGCTGCTTTGTTCTCGCAAGAATCGAACATTACAGTCTCTGTATCTCCCATGGATGTCCACTGTCCTTTTCCTTTCGGAATAATGAATGCATCAACATCATCACCAAGTTCTTCTACCATACCTTTAGAAGATCCGATATGATGTATGAACATAGCTGTCTTTCCAGACTTGAAGTTAGCAACTGTCTCGTTGAATCCATCGTTCGTAGCTGACTCTGGAACATATCCGTTCTTATACAGATCGATGAAGTCCTGCATACCCTGTACAGATGCATCAGATGTCAGATCATCAAAGCTTCCACCTTCACCATAGATGAAGCTTCCCCATGGCTCCTGTCCACCGGAAGCACCACGCATACCAAATCCGTATACATCTGTCTTTCCATCACCATCTGTATCCATTGTACATTTCTTAATGTCCTCAAGGAACTCATCGTATGTCTTAGGTGTCTCTGTAATACCAGCCTCTTTGAAGATTGATGGTCTGTAGTATACATAGAGTACCTGAATGTTCCATGGCATCAGATAAAGTGAATCGTCAGATCCGCCTGCCTTTTTCATTACGTCGTAGATGTTGTCAGAAATGTCATCTTTCTTATCCCATGCATCAACATAAGGTGTTAAGTCTGCAAGCAGGTTGTTGTTTGTGAACATCGGTGTTGCGGAAAGCTTAAAGGTTGCTACATCCGGTGCTCCACCACCCATAGCTGCGTTGAACAGTGTGTTGGAATATCCTCCACCATCCCAAGGAACTTCTTCACCTTCAACAGTGATTCCGTACTCATTCTCCTCGTTGAACTTCTTGATGATGTCCTGCATCAGGGAAGAATAATCTGTGTTATCTGCCCAATACTGGAACTTGATTGTGCACTCTTTGATATCATCGGTTGACTGAGCTTCTTCTTTTTTGTCTGAGCTTCCGCTATTGGATTTAGATCCGCAAGCTGTCATTCCGAGTACCATAGCTGCTGTCAGTAATACTGCTAATAACCTCTTTTTCATTGCTTGTCCTCACTTTCTATATTTTGTTGTAACTAGGATCTCTGACTGATAACCTGTGCTTTCCTGATCCCCTGTTTCAGCCATCTTCCTAACGCAACGAAGAACTTTTCGAACTGAAATGCTTTACGAATTGTAAACGCTTACATTTTAAATTTAAAAAAAATCGCAAGGCATTTACCGTCCTTGTAAGCTCTTACATTAGATAGTTTAATTATATCCTTTTGACACTTTCCCGTCAATGAAAGAATGTACCAAAATAGGGAAAGCTCTTTTGTTACATTTCACTAAGAGTGCATGGTATACTCCTACACTTCCTCACGAGTTTCACAAAAAGCACGCATAGAACTGACCACCATTCGATAGATAAAATCTGCTGCGAACTCTGGTGTACAAGACTTTTTATCGGCAAGCCAGGTCTTTACAAATCCAAGACAGCCATTCAGGCAATATGCATAAAAGTAATCCATCTGATTACTTTTTTCCGGAAACATCTGCTCTAACACCTCCCTGCTGTTTCTTGCCAGAATAACTTCCACTTTCTGAATAAATCGCATATCTCCGTAAGGTCCGACCAAAGCAGAAACAATCTCTCGATTGTTGTCTAACACTTGAAATATGTCCTGAAGAAAATAAAATCCATTATCCTCTCGCTTTTCAATTGGATGCTCTCTGATCGCACGTTCCATCTCCTCTGCCAGATCATTCTCAATCTCATGCAACAGCCCTGATATATCTGGATAATGCAAATAAAAAGTAGATCTGTTAATATCTACCTGATCTACCAATTCTTTTACTGTAATCTCACCTACACTTTTCTCCTTCATAAGCATGGCGAGCCCATTTCTAAGCTGGGTCTTTGTCTTGCGGACCCGGCGGTCTGTCTTCTTCTGCATATGTTTCCTGCTCTTTCTTTCATTATAATGTTAAATTTTTATAACACATTGATATAATGCAACATTTTTAATATTTTCTGTCTATTAATCAGCACTTTTTTACCTTTTAACGGTTGTAAATTACTTTCTTCCTTAATATAATACTTTTTGATAAGATAATCAACATCGTATCTATTACTAGAAAAATATTTACACAAAAGGAGCATTTTACTTATGAGGAACGCATTTCGGATTTTCCGCCGGGACATGAAACGTCTGCTTCGCAGTCCTGCTGCCGTGCTGGTCATGATCGGCGTATGTATTATCCCCTCTCTGTATGCCTGGTTCAATATTGCAGCCAATATTGACCCATACAGCAACACCTCCGGCATTAAAGTAGCCGTTGCCAATAACGACAAAGATGCATCAAGCAATGATCTTACAATCAATGCCGGGAATGAAATCATTAAAAATTTAAAAGAAAATGATCAACTCGGATGGACTTTTACGGATGAAGAAAATGCTGTTGAAGGAGTCAAATCCGGAAAATATTACGCGGCAATCGTAATTCCGGAAGATTTTAGCGGTTCTCTTCTGAGTATCCTCTCCGGCAAGATGGAGACTCCGAAACTGGATTATTATCTTAATGAAAAAATCAATGCAATTGCACCAAAAATCACAGACAGTGGTGCCAGCACAATCCAGCTTCAAATCAACAATACCTTTTCATCCATTGCATCTGAATCGGTTTCAAATGTATTAAAGCAGTCTGTTACTGACCTGGCCGGTACTATCGATACTGTCAATTCTGATCTTGTGTCAATGCTTGACAAAGTAAATGATAATATTGCCGAGTACCAAAAGATTCTGGATTCCTTCAATTCCAGTGTCGGTGGTACACAGACTTTGATCGATAACGCAAAAAGTGCCACATCTGCTTTAGGTGACGCAGCAACTTCCGGTGCAAATGCACTTTCCGATGCAGACAGCGTATTAAAGGACACACGAACCGCTACCGGGAACTTCACTTCCGCATTATCCCAGTCTATTTCAAATGGTCTGAGTATTATTGAACAGGCTTATGGCCAGGCTTCTGAAGGATTCGGCAAGCTGTCTGGCCAGGCTTCTGATATTAATCAGAAAGTGGGAAATGCTTTAAATAATGCCCAGGAAGTCAATACCAAAAACGGTGAAATTATTGCAACACTGCAACAGCTTGCTTCACAATTACCGGCACAGTCCGATACAATCAACTCTGCTCTCGCAAAACTTTCTGAGCAGAACCAGAGCAATCAACAGTTGATCAGCAGCCTGACTGCCGGAAACGATGGTATTAGCAACGCACTTTCCACAACAACCAATACACTTGCACAGCTGGAAACAATCAACAAAGCAAACTTAAGTGGTATTCAGAGTCTTCGTACCTCTCTTGATGAGAACGTATTTCCACAGTTGAATCAGACTATGGATATTTTTTCCAGTCTGACAGGTGAACTGAATGGAATACTGAACGGTGTACCTGCTACCACTGAGCAGTTAAACAGTATTCTGACACAGCTTGGCACAAGCCTCACAGAACTAAACAACGTACTGAATGGAACACAGTCCTCTCTGAATGCCGTAATCAACCGGCTGGACAACGTCCGTACCGACATCAATGCGATTACAAGTTCTGAGACATTCCAGAAGCTTACCTCTTTGGAAGGCATTGATTCCGATACGATTGCTGAATTCGTATCATCTCCGGTAAATGTAGATACAGAAACTTACTATTCTGTTAAAAACTACGGTTCTTCCATGACACCATTCTATTCGAACCTGGCAATCTGGGTTGGAGGAATCGTCCTGATTGCTATCTTCAAAATGGAAGTGGACCGTGACAGATCCATGCGTTCTTACAGTGCCACAAATATGTATTTTGGGCGCTGGCTTTTATACATGCTGCTAGGTCTTGTCCAGGGACTGATCGTATGTGTCGGAGATGTATTTCTTCCAGGCGTTCAGTGCCGTCACCCATTTGCGCTGGTACTGACCGGGCTTGTATGCTCCTTTGTATATGTCAACATTATTTATGCTCTGTCACTGACATTTAAGCATATTGGAAAAGCGTTATGTGTAATCTTTGTCATTCTTCAGATTCCAGGATCTTCCGGAACCTATCCGATTGAAATGACACCGGTATTTTTCCAGAAAATACACCCGCTTCTTCCATTCACTTATGGAGTTGCTGCGATGCGTGAAGCAATTGCAGGCATGTATGGAAGTGTTTATATCCACAACCTTTTCATCTTGCTCTGCTACGTTCCGATTGCACTTTTAATCGGACTGGGAATAAGACCTCTTCTGGCAGGACTGAACCGCCTGTTCGACCTGAAGCTGTCTGAAACAGAATTTATGGTCTGCGAAGAACCAGATGATCAATTAAGCAGGAGCGCTCAGTTGTCTATGCTTTTAAAAGCCTCTCTTTCACAAGACGACTTACGTACACAGACCGCTGAGAAAGCTCAGAATTTTGAACAGAATTATCGGAAAATGATTCGCTATGGTTTCCTTGCGATCACTATTATTCCGTTGATCTTCCTGATACTGATGTTCAGTCTGGAATCGAAAATTGTATTTTTGGTTCTTTGGATCATATCTATCATCGCCATCGCAACATGGCTTATTATTGTAGAATTCATTCACACAAGACTCGCCGAGCAACAACAGCTGGCTGGTATGTCTTTTGATGAGATGGTGAAAAAATTCCGTGGAAAGGAGGAGGAATAATCATGAAAAATATTCTTCGCATTTTTAAGTATGATTTAAAGAAGATCCATAAAAATGTCATTGCCATGATCGTTATTATGGGAATCACTGTTATTCCGACTCTTTACGCGTGGTTCAATATCGCTGCAAGCTGGGATCCATACGGAAATACAGGAAACTTAAAAGTTGCTGTAGCAAGCTCTGATGAAGGTTATAGTGGTGAACTTCTCTCAGTAAACCTTAACCTTGGAGATCAGGTTCTTACAACTCTTAGAGGTAACTCGCAGCTTGACTGGACATTTACAAGTGCTAAGAAAGCGAAAGAAGGAGTAAAATCCGGAAAATATTATGCGGCAATCGTAATCCCAAAAGATTTCAGTAAAGACATGATGAGTATTTTCACATCCAATGTAACACATCCTGAAATCAAATATTATATCAATGAAAAGGAAAACGCAATTGCCCCGAAAGTCACCGTAAAAGGCGCAAATGCCGTACAGCAGCAAATGAATGATACATTTGTACAGACGGTATCCCAGACCGCATTAGAAGCCTTTCAGCTTGTTAATAACGTTGCTGACGAGACCGATGATCAGACAATCGCCGACAACCTCTCAGCCGCACTGGCGCAGATTTCAACAGACTTATCCTCTGCCGCCGGCACTGTACAGGCATTTTCCGATATGGCAAATTCTGCGGCAATTATGTTGAATACCACTACAGAATTCTTAAGTCAGTCCGGTTCCGGTACAAAAGCCAGTGTAAATGCTCTGGGCGTGGCTGGAAATGGTATTGATTCCCTGAATTCAGCTTTAACAGGAACAACAGATTCCATCAACCAGGCACTTTCACAGAGCGCTTCCTTCTACAGTGCGGTATCCACCTGTGTCGGAAATGCACTGGATTCTTATAATTCAGACGCACAGGCTTGTGCAAATGCACTGAATACCGTAAGTGGACGTGTGCAGAATCTGATAGATGGTTACCAGTCACTGGAAAACTCTCTGAGCCAAATTGCTGACTCTATTACTGAGCCACATTTAAAAGGTATGCTTATGCAGGCAATCGGCAATATTCAGGAAGCGAAAGCTTCTCAAGAAGCAATCCGCGATGCCATTAACGATGCAGCTACTGGTATTACTTCCGCAACTGCAAATGCAACCGAATTAAAGAACAATATTGACAGCTTGATCGCTCAGAGTAATTCTTCAATCAGTACTGTGAAAAAAGATTATGAGAACAATGTTAAGGGTAGTCTGAATGATCTGGCAAATGATCTGACTAGCACAAGCAATTCTATTACTTCACTGCTTGGACAGTTAGATAACAGTCTGAAAGACATTTCCGGGGTGACAGGCTCTGCAGCTGGAAATCTCACAGAGGTACAGAAAGCTTTATCAGATTCCGCTTCTCTTTTAAATGAAGCATCCGGTAAAATGTCTAATGCAGCAACTGCAATGCTATCTTCCGATGACAACGGCATTCAATTACTGACCAGCCTTCTCTCTGAGGATCCGGAGGCAATTGGTTCATTCCTTGCATCACCGGTCAAGCTTAATGAGACACATATCTACCCTATCGAGAACTATGGATCTGCTATGGCTCCATTCTACTCAACACTCGCGATTTGGGTCGGCGCAGTTGTAATGGCTGCCATGTTAAAAGTAAATGTTTCAGACAACTTAAAACACAAATTAAATAATCCGAAAGAACACCAGTTATATATTGGACGCATTCTTCTTCTCCTTTGTATAGGATTTTTACAGAGCGCATTGATCTGTCTTGGCGATCTTTATTTCCTGGGCATCCAATGTGAACATCCTGTATTATTTGTACTGGCAGGATGCTTTAGCAGTCTTGTATATGTAAACATTATTTACGCTTTGACTGTCTCCTTTGGAGATATCGGTAAAGCAATCGCAGTTGTGCTGATGGTCATGCAGGTAGCCGGAAGCGGTGGAACTTTCCCAATTCAGTGTGCGCCGGAATTTTTCCGGAAAGTATATCCTTTACTTCCATTTGTGCACAGCATGAACGCTATGCGTGAATGCATCGCCGGTTTCTATGGTATGAACTACTGGATTGAACTTGGAAAATTAGCACTCTTCCTGATTCCGGCATTGTTGCTCGGTCTGATCCTCAGGAAACCAGTCATCAAGTTAAATGATGCATTTACAGAAAAATTGGAAAGTACACACCTGATTTAAAATACACAAAATACTCCAGTAAATTCGTTTCGAAATGCACATAAGGCATTTATAGATAGAAAAACCCCTCTGAAATATTTCATCTTAAAGATGGATATATTCCAGAGGGATTTCTTTATCTTACATCTGATACGTCCTTTTCGAGTTTATTTATTTTCCGATCATATGTATAAATTCCATTAATCTCATCTTCGATATCACTCCACTGCGTATAAACACAGCCACACAGCCCTTCCTCTTTTAAATGTATCACCTTATCCTCAAGTTGTTCATATGCCTTTTTGTACTTTGAAACAGTCTTATAACTTCCATAACCATATTTTTTCTCCGATGCTACGTGTCCTTCCACTCCAAATGTAAAACCACCATATTCGCTTAATACCGCTGCACGGATTTTTTCCGGTTTTACTTTTAATGGAAAGAAATAGTTATGTACACTCTGAAAATCTCCCGTTCCCTGATCAAACCAGCCGCTTGCTGAATCAATCATACTCCCAGGATCCAGATTTCTTACCATATCTGTAATTTTCTTCGTTTCAAATTGTCCCCAGCCTTCATTGAAAATTACCCAGGTACATATACTCGGATGGTTCTTTAGCAACTTAATAGTTTCTTTCACTTCGCGAACAAATTCATTTCTTCCGTCTTGATTCTGACGAGACAGAAGTCTGGAATGATTGTCTTTCATTGTTAATCCCGGCCATGACATCACATTTGCAAGATATGTTACAAACCAATGATGATACCTTTCACCACCATTGACCATGTCCTGCCATACAATCATGCCTAAACGGTCACAATGATAATACCATCGCTCCGGTTCAATCTTAATATGTTTTCTTACCATATTAAATCCCATTCGCTTCATTTCGCGAATATCAAAGATTAATGCTTCATCTGAAGGTCCCGTATACAAACCGTCTGGCCAATACCCTTGATCTAATACACCTTTTTGAAAATGTTCCTTTCCATTTAAATACATACGCGGAATATTATGTCTATCATTCTTTATCTCGAATCTTCGTATTGCAAAATAACTTTCTACTTCATCTACACATATATTTCCAGGTCTGTATCCTTGCATCGTGACATGCATATAATAAAGATATGGCTTCTCACAATTCCAGCATTTCGGATTTGGTATCTCCACTTCAATCCATGAATTCGTCTTACCTTGTACTGTCATCATTACTTCCGGCAGCCTCTGTAAAAATGATTCTGTTTCCGTCAAATTGCTTCCAGAATCTGAATAAATCTCAGGAAAACGAATCTCAATTTCCACTGGAATTTTTTCATTAATTTTGTTGGATTCGACATATATTTCTATTTTTACAGTCTCTAAACAGCCTTCTGATCTTTCTTTCTCAACATATTTCTTAATCCTTGTATCTATATGTTTTACCCATTTGTCTGATACTTCCTCCAGCCAAACACTCTGCCAGATTCCACTCTGGGCCGTATAAAACATTCCGCCACTCTCCAGCTTTTGCTTCCCTCTGGCATGATAAGAAGTGTCAGAATCATCCTGAACCATAACAACAAGCTCATTCTTCCCCTCACATATATAGTCTGTAATATCAGCAGAAAATGGAAGGTATCCTCCTATGTGCTCTGTCACCAGGGTATCATTCACAAAAACTTTACACATCTGATCTACCGCTCCAAAATGTAACAGCATATGCCTTCTTTCAGTCTTTACATTCCATCTTTCGAACAAAATTTCTTTTCTATACCAAAGATACTCCTCAGGCTTCAGCTGCCTGGCTACACCTGATAGTATACATTCCGGTGAAAATGGCACCAAAATCTTACCATCATACTCTACAGGTCTTTCGCTGTTTTCCGTAAATGTATATTCCCACTCTCCATTTAATATCGTATAATCTGTATTCCTGATTAAAATAGGACGTGGATACTCCTGTAAAATATGCTCCGAATCCAATCTCTCTCCCCATCTGGTATATAACTGCTTCATTACTTTCTCCTATTCTACTACAAAAACACGTCCAAAAGATTTCTCTTTCAGACGTGCCTCTCATTCCAGGTTAATGTTTATTTTATATAAAATATGTATCTTCAAAACTGCATATAAGAAACTTTTTAACATCTTTACC
>ERZ812616.3590-NODE-3590-length-10468-cov-5.521656_pt1 | contig 10468 bp, 4 predicted proteins | sample MGYA00376249_ERZ812616 | MGnify/ENA primary metagenome ERZ812616 (study PRJEB26924, sample SAMEA4378265) | human gut metagenome | biome: human gut; feature: human-associated habitat; material: faeces | place: China | collected 2013 ... | reverse complement strand
GGTGTCGGCGGTGTCGGCGGTGTCGGCGGTGTCACTTCAGCCTCTTTAATATAGATTATACCATAAGCAATAATCGGATAATATTCTTCGTTTCCCTGATAGCTTGCTGCCACATAATAAACTCCCGGTTCAGTTGGTGCACTGGAAGAAGCATAATATGTACCATCAGAAAGCTGTCCAATATAGAAGATATTCGCTTCTGCTACTTTAGCATTTCCGATTGTAGCATACACACCTGCTGTTAATCCGTGTGGATTACCATCATATTCAAACTGCTGTACCGGACTTCCATAAAACTGGATGTATGTGCTCTTTGCTGCGTCAACATACTGGTAATTCGCATTGAACTGATCACCCATAGACTTTAATCCTGCTACAATGTCACTATTCAATTCTGGAATACCGTAATCTGAAGCATTCGGAATGGATGCTTCACAAGCATACGTAGCACTTACTTCACTTGCATCATCTTCTGCAAATGCATTCGCAGATGCCATAGAAATTGTAAGTGCTGTTGTCATTGATAAAATCAATAACTTTGAAAATCTCTTTTTCTCGTCATATGATTTGTTTTTTGCTAATTTTTATAAGTTTCATGTTAACACTTTCTTCGTTATTTTTCAACCTTTTTCCATGTTTTTCGATAAATATTATAGGAAAGGGTCTGGCAAAAGCCAGACCCTTTGGTTTTTCATGAATAGTCAGAAAATAAAACCGACTATTTTTGAATGAAAGCTTCTTTTGTTGCTGATGCAATTCCCGGGAGCTGTGGATTTTCTGTTCCTTTCGGAACCATAACAACCTGAATTGCTTCCAGTCTGTAAGAGTATCCTGCTGTACCTGCTTCTTCGCCATTCTTAGCCCATCCGAGCCATCCGAAGTTCTGTGCATGTACTCTGTAGTATACGTCATACTCTTTCGCAATATTGCCAGAAAGTTTCATCTGAATTGCCTCTAATCTAAGGCTCTTTCCTGTTGTACCGGATAACTGATTTGTCTGCTTCCAGTCTTTTTCCCATCCAATATTCTGAACATGAGATCTGTATTCAATCTTGCCTTCAGATGCCATTGTTGATGGAAGGTTAATACGGATAGATTCCATACGTTTAGCCTGTCCGCTTGTTCCAGCTACAGCTCCATCGTATACATAAGCTTGTGTTCCGAAGTCCTGTACATGTGTCTGGTATCCAACAAGTCTTGCTTCCATAGCCTTATCAGAATCACCTACTTTGGCAGGAGCTTTTTCACCCTTCGGTACTAACATGATCTTGATAGCTTCCAGTCTGTATCCATAGCCTGCTGTACCTGCTTCTTCGCCGTTCTTAGCCCAGTTGAGCCATCCTACGTTCTGCGCATGTACACAGTAGTATACATCATAATTGTCTGCTACTTTACCAGTGAGCTTAACCTGAATTGCTTCCAGACGTAAAGATTTTCCGCTTGTTCCGGAAACTTCTCCATCTTTCTTCCATTTGGTTTCCCATCCGGTATTCTGAATGTGTGTACGGTATTCAACAGAACCTGATACACCTTCTGGTAACTGAATTCTGATTCCCTCTAATCGTTTAGACTTTCCAACTGTTCCAGAATCAGCTCCATTGCTCTTCCATTTTGTCAGATCAGCCTCTTCCTCCGATTTAACTTCCCAACCGTAGTCCTGGCAGTGAACCTGATAATAGATAGCTGGAGTTATTGTCTTTGTATCTGTTTTTGTAATGCCCGCATATTCTGCTGTTGCTGTGTAAACAGTTTGACCGTTTTCTTCTTTTTTATCAACCTTTGCATCTACTTCATGAGAATCTTTACAACGACTACATGTAAATGTTGCTTTTGCAGACTCGTTATCTTTAGCCCATTTCCATGTTACTTCGTAATTGTGACCTAAAGCTGGTACATCCTCTTTAACTTTTGTATCTGTGCATTCTGTACCATCATCAAATTTAGCTGTTGCTGTGTAAGTAATCTTTCCACCTTCTGTACAAGTTGCGCCTTCTGGTTTCTCAGTTACTTCTGCTGTCTTTTCATCTACATGTGACGGATCATTTGCACATACTCTTGTTGCTTTTGCTGTGTATGTGTTGTTTTCGCCCTCTGTCCATTTCATCTCAGGTTCACCATAAGCATGTCCTGTGGCTTTAATTTCAACAACTTTTACATCTTTTTCGCCAGTTGTATAATCCTTATTATTAAAACGAACTGTTGCTGTGTAAGTTGTAGCACCTGCTTCTTCACAAGTTGCTGCTTTTGTATCAGAAGTTACTGTTGCTACTTCTTTCTTCTCATCATCACCACGTTTACACTTGAATGTTGCTACTGCTGTATAGCCTTCTCCATCATCGTTCTTTGACCATTTCCATGTCGGTTCTTCATAGTCATGTCCGAGTGCTTCTGCATCTACAGTTTTGCTGGTGTTTTCCGTTGTGCCATCAGCATATTTAGCTGTTGCTGTGTATGTGATTTTTCCTGCTTTTGTACAGGTTGCGCCCTCTGATTTTTCCTCAACTGTTACTTCTTCAGCTGTATCCACATGTGTAGGATCATTTGCACATACTCTTGTTGCTGTTGCTGACTTATTGTCCTCTGCCCATTTCCACTCTGTTTTACCATATTTATGGCCAAGTTTATCAATCTTAATTTCTTTTTTATCAGTGAGTGTACCAACAACCTTGCTTCCGTCTGCGCTCTTTACAGTTGCAGTTGCAATCCATACTTCTACGCCGTCTTCATCACAAGTTGCTGCTTTACTATTTTCAGCATCTTTCTTAGCTTCTACTGTAATCTGTTCAGCTTTTGGTTCATCTTCACAAACAGTACATTTTACATTTTTAACAGTAGCTTCATACTCATCTGTTTCTTTTCCTTCAGCATCTTTCTTCTTAGACCATTCAAATTCGCCTGTATACTGATGTTCTCCAGCTTCAGATGCTTTTGTTTCAACTGCTGTATAACGAGTACCATCTTCTGTCTTTCCAGTTGCTTTGTAAATAGCACTTACTCCTGTTTCACAAGTTCCTGTATGATCAACAAGTTCAGCTTCAACTGTCACTTTTTCAGCAAGTGTCTTTTTGATAGAATCACGGTTCGCCTTATTTGTTGCGTTGTCATCTTTTTCCAACAGACAGTCAATTTTATTAATCTGTTCAGAGCATGCTTTACATTCAAGATTCTGGAATGTTACGCTTGTTTTATCTTCGCTCCATTCTCCATCTGTTACTGTGTAAGCATGTCCTTCTTTAGCATTTTCCTGTGCTGCATCCCAGATTGCTTTTCTCTTTTCGTATGTAGAATTTGCCTGTTCAAATTTTGATTTAACAGGTTCTGTAATACAAGCTCTACACTCTGGGCAAACGTAGTTGTCTGCTTCATTATTGGTTCCATTTGATTTTGTATAGTATACTTCATGGAACTTAATATAATGATGTTCATGAGCTGTATCTTTTTGTTCTACACGTGAACCATCTTTAATCAGACCACAATCAGAACATCTTTCTTCTGTAAATGCATTACGTCCACAAGTTGCCGGTACAGAAACTTCCTTAAATTCATGAGAAGAGCCTGTCAATGTCTTCAGATTAACAGCATCTACAAAGTTTGCTGACCACATGAACTCGTCATTATCATTACTTTGACTTCCCATGAACTGCTGATACTTTTTATAGTTCGTATAAGTCGGATTGTAATCTGTTTCTTCAAATTCGTAACCATAGCTTGAATGATCAAGGATCTCACTCTTGCCAGAGATAAATGCATAGTTAGTAGCAATTGAAACAACCAGTTCATCACCTTTAACAGTTAAACCTGCAATCGGATGATTCTCAACCGTAAAGTCTGCATTATCTTTACTTGTTGTTGTAAATGCCATACCACCAAATAACTTTGAAGTATCACGTTTTGCAGATACTTCATTGTATTCTTTTACGACTGCTACAGATCCATCAGCAGGATTATAAGCTACAATATCATTTGATACATTGAAGTAAATTTTACCATCTGTATACAGTGCTGCTGTCAGTCCGATTGACGGATAGATGCTCTGCTCATCTACAAACTGAGCATACAGTTTTGTAAGAAGCTCATTCTTCTCCATCTTGCCGTCTTTAAGAACACTTACAAATGTATCTTTATCATCACTGTTTTCCTTATCTGTGAAGTTAATCAGTGTTTCATAATTGCTGTCGCCATCTCCTGAATCATTGTCTGTCAATTTATGACGAACAATTTTATATTCTGTTGACTTCTGGTTCTGATTCATGTTTGTTCTCTCGAACAAATCTGTAGAATCATACATATAGTAAGCATAACCATCAGCATAGTAAACATTACTTGCTGCACGAGATGTCCATGCTTTTTCATAAGCGCTAGAAGTATTATCTTTATTTTCATCTGCATAAAGTGATCTCAAAGTCTTGAAGTTGCCGTCATATAACTTTCTGGCACTTGTATCACTAAACAGGAAATATGCATGGCTCATGTCGCCATCAGTTTCTACACGGTCACGACTCATAACTTCTGTGTATACGTCAGTATAACACGGGTCAACATAATACCACTGACCGTCCACTTTTACAGCATTCCAATAATGGTCAGATCCAAAGTTTTCCTGTTCTTCACCATACATTGTTACATCAGATTGGAAAGAAATTCTTACAAGGTCAACTGTATAACCTGCATTGATGTCTAATGTCTTTCCATCCGAACCATAGTAAAGCTCTTTTGCGGTTTTCCAGTTTCCACTGTCATAACTTCCGTTCTTATCTACCAGATATACTTCTTTATCCAGACACTGTACCAGATAGGTGAAAGCTTTAGAATACCCAAGACATACTGATGTTCCCATACCGAAAGCTCCAAACTGTGAACCTTCCCAGTAGTTGATAACACCTGTAGTCATACCTGTTGCAGCCTGCTGAGCATAAATCGGGATTGCATCCTTGAAGCTTGTCTCATTTGTTCCATCTTCATTCAAGTCTAATGCTGGATCATCGCTTTCTAGCTGCTGCTGGGTAAGTTTTTCGATTGTCATCTTATATCCAGGAGCATTTACTGGATCAACCTCAACACCGTTTTCTTCAGCATCTTTAATAAAACTGTCAGCTTCTGTTTTCAGTTTGCTAGCAGCTTCTTCGCCGAAATTAGTTTTGACAAAGCCCTCTGGATCTTCGTCGATTGCTTCTTTATTCTATTTAACATAGTCTTCAGCCTTTTCCTTAGCTGCTGCTTTCTCTTCATCAGTAGCTTCTGCTTCATCTTTACCTAATGCCTGATTATAAGCAGCCTGCTGAATTGCACCTTCATAGAACTGTTTGAGCAAATCAGCTTTGATTCCAGCATAAATTTGATCATGGAAGTTCTCTCTAATCTGCGGTTCATAAACCTTATAGATCTCATTATAAACGTCTTCCTCATGTTTCTGTTTCTTAGGATCCTTAGCGATCATCGGCTTGTCAGCCTCTGTCTTTTTGCCAGAGTTCATGATATAAGACATATCAAAAGTGTTATTATGTGCCAGCCAGTCATTAAGAACAAGCAACTTCTGTGCTTTTGTCTGTGCACCGGATGCATCTACTGCAGCAAGAGCTTCTGTTCTTGCATTCTCTACGTCTTTGTCATAATACTGGATACCTAACTTGTCACCATAAGTGAACGTAAAAATCATACCTGTCAGATCATCATATTTCACTTTACCATCTCTGACATCCTGAACAGATTTTCCGTCAAGTGCAAGCATTTCTCCAAGAATTCCAAGACCATCCTTGTCATCATTAAAATCTAAGAAAAATGGATTCTGAACACCAAGCAGATTGGCGTTATCTTTCCACTGATTCAGATAATTCTGATACTGCTTTACAACGGTATCGATCTGTTCATCTGTTAACTTCTGAGTTGCAGCCTGTCCATCTTCATCTGCAAGATCTGCAGTGTTGATATTTGCTTCATTATTAGAAGCACCTGCTTCTCCGCCTACAATTTCTAAATTCTCAAGTTCTTTACGAAGTCCCTGGATTGCCGGATCATTTTCGTCAATCTCTACATCTTTTGTAAGAGCTTCTGCTACAGCCGCATTAGCGCCTTCAAATTTTACATTGACTTTACCAATTGAATAAACCTGTTTTCCTGACTCTTCAGCCTGGGCGTCTGTTTGCCCTTCCGCTGCAGCTTCGTTTTCCTGTGCTGTATCATCTGCCTGGGCCTCATCTGTGTTTTCCTGGGCCTGATCAGCAGACGCATCTGCTTCATTTTCGTTGATTACAGTATCCTCGTTAGTCGCTTCTGTATCTGCTTCCTGCTCTACTGCGATTTCAGTCGCCTGTTCCGGTGCGGCATATACTGTCGATGGAACAACACCAACCACCATCATCGCAGAGAGGAAAAGACTAAGAAGCTTTTGATTTCTCTTTTTCATACTGTTCTTCCTTTCTTTAGCATCTTTGTCTCTTCATTTAATGAAAAAATAAATTCTATTCTCCTCTATATCACCTCTTTCTCTGTTTGAACTCCACCCCTATTTATATGTGTTAATGATTTTGACAAATCATCCGAGGTTGCTGTAAAAAAGCATGTAAAACATTACATTTTTCATACACCCCCCTCTTTTTGTACATTACAAACAGCTTTGTGTATCAGATATAATATACCACTATTTGTTTTTTTAATCAACATCTTGCCATGTTTTCGTACGCTTTCGTCACGTTTTTTCCACATTTTCCTCACGAAAGCGATTTTCTTGAATCTTGAATGAAAATGATTCAAGTGATTCATTATGCAAAACGCCAATACGTATTGTACATTATATTTTCCCATGCTATAATCAACGAGGTTTTTAAAAAATTAATAATTTTCTATGAAAGCGAGAAAAAAATGGAAACAACAAACATGAATCTTACTGGTAAAGCCAGTATCGACAAACCGTGGTTAAAATATTATCCGGAAGAACTGCACAACATGGAGACTCCAAAGATCACTCTTGAAGAATTTCTGAAAATGAAAAATCCGGATGATTCAAAAATTGCATTTGAATATTATGGAAATAAAATCACATGGAAGACACTTTGGGAAGAAGTAGACAAAGCTGCCAAATCATTAAAGGTTTTAGGCTTTGGAGATGGGAATCGTCTTCCAATGTTCTTGCCAAGCACACCGGCACACTATATCATCTTACTTGCTGCCGAGAGAATCGGAACAGCTATTATCTGTAGAGATGATATTCCGGAAGAATTATGTTTCGCGATCAGAAAGTCTAAATCCAACACTGCTTTTGTAATGGATTATACTTCAAAAGAAGACGAACAGCTTTTCCGTGAGACAACTCCGATGACACGTATGATCAAAGTGTCTCCTTATTGCTACGCTGACAAAGCTTCTGTTCCGGATTATGTAGAAAAAGAAATCGCTTCCAGATATATAAATCCTACAGATTCTACAGAAGACGTTCTTACATGGGACGAATTCATGGCATTAGGTGAAAACTATACAGAAGACTACAGAGCTGAAAGAAATCCTAACAGAGCTGTATTCGGAGCTTACACAAGTGGATCTACAGGAATTTCCAAACTGGTTATCCATTCTTCTTCAAATATGGTAGCCGTTGCATTCCAGATGTCCATCTTTATCCCGCCGTCACCGGTACAGGAAAGATGGTGGTTACCGATTTTACCACCTGCACTCATCGCAGTTACTGTATCTATGACACTGTTCCCGCTGTCAGCAGGGCTGATCGTTGTATTAGATCCATTCTGCCCGATCTCTGATGTGGACATTGCATTTATGGAACAGAAACCGAATTTCTGGGCATTGGTTCCATTCCTCTGCGAAATCCTGATGAAGAGTGACAGAATTCCGGAAGATTATGACATGTCTCATCTGAGAACACTCGGAACCGGCGCAGAAGCCATGAATGAAAGAAAAACCCAGGAAGTAGAAGCATTCTTCCACAAACATGGCGTAAAAGCTACTTTAAGTGCAGGATACGGACAGAGCGAAGGATGTTCTAACTTCACACTTCCAAACCCGATGTTCCCTCTGGTAGATGGTTGTGTTGGTATGCCGATGCCGGCAACTGTTCTTGGTATCTTTGATAAAGATAACAACGAACTTAACTACGGTGAAATCGGTGAATTATGTATGACAGGTCCATCTATCATGCTCCACTACGCAGGATGGATGGGTGAAGAAATGACAGAACATACTCTAATCACTCATGACGACGGAAAGTGCTGGCTCCACACAGGCGATATTGCTTACATCAAGGAAACTGGTATGGTTTACATTCTTGGACGTGGACATTCTGAACGTTTCGGCGGCGGAGAATTATATATGATGAGAATGGAAACAAAAGCCGTTCGCGTTCCTGGCGTACAGGATGGTTTCTTCTGTATCGTACCGGATAAGGAACACGAAGGATTCTTCGTTCCTTATCTCTTCATCATTCTTGACGGAAGCAAGACTCTTGACGAAGTAAAAGCCGGTCTTAAAGAAGCATTAGAAGATTACGAATATCCGGTAGACATCCGTGTCATCGAAGAAAGACCATATTTCCACTTCAAAACAAACCGTAAAGAATTAACAGAAGCTATTCTTGCAGAAAACAACTAATATAAGTTATACTATGTATAAACTAAAAAAAGAATCCCCATATCTTTTGTCACAAAAGATATGGGGATTTGGTGTTACATAAATAGCAGAATAAAATGAGGAGGGAACGCGTGATGTCTGTTCATCACGCAAGAAAAAATATGAAAGATAAAAACCGGTTCAGTGTACTTTTAAAGCATCTGACATCTATGGCTAATTTAAAAAACTATGCACTCGCCAAATCTCTGCAGTACGACGAGTCTTATATCAGTAAGTGGATCAGTGGAAAACTACTTCCTTCTGACAAGAACCATGAGCTGATCCTTCAGGCAATCAGCGAATGCATCGTCCAGTCTCTGACACCTGAAACGATTCCCGTGTTTCTGAAAGAATATCAGGTGAGAGATATTACCGATCTCCAGGCCGCTCTCTATGAACATCTGGAATCCGAATATAACTATGTCAAAGAACTGCAGACCTCGACAGGTTCTGAAGTAGCCTCCAAGATTTTCTATTATCCGGAACTGACTTTGGATCAGTTTATTTTCAAAATGAAACATCCGTCTCTTCGTAAAGTAGATTCCGTCAACTGCCATGCCATGGTAGATATTTTAAATATTGACACCAATTATCAGATGTTGATCGCAGAAATGAATGGTCTTCACAATGATCGAAAATTGGTTCTTCCGGGTGTTCATTTTTCCCTTATGCTGGATCTGGAACACACAGATTTAAGCAATTCGAAAATTGCAGTGTTTTTAATCGATCTTCTTTCAAATCTTGCCAATATTGATTTCAATCTTTATTATGGCACCCAGGCAGAAAAGAAGCTTATCTTTTCCGTAAAAGATATTTACTCTATTTCCGGAATGCTGATGGACCAAAACCATTGTTTATCAGTCACTACCATAGAAGATGAAACTCTTTCCTCGTAGCTTTATCATAAATTAAAGTCTCTTTGTAACAAAGAGTCTCTCTTGATCCGCAAAACAAGTATTGAAGCCATGATTCGCAGTCACGAGTATGAGCATGCTCTCTTTGCTCAAAATCCAGCCTGTCTTCTCGCTCATTTTACGGAGCATTTTCTTCCGGATGATTTACATGAAGAGCTCTTAGAAACCTTCGAACCGGTTTTGGATCAAGCAGACCCAAACACCTTAAGACACTTACATTCTCTGACAAAACAATTATTATCCTCTGCGCCGATTAAAATATTATTCTATGCTTCGGTCTTTAATGACTTTGCGATTTCCGGCGAAATGGATTTTTACGGATGCCGTGTTCAGCTTACTCCAAAACAGAGGCTTGTCCTTATGAATTATATTGATCGGTTATACCACAATAATCACAATTTTGATATCAGAGTACTTCCGGACGGTGTTCTGTCAGATTATCAGCACATACCAAGACCTAGTGTTATTTTTGCAGACACATTTTGTTCCCTGCGTCTCAAGCGAAATACACCGGACTATGGTATCTGTGTCACAAATAAGTTATTTTTGAATGAAATTTTCTCAGACTTTTACTATGAAACCTGGAATTCAGATTCTCTGATCAAGGTAGATTCTCTGATTTCACATTCCATACTTTCTTTGGAGATCCTGATTTCAGAAGTCTAGCCTCTTGACCGGATTTATCCTAATATTATTTATCCTGTTCTCAAGATAGAAGCAGACATTTTTGCACTGTTTATTTCCTGCAGACAAAAATGCCTGCTTCTTTTGTCACATCGTATCCTTTGCCAGCTTTTTGTTTTACATAATCTCTGAACTCCTGGTATCTGCTCAAGATGTATTGATTCTGATTGCCATGGCAGGAAAGGATATATGCGATCAACGGTTCTGCATCCTGAATTTCCAGCTTATCTTTATATTCCTGCCACGAAATTTCATGAAAA
>ERZ812616.3585-NODE-3585-length-10482-cov-16.600844_pt1 | contig 10482 bp, 9 predicted proteins | sample MGYA00376249_ERZ812616 | MGnify/ENA primary metagenome ERZ812616 (study PRJEB26924, sample SAMEA4378265) | human gut metagenome | biome: human gut; feature: human-associated habitat; material: faeces | place: China | collected 2013 ... | reverse complement strand
TGCTGATTCTCAAAATGGTGACATCACGTGTCGTTAGATGTCAGCAGATGTCAATCAAAGGGAAAGGATGATGGTGGAAAAAGGAAATAAAAAAGAAAAGAAATCCACAAGTCGGTTAATAAGGTGAGAGAAATTTATGTAGAACAGAGGGAGTCGGAGTCCCTGTCTTTATTGGGAACAGTTTTTCTTTTATTATGAATTTACTGTGGGAACTGTGCAGTTTGTGTAATATTGTAGAGATGTTGGTAAAAAGAAAGGGAGTGGTGGAAATGTGATCTATGCGTCACGTCGGTCGCAGTTAGTCCCTATAATCCTTTCATTAAATCAAAAACGTGGTCGGAGCGTTTTTTTCAAAGGAATTTTCTCCGACGAAGTCGCGAAGAAAACTTCTTTGAAAAACGTAAGCCGGAACGTGGAGACAAGACGTTTTTGATTTATCTTTATTATAGGAACTTACTGGGGGGATTATATGTTCATAGCTAGGATAATAAAAAAATATATTGAGTTGAGGGAATTACTTTAATATAGTCGGATCTTCTTTCGCTTTCTTGAGAAATTCCGTTGGTAACATTCCGAATTGCTTTTGGAAACATTTGGCAAAGTAGGAAGAAGAACTAAAGCCGACAAGGAAACCAATTTCTGTTACTCTGTATTCTCCTTCTATCATCATCCGGCAAGCCTTTTTCAATCGGGTGACTTTGATAAAATCATTGGGTGTCATTCCGATAATCCCTTTGATTTTAGTGAATACGGAAGTACGACTCATGCCTAGTTCCTGTGCCAATGTATTTACAGAGAATTCAGGATCCTCGATATTGTTCTGAATAATCTCGGAACATTTGTTCATGAACTCTTCATCCAGCGTGTTATGAACCGTAGAGTGCAAGTCTGATAATGGGGTGGAAGCATATGTTTTTTGCAGTTTTTCCCTCTTTTTTAGCAGGTTCAACAGTTGCGCTTTCAGATGGAAAGGAGAGAATGGTTTCTCTATATATGCATCTGCACCGGCTTCCAATCCTTTAATTTTACTTTCTGTATCCGTTTTGGCAGTCAGCAGGATAACAGGAACGTGGGAAATATTGATATTATTTTTTATTTTTCCACAGAGTTCGAACCCATCCATTTCTGCCATCATTACATCGCTGATAATAAGGTCTATACTGTTCTTTTCTAAAATTTGTATCGCTTCTTCTCCGCAGGACGCTGAAATGACAAAATATTCTTCGGACAGGATTTTAGAAAGGAAATCTAGTATTTCTGGATTGTCATCAACGACCATTACTGCGTATTGTTTTTTCAGCGGTTCGTCCGAAAGAATTGTTTTCAGGCCGTGTTCTTCCATATTCTCCGAGTTATTCTCCGGAATAATGGTGTCTTCTAAACGTTTAACAGCTTGGACAGTTTGACTGATAGCTGTCTGTTTGGGAAGGTAGACGGAAATGGCAACACCGCTTTCTCCGTCTTCCCTGTCGTTCGCTTCAATCTTCCCGTTCATCAGTTGAACGAGAGAACGCGTCATGTGGAGACCGATACCGATTCCCAGTTTGTTCAGTTCACTGTTGTTCTTGACTTGGTAGAATGCATCGAATATTTTTGTTTTTTCTTGATCGGTAATTCCTATACCGTCATCTGTTACTGTGATTACTATATCGGAATCTTTTTCGATGGCTGTGATGCAAATCGAACTTTTGGCGTATTTCAGAGCGTTACTCAGCAGGTTACTGATGATTTTGGTGAAAGCTTCCTCGTCTGTGACTACGCTCATGTCTTCCGGTATGGCAGAAGTGTCAATAACCACTTTTTTTTGTCGGGCGGATAGTTCGAATATGCAGGCCACTTTGCTGATAATTTCTTTGATCCGGTAGGAATCATACGATAATTTGTAAGAGCCTGTATCCACTTTGCGGAAATCCAGTAATTGAGTGACAAGCGCATACAGGCGTTTGTAATTCTGTTCAATGATACTTAAGTATTCTCCATATACATTGTTGATACTTGAAGTCTTCATAAGGTATTCCAACGGACCGATGATAAGACTTAGCGGAGTCCGGATTTCATGCGCAATATTGGTGAAGAAATCGATTTTGGAGTTATAGAGTTCTTTCTCTTTTTCATCATTTAGCCTTTTGATACGTTCTTTCTGGCGTTTCTCCGTACGTTTCATGTAATACCGTATGGTGAGTATAGTTACAAATAGCAGAACAATGGCATAAATCAGATAAGCCAGTTGTGACCGGAAAAATGGTGGCAGAACTTTTATTTTTAATTTAACTTCATTGTCGCTCCATATTTTGTCGCTGTTGGTTCCCTTAATTTTCAATACATATTCACCGACGGGCAAATTTGCATACGAAAGGTGGTTGTTACTTCCTTTAGTAAACTGCCATTCGTTGTCCAGACCTTCCATCATATACTGGTAATCATTCTCTTTGGGAGCTATATAGCTTAGTGCAGCAAAATTAAATCCGATCATGGACTGGTTGTATTTCAATACGATTTCATTTGTATATCCTATGGATTGTCGGATAGGTGAGTTTAAGGTGTCTGCCTGTATGTCTTTTCCCAAAATGCTCATATTGGTGAGGATGACAGGCGGGTTGTAGGTGTTTTCGCGTAGTTCTTGCGGGAAGAAATAACAAAAGCCGTCTGTCGAACCAAGGAACAGTCGACCGTCCGAGACTTCTACTCCCGAGCGCGGAGTAAATTGTTCATTATAAAGTCCGTTTGATTTAGAATAGGTTTTCAGGTATTCCGTATCCGGATTATATACGGCAAGCCCCTTGTTGGTGCTGATCCATAACAGGTCTCCTTTGGGGATGATTGATGTGATGATTTTATTCGGTAGTTTCAGATGATCATATCTGGTGAAATCATCGGTCTCATCATTGTATCTGCAAAGTCCTTGCCCATATGTTCCAATCCACAGACGTTTCTTACTGTCGATGGCTAATGTAGTGATAACATTTTTTGTGAGTGAGTTCGAATTATCCGAACGTTGATAAGAAGATATCTTTTTAGTTCTGACGTTGTATGAATAAAGTCCGCTTATACTTGTCCCTATCCATATTCTTCCGAAATAATCTTCGATGATGGCAGACACCTTGCTACTGAAAGAACCGATTCTGGTAAAATTGTTTTTTTCAGGATTATAGCAACAGAAACCGGCGGATGTACCGACATAAATACACCCGTTGCTAGCTTTGTACAAGCTGAATACCCGTGAAGAGGGAATTGAGGTAGAATCTTTAGGATTGTTGAGGTAACTTTCTACTTTTCCTGTTTTTAGATGAATCACTTCCAGGCCTCTGCCATAAGTTGCTGCATATAGTTTATCTTCGTCTATCAACAGGTCGTGTATGCAATAGTAGGTTGTACCTATGCTTGCCGCATCCCGGAAAGGAGTAATTTCTTGTGTTTTGGCATTAAACCGGAAAATACCATTGTCGTCGGTGCCTATCCAATAGCAATCATTCTTATCTTCTTTGATTACATTGATAACTTTCCCTGCTTGTATATTGGAAGCCGGTGAACAACTGTAATATTTAAAGTTATTTTGGAATGCCGAATAAAATTTGATGCCATCGAAATAAGAACCCAGCCAGAGGCTTTCTTCTTTATCTATGTAAATGGCATAAATGAACTTGTTCGCACTGATTCTTATTTTTAGATTCGGACTGTCGGATTGCATAATTTCTCCTTTTCCAACTTTAAAGATTCCTATACCGTTATCGGACGATATAAGAAGTTCTCCGGGACTGTATTCTTTAATATCGTGGATATGGTCTAGCAAGTTGACCGAACTCTTGTCCTGATAGTTGGTAAAATTGTTTTTTTCCGGATTGAATAAATCCAGTCCATGTTGAAAAGTCCCTATCCATAGATTTCCATGTGTATCCTCTAAAATTTTTTGTATAGAATTGTCGGACAAGCTACCGGTGTGATTCGTTTTTTTATAAGTTGTAAATGTTTCTGTTTGTTTGTTAAAACAGCATAGCCCTTCCGAGTAAGTCCCTATCCAGATGTTTTGTTTGCTGTCCTGCTGCAATGTCATGAGCATATTTTGCGAAATACAATTTGTTTCTCCGGGAATATTCCTGTATACTTTCAGTCTGACTTCTCCGGAAGGGGAGAAGCGGTAGAGTCCTTTCCCATTAGTGGTAATCCAAACTTCTCCGTCATTGTCTTCTATCATGTCGGTAACATAAGTTTGTATCATTTCACCAGTTTCCGTTTTAGCGTGAAAAGGTTGAAATGTATCTGTTTTGGAGTCATAAATGACAATCCCACTGTCTAGTCCGATCCACATTCTACCTCTACTGTCGATAAATATTTTCTTGACACTGTTGCTTGTTGTAGCATTGACGTATTCCGACAGGTAGTAATTTTTAAATGTGATGCCGTCAAATCTGCTCAGTCCGTCATCGGTCCCGAACCACATGAAACCGCATGAGTCTTGCAGGATACTGTATACTCTGTTAGCTGCCAGTCCATCATCCATCGTGTATGAGGTGGAGAAAATGCGTTGCGCGTTCACAACGAATGTATGTACGCACATCAACTGTATAGCTATTAAAAAAAAGAGTTTTTTCATGTGGACTTGTTTTTATCGTATTGTTTTTCAGTTAGCTCAGGACAATATTAGAAAGAATTAGTTGCAAAAACAAATGATAGCTGAATTTTTTAGAAGCGAAAATGAAGTTTTGAGAATGAACAAAAAAATCGTTCAAATCTTGGATAATTATTGGTGAATATTCTCGTCTTTTGATATCTACTTGTCTCTTAATAAATGTTGCTTTGTGATATTCTTGTTTATTTGTACGATTTTGTCTACGTCCTAATAATGCGTCAGCTATCTTTGTCATCACTAATAATGCTTGAAAAACATTTTGTTTTTCGTCGTTATCAGACTTTATCGGTTTAACCTTATTAATAACATACGAATGAGAAAACAGTTACTATCCATTGCAAACCATTTGCTGTTGCATACCAGCTTTATGACAAACTTAGGTTTATTCTATGGCAAAATGGGATCGGTACTATTCTTTGTCCATTATGCAAAATATACCAATAATAGTATATACGATGATTTTGCAGGTGAAATCTTGGATGAAATCTATGAGGATATCCATACTGAAATGCCTGTTTATTTTTCAAATGGATTGTCCGGGATAGCTTGGGGTATAGAATATCTCTTGCAGCAAGGCTATATGGAAGGAGAATCAGATGAGGTATTATCCGATTTAGATACGAAAATTATGAAGTGGGATCCTCTCCGGATTTCTGATTTTACGTTTGAAACAGGATTGGAAGGTATAGCCTGGTACGTATTAAGCCGTCTAACGTCCCCTCGCAGTGGAAGTATTCCTTTTGATGACCGATATCTGAGAGATTTGAAAACAGCCTGCCAAAGTTCAAAACAAAATAGCGAGCTTCCTGAAGGTGTAGTTGCCTTGTTGCAGTATATGGAATCTCAAAAGGTTGCTTATTCTTTTGATGATATATTGGAAAAAATAGTGCTACTATCAAGTAAAAAGCGCAAAGAAGAATTATCCTGGCAGGCAGGTCTTAAAATATTGGTAAAATGAAACATATCTATCTTATTAATAGCACAACCCGCGCTGCACAGTATGGTATAGGCACTTATATCAAACAAATGCAGGAATGTCTGAAAGGCAATGATGCCTTTTGCCTTTCATTAATCGAAATAAACTCTGATGTGCGAGAATTTAAGGTTATTGTAGATAAAAGAAAAAACATAAGACGATTATTAATTCCCGGCACACAAACCCGTGGGACCCTTAAAGATAACGAACGGTTCTACAGGAATATAATATATCTGCTCGCTCCTTACATTTCTTCTTCAGAAAAGAATATCTTTCATTTTAATTGCCAATATCATTACTCTCTGTTTGATTTGTTAAAAAGCAAATGGCCGGATGCTATCGTTGTGCTAACTATTCATTATCTGAATTGGTGTTTTGTACTAAAGGGGAATAAAACTCAATTTAGAGAGATTATACAGAAAAGTGAGTCTGAAAGGAATCCGCAGGAAAAACTAATAGCCACGGAATATGCTTCTGACCAAAAGGCTTTCGAAAAAGCAGATAAAGTAATCTGTTTGTGCCAATATACTGAGGAACTATTGGAGACGGATTATGGCATATCCGGTAATAAAATAGAAGTTATATACAATGGCTTGAAAGAAAAATCTATATCTTGGAATAAATCCATTCGACTAAGAAGAAAAAGGCAGTTGCTTTTTGGAGATAATGAACGCGTTATTCTTTTTGTGGGAAGGCTGGACGATATAAAGGGAGTGGAATATCTGATCAGGGCATTCCGGCTTCTATTGGAAAAGATACCGGAGAGCCGACTGGTGATTGTAGGGGAGGGAAAATATGACACTTTCCTGAAAGAATGTGTGCATATTTGGCATAGAGTAACGTTTACAGGTAAGCTAGACCAAAAAACACTTCAAAGATTCTATCAGATAGCTGATGTAGGAGTGATGCCTTCTTTTCATGAGCAATGTAGCTATGTAGCCATTGAGATGATGATGTATGGCATTCCTCTAATTGGCACTGATTCTACAGGATTGAAAGAAATGTTAGGAGACAACCAGAAATACATGATGAAAATCTTTGAAGAAGCAAATAATGTATCATTGTCTGTAGAGAATTTAGCCCATACATTAGTTCAACTCTTAACGGAGAGTTTTCCGCGCAAGGCAGGAAAAAATGGACGATTAATATTTGAGCATAAGTTCTCGTTGTCAGTTATGAAGGATAAGATGCTCGCCTTTTATGGTAGACTGTAATTTGTTAGACGTTTGATAGTATGAAAAATAGAGATAGTATAAAAAAATGTTTGGATAATATTGTTTCAGTTCTTTTGAAGCAAAGTTATCAAGTATCGAATATCGGTATTGCGGAAGGAAAGATGGGAATGATACTTTTCCTCTTATTTTATGCAAAATATAGTCAGAATCAAAATATGAAAGCACAGGGAGAAGAATTACTGGAAGCCTTGTGCGAGGAGATAAATGAAAAAACTCCCGTAAATTATCTGGATGGCTTGCTTGGATTTGGAACAGCAGTGGAGTATTTGGTTGGACATCGTATAATAGATATTGACACGAATGAACTTCTTGAAGAACTTGATTTGTTATTAGAAAGTTGGAGGCCTTATTATTCTAAAATGCATACTTATCAAATTGTCGGATGTGGGAAGTATCTCAGTATGCGATTACATTATTCGTTGAATATGGCAGAACCGACTGTTTCGCTTGCCGGAAGAACATGTTTGGAGAAGATGGTGAATAATGTAAATCCGCCAAGACATTATGGTGAACTGATTAGTTTGGTTGATGTTATGGCAGAACTATCAGCATTGAACATAGTAAATGCTGAAACTGCTAAGAATCATGTGAAGAATTTCCTCAATCAAATTGAAGCAATCGTTTCTGCGAATATTAAGCAAGAAAATTGTTTGATTACGCTTAAGCCTCTCGAGGTGTGTGCAATGTTAGTTGGGGCTTGCAGTCATTCGAAAATAAATTGTTTGGAAATGGTCAAATCGTTTTTGGATGTATATGAACCTGGCTTTCGGAAATTTTTAAGTTTAGATATAGATGGTCTATCTTCCGGTGGCTTTAAATGGAGTGTTCTTTATCATTATTTGGGTAAAAGCCTCAATAATGATAACTATTTGCAATTGTCGGAACAATGGCTTACCTATTCTTTACAGAAATATGAGGATATTATTGTAGGTGTATATCAAGACAGAACCTCATTGAAAGATTGGAACGGTTATTCGCAAATAGGATTAGCATTACTTTATTTGATGGGCGCATGTCCGGAAGATATTTTTGATGTATTACCTCTATATCTATTATAAATACTTAGAAAATATGGAAACTGTTTGTCTTGCAGCTATATTAAAATATGAAGAACCATTCCTTGATGAATGGATAGTATATCATCGGATGTTGGGTATCGACCATTTTTATTCGCAACTATATACTTTATTGTACCAACTATTGTGTATAATGACTGGTTAGACTTTAATGTACCAATTTGCGACTTAGTATATTAGCATTGTTAAAAGTCCCATCAGTCATTTTTTAATTATTTTCTTTGTGGTTTCATTGTAGTATTCAGTAATTCTTCTAATATTTTCTAACAAAAAGTTTCCATGTTTTCTGTTTTAAGATAAGCAACCTGACTTTTTGTCAGATATATTCTGTTTAATATCCATTAAAAAGAAATAATATTACATATAAAGGTACATTTTTTATTTTGGTATACCATTTGATATTTGCTAATTATCAGACAGCATATTTTTCTTAATATCTGAAACAAAATAGAATTTTATAAAAAACTAAATGAGATGAACAACATGGAGAAATTACAACTTTTAATCGGTATTGGACAGATTATAGCTGTAGCTATAATACCAATTATAGTATGGGTATTAGGGATAAAATATCAAGATCGGAGAACTAAGAAGGATGCTCAACTTAATCTGTTTTTAACATTGATGGCGAATAGAAAATCTAATCCTATAACAAAAGAATGGATTGATGCTTTAAATACTATAGATGTTGTTTTTCAAGATAATATAAAAGTTAGGCATGCTTGGAGAGAATATCTTGATAGTTTAAATAACAAATCACCACATTTTGAAACAAGTAATTCATTTCTACTTGATTTACTTTCTGAGATGTCTATGGCTGTAGGATATGGAAATTTGAAGCAGACTGAGATAGACAGATTCTATCTTCCTGTATATTTTACTAATCAATTGAAAGCAAGTGAAGATCTGACACAATCTTTTCAAAAAACATTAAACTATATAAATCAGTCTTTTGCTCAAAAAGAAATAAAAATGAAGGAAAGTCCTATCCAAGCAAATGGTACATCTTCCAATAAAGAATAAATTATGTAATACTATCTGTGTTACTTATACTTATAGCATGAAGCATATGTTTTACAAAAAAATAATAGGGCATGCCAGTTTCCCAGCATGCCCTACTAATATTTGATATAGAGTTCGATTGTCTATGGCATAGCACAAACGCCATTGAGAGTTGCTGTAACTACTTTGCCTGATTCATCTTTTATTTGTTCGGGAGTAGTCCAATTAATTCCATCAGTGGATGTCGAAATATATCCTAGTCCTGCAACTGCGATAAATTTTCCATTAGCAAATATAATATCTTGCCAAGTTCTACCAGATAAAAATTCTGCAAATCTCACAGGCGTAGTCCAAGATTTACCATCTGTAGAAGTCATACTATATCCGTTAGTACCCAATACTACGAATTTTCCATTGCCATAGGCTATTCTTTGCCAATAGTCTTTCGAATATTGATTTATAGTCCACGTTACACCATCAGTAGAATAAGCTATATACGCATCATTGCATGCAGCTACAAACATGCTTGCAGCATAAATAACACCTCTCCAAGACACATTATAGGGAGTTGTAGTAGTCCAATTAACGTCATCAATGGAGGTAGCGATGTAGCCCCCTGAACCAACTGCAACAAATTTTCCATCACCATACGTAACTCCGTTCCAACCAAAGCCATCCCCCACCACCTTTGGAGTAGTCCAATTAACGCCATCAGTAGAGGTTGTTATATATCCTTGTCCTTTTGATGCTCCAAAATAACTAACTGCTACAAATTTACTATTGTCATAGACTATATCACTAAATACCTTAATATTAGGGATTGTTTTGGGAGTTGCCCATGTTTTCCCATCTGTGGACGTAGTTATTTGTCCTTGATTGTTACCTACTACATATTTTCCATTTCCATATGTAATACATTTCCATATATTACTTCCTACTATCATATCAATGTCTCCTATTTTAGTTTTTATAATATCATCAGTAGATGGTGTAGTAATAGGTTCATCTGGCTCTTCAATAGGTGGTTTGATTGGCTCATATTCTCTTATCACACCCAACCAGCAAACCGGCACACAGTACCATCATACAAAAGATTTTTGTTTTCATAATTTTACTTGATTTATCCCGCAACCACTGGGATGAGATGTTTACAAGAAAGCAGGTTGCTCCAGAAACGGCACTCTCCTGTTTTACAATTTATACTTGTGTCTTTATGATATTACCACTTGCACCAACTACAACAACGGTAACAGGACCAATAATATCTCCTTCCATTACCAATTGATTGGTAGTATAAGTGCCTGTTATTGTAAGACCAGCAGTTTCTATTTCACTTCTTGTCGGACATCGAGTCAGTTCCGAACTAAATGCGCCTGGTTTGAGCGTATTACAAAACGCTCTTGTTGCAATTTTACCCATAGATTTCTCCTTTCTTTAATGATTAATATTTGATATATGTATTATAGACTTTTAGAGAAGAGTTTTTGCCTTTTGGATAATCAAATGAGTAAATACAAGAAAAGGGCACAAACATACTCTTCCTCATTGATTGGTAAGGCTCTGGTA
>ERZ812616.3579-NODE-3579-length-10526-cov-4.414096_pt1 | contig 10526 bp, 7 predicted proteins | sample MGYA00376249_ERZ812616 | MGnify/ENA primary metagenome ERZ812616 (study PRJEB26924, sample SAMEA4378265) | human gut metagenome | biome: human gut; feature: human-associated habitat; material: faeces | place: China | collected 2013 ... | reverse complement strand
CTTTTGGGGGTCATCTTCCTCCGTTTTTTAGGGGTCACTTTAACCGTTTTTTCCAACAGCCGTCCGCACTATCTGGTAGCTGCTTTCGATGTCCTTGCGTATCTCCACAAGTGCACGGGCTTTTGTTGTTGGCAGGGCGTCCCACTCCGCCGGCATCAAATCTTTCCCGGTCGGATAATAGTGACGCACTCGATTGTAGGTAACACGGATTTTTACGGAGCACTTCCCGGACTTTTTCGGATGGGCTGAATCGAACATTGCGGCCACCGTCACACCGTCTTTCGAGTAGTTCATTTTGTGTATAAATTTTGATTTTAGACACACAATTTAGACACAAATATACGGATTTAATCGAAACCAACAAAAACCAAGTGGAATAAAATAGCTATATTTGCCATTGAAATACAAGCATTTACAAAACAATATAGAAATTACCAAAAACAGCTAAAAATCGACAAATTACGACTCATAATCCGAAGGTCGTGGGATCATGCCCCTCTGGGCCCACAGAAAAAGAGGTTACGAATTGCCGTAACCTCTTTTTTCGCACTCTTCGGGAGCGGCGTTATTCCAGCTTCGCCGCGTCGGAGGCCAGCTTTTCGTAGATGGCGACCATTTCGCCGAACGATCCCTCGCCGCGTTTCAGTTCGTACATGAAGACGCCCTTGTAACCGGCCTTCATCAGCGCCCCGTACAGCGCGGGCCAGTCGATCCGACCCTTGCCCGGAAGCCAGTGACGCTCATCGACCATGTCGTAATCCGAGACATGGACGGTCGCAATCCGGTCGCCGCACGCCTCGACGAAGTGCAGCAGGTCCTCCGAAAGCAGGTGGTTCGTGTCGAAACAGATTTTCACCTCGGGATAAGGGGCGATGATGCGCAGCAGCTCGGCCGAGTTCCGCCCGAGGCACGTGCGGGGCAGATCCTCGATGCACAGCTGCGCGCCGATCCGCGCCGCCTCCCTGCGCAATATGCCGATCGAAGCGATGCTGTTCCGGATACGCTGCTCGCGCTCCCCGTCCGCAATCGGTTCGGAACTGGGATGCAGCACCAGTTTCTCCGGTCCCACTTCGCCGCAGATCGCGATCATTTCGGTCAGGAATTCGAGGTTGGCCATGCGGGCGCTGTCGTTCAGCACCGAGATGTCCAGCTTGCGGGAGAACGGAAGGTGGCACGACCAGACCTTCAGACCGGCCTCGTCGGCCATGCGTTTGGCGTGCAGCGCCTTCTCGCGGATTTCAGCCACGGTCCCGCGGCCGCTGATGCCGATTTCGACATACTCCACGCCGGCCTTCGCGGCGGCGGCCATCTCCTCGGGGCTCATGCTGCTGGTCGAGCTTCCGACGCCGAGACACTGGGCCGTCAGGTTGGCGGCGCACACCAGCGCCGCTGCCGTAAACAGAATTCTTTTTTTCATCGCTTCCGGTTATTTGGTGTAGTTTTTCACGCAGCGGACGTTCAGATAAATATCCTTGGCCGCCTCCTGATTGGTCTTGGTCTGAAGGTTCAGACTCGTACCGCTGATGACCAGCGAACGGGCCGTCGAGGCGTTGGTCTGCCCGATGAACCACACGTAGCCCCATTTGCCCAGCGCGCCGCTGTTGAAACTGCCGTCGGCCTTCTGATAGCCCAGCGGATACCAACCGAAACCGATGCTTTCGGCCCCGTCGACGAATTGCAGGAGGGGTTCCCCGGCGTCCGTGAGCGTCATATTCGCCTGATTCCAAATACCGCCGTCAACGATACGGCCGTTGCCGCCGCGCAGCCATGCGCCGACGTTGCCCGTATTCTTGACCGTGCAGCCCGACTTGTAGAATCCGGCCTTCGTAATGGCATTCTCGGGTTTCCCGTCGTGGCCGCCGGAGAAGGTGTATCCGCCCTGCGCGAAATCGTCGGGAATGGCATACTCGCTTTTGATAGCCATCAGCATGTCCCACCAGTCGTTGGCGTTGGCCACGTGCCAGCCTTCGGGACAGCAGCCGCGTATCTGGACGCCGAACTCGCCCTCCTCCGTACCGTCGAGTTTGAAGGCGTTGCCCACGTCGTCCACCCCTTCGTAATTCTGCACATAGGGACACTGCTCCGCCGTACAGCCCGATATGCCGGTCATCGCCTCATACCAGGTGTAGTAACGGCCCTTTGCGTCGTTCAACCGCTGCAAATGCGACGCCTCCAACCCCGCAACCGAGAAAGCCGTCAGGTCGGGCGCAACGCCCAGATTGCCGTCCTCGCCCGCTTCGTGGCAGTTCTCGGTCATCCACCAGCGTTTGCCGTACTTCTTGATCGTATAGCCCGGCAGCTCGATGGGGACCGACACGGTGATCGCCGCGAAATACTCGCGCACCTTGCTCGCACCCAGTTCGTTTTTGGCCACCACCGACACCGACTGGGCGGGAATCACCACGTCGTCGTTGACCACCCTGACGGTGATGACGTTGATTCCCTGACCGTCGATGATCGAGATTTTCGACTTCTCCTGCTCGGCGATCGTCCATTCGTAGGTCTCGGCCCACTGAACCTTCGAAACCGAGAAGGTGAACTCTTCGCCGCCGTTGCAGGTGAGCGTTGCCGGCACCTTCGTGATCGGTCCGGGTTTCTTGGGAACGGTCATCTCCTGGATTTCCTCCTCGGTGTCGCGTTTCACGGCCTCGGTGCAGGCGACCAGCGCCGCAGCGGCGGTCATGCATGCCGCGGCCATCATGTATTTTCGGATGTTTTTCATCGTTTTTGCATTTTAAGTTTTACAAAGTGTGAACCTCGGGATACCCGAACGGATTCTCCACATACCAGCGGGCCTTGTAAATCTGGTAGCCCGCGCGGTTGAACAGCCGGTTGCCCTTCATGTCGCACACCTCGGCCGACCACCAGTTGCTCCCGCCCGACGTGGGGCGCATGACGATCGTGGAATACCCCTCCGGACCCGTCGAAATGCTCTTGATGGTGTTCTGCTGGAAGATCTGCACGTCGAGGAACTTCTCCGCCGCACAGTCGAACTTGTAGACATGCTGATTCGTCGATACATACATCGCATCCTCCCCGCAGACGGGCGCCAGGTCGTGGGCATCGGTATTCCCCGCCGCCATATCGTAAGAGCGCACCTGCGTCAGTTCCGGAGCCGTACGCTTCCCGTTGTAGGCGAGCTTGAGCAGCTGGGCGCCCGTCGCCGTCCAGAGGCAGCCGCGCTTCCGGTCCCAGACCACGTTGTGGGCCGAATGGACCGGCATGGTGAAGGCGGGTCTGGAAACGTAGCTGTCGGCGCCATTGTACACGTAGACGCTCAACAGGTTGCCCGTGCTCGACGCCACGACGACATTCCCGTCGGGCAGCACCTCGGCCGAGTGGGGGTTTCCGCCCGGCTTGGCGTAGAACATCGCCTTCTTGTCCGCAATGCGGATCAGCGCCACGCCGCCGCCCGAAGCCGTGACGAGCACGCACGTACGGTTGTAGACCGGTTTGGCCTCGTCGGGCAGATCGAACCACGCCTGTTCCGCAGCCGAAAGCCCGCTGTCGGCGGCCGTCCACTCCCAGGCGACCTTCCCCGTCGGCTGGTCGATCATCACGATCCGGTTCTTGGCCTGCTCGGTCAGAATCATCACCTTCGTGGCCTTGTCCAGGTCGATCGTCTCCTCCTTGTCGTCGCCCGGCCGCCAGGGAACGTAAGGTCCCTCCTCCTCGTCTTTGCTGCAAGCCTGAAGGAGGAATGCGGCGGCCAGTATCCACAGATATTTTTTCATAATTGCCAGTTAGCGGTTGTCGGATTAATAATTGGGATTCTGTTCGAGTTTCTTGTTCAGCAGGATCTGGTCCGCCGGAACGGGCCACCAGTAGTCGCGGTCGGGGTCGAACGCCCGGACGGCGATGTCCGTGCCCGCATAGTCCTGAATCACGGCGTTCATCACCAGCTCGGCGGTCATCCAGCGGCGGATGTCGTTGTAATAAAGCCCCTCGCCGGCGAATTCGACGCGGCGCTCGTGGCGGATGATCTCGCGCATCTCGGACTGGCTCTTCGAACCGTAGGCATAGGTGGGCATGCCGACGCGGCCGCGCACGCGGTTCACGGCGTCGTAAACGGCATCGGAGGGCGTGGCGTCGACCTCGTTCTGCGCCTCGGCGAACATCAGCAGCACGTCGGCGTAGCGGATGAACATGTAGTTGGTCTCGCCGTTGCTGTCGTCCGAATCGCGCTTCTGCGCGTCGTAGATCGTGAGTTTCCTGTGTGCGAAGCCCGTGAACTGGCACACCTCCCCGGCCGGGCAGTTGGCCTTGCCGAGGAACGTGCTCCCGGGATAGAAATTCGTCGCCGCGAAACGCGGGTCGAGGTTGTCGTACTTGCCCATCGTGGCCGCACCGTCGGTCGTCGTCCGGTAGTCCATCACCAGATCGAGCAGCGGTGCGTTGTTGCGGTACTGGACGCTGTAAACGTTGAACGAATTGACGGCCGTGTTCTTGGTCTTCGAGAATTCGATGTTGAAGACGCACTCGCAGCTGTGCTCGTTCGCCGGCAGGAAGAGTTTCCGGTAGTCGCCGAACAGGTCGTAGCCCGCCTGGGCCTCCTTTTCGATCACGGCTTTGGCCGCATCGGCCGCAGCCTGCCATTTCGCGGCGTCGTTCGAGGGGTTGACCAGCTTGCTGGCCTCGAAAAGCAGCAGACGGGCCTTGAGGGCCATCGCCGCGCCGCGCGTGGCGCGCCCCTGGTCGGCGGCTTTGGTCCACTGCCAGTCGAGCAGTTCGCGGTCGATGATGTCGTTCAGATCGTCGAGAATCGCCCGCACCACCTCCTCGCGCGAGGCGCGGGGCAGCGAACCGTGCGCATAGACGGGCTCTTCGAGGATCAGCGGCACGCCGTTGTAATAGGTCACCAGCATGTAGTAATAGAGCGCGCGGAGGAACTTGGCCTCGCCCTCCATCTGCACCCTGCGGTCGTCGGCCACGACGGCGGCAGGCAGGCGGTTGAGATGGGTGTTGCAGCGTCCGATGCCCTCGTAGCACTTTTTCCAGCGGTTGGCGATGATGCCCGAGCTGTTGGCCGTGTGGGTCCCCTGGGCGATGACATTGTATCCGCCCGCGTTGTTGTAATTATAGGCGTTGGGCGTGCAGGTCTCTTCGAGCAGCGGCGCCGAGTCTCCGAACAGCGCGCTGTTGGTCAGTATGTTGTAACAGCCGGTCATGGCGGCCTCGGTTCCTTCTTCGGTTTCCCAGAACGTCTCGACCGTATATTTGTCGGTGGGAATGGTGTCGAGGTTGCAGGAGGCCAGCGCCGCCGCACCGCAAAGCATCAATCCGATTACTGTTTTTTTCATGTTTTTCCGTATTTGAAGCGATTAGAAAGTAATGTTGAAGCCGAAGTTGATCGTCCGCAGCGAAGGATACTGCATCAGGTTGGTCGACGAAAGGTCGATCTCGGGGTCGAACATCTTCAGCGGGGAGATCGTGAAGAGGTTCTCGCCGTTGACGAAGATCTGGCACTGGCTCATTCCGAGCTTCGAAATCCACCTCTTGGGGAGGGTGTACGAGAGTTGCAGCTGCTTGCAGCGCAGGTACGACGCATCGTAGAGCCACTGCGTGTTCTTGTAGTCGTGCATCTCGGGCGCGCCCGTGGCGGTGTGGAGGATCGGCAGGCGGGAGTTGTGGTTCTCGGGGGTCCACGCGTCGGTCGCCCACTCCTTCAGCACGCCCGCTCCGTTCCAGAACGGGGCTGCGAGGTTGCCCGAAAGATAGGTCTTCACGTCGGCGACGCCCTGGAACTGCGCCGAAAGTTCGAGTCCCTTCCATCCCAGCGAGAAGTTGAAGGCGTAGGTGATGCTCGGCGTGAGGTTGCCGCAGACGGCGCGGTCGTCGTTGTCGATCTTGTCGTCGTTGTTGAGATTCTTGTAGCGGATGTACCCGGGCTTCACGCCGCTGCCGACGGTCACCGAATTGGCGATCTCCTCGTAACTGTTGTAGAAGCCGTCGGCCTGGTAGAGATACCACGCGTCGATGGGTTCGCCCTCGCGGATGATGTTGAAGGTCTTGATGTACTCCTGCCCGTCGAGGTCGACGACGATGTTCTTGTTGTAGCAGAAGTTGCCGCCGAGGCTGTAATGGAAATTCTTGACCGCGCTCCGCCACTGGAGGTTCAGCTCGACGCCGTCGTTGGCCACCACGCCGATGTTCTGCTTCGGGCCGTTCAGGTTGCCGATCTGCGCCGGAATCTTCACGTCGCGCAGGATGCCTTCGGTGCGTTTCTTATAGAGGTCGACGCTGAACAGCAGGCGGTGGTCGAAGGCCTCGAAATCCAGTCCGAGGTTGTAGGTGCGGGTGGTCTCCCACGAGATGTTCTCGTCGACGAAATCCTTGATCGCCGCGCCGCCCGACAGCACGTCGCCGAAGCTGTAATTGTAGCTCTTGTTCGCCAGCACGGCCATCAGGTACTCGTAGTTGCCGATGGCCTGGTTGCCCATCTCGCCGACCGAGCCGCGGAGCTTGAGCACGTCGACCGCCCGGACGTTCTGCATGAAATTCTCCTTGTCGATGCGCCATCCGACCGACACGGCGGGGAAGAAGGCCCATCGGTTGCCCTTGGCGAATTTCGACGAACCGTCGTAACGCGCCGTCACGTCGATCAGGTATTTCTCCTTGTAGTCGTAGGTGATTCGCCCGAAGTAGGAGAAGAGCAGTTCGAGCGACGATCCGCCCGAAATATCCTCCATCGTGGAGCCGACCGACAGGGCGGTGAGCTGGTTGTTGAAGTAGTCGCGTTTCTTGGCCTGGAAGTTCTTGCCGTCGTAACGCTTGTACTCCGTGCCGACCATCACGTTGAAGTTGTGGTTGCCGCCGAAGCTCTTGCCCCACGAAAGGGTGTTGTAGAAAGTGTAGTTGATCGCGTTGTTGTCCCAGTCCTTGGCCGAGACGTAGGCGCTGAAGTTCTTCCGCTCGAGGGTTTTGGGATTGTAGGTGTACATCGCGTGCTTGAAGTCCTTCGAATAGTGGTCGACCTTCACGTAGCCCAGGTTGGCGTTGTACTTGATGCCCCACGGCAGGTCGTAGCCGATGTTGATGCGCCCCAGAATGCGGTGAAACTGACGTTTGGTGTTGCCCTCGTGCAGCTCCATGAGCGGATTCTCGGGGTTGTTGCGCCCGGGAGTCGAGAGCCACGTCGAGAGCCACTTGCCGTCGGGCAGCTGCGTGCCGAAGATCGGCAGGGCGCGGTTGATGACGTTGACCGTCGTCGATACGCCGTAGATCGGGTCGGTGTTGTAGCGCAGGTTGCCCAGCAGGCTGACGCCCACCTTCAGGCGCTTGGTCACCTGCGCGTTGATCTTCATGTCCCACGAGAAGCGTTCCGCGTCGTCGTTGGCGACCATGATGCCGCGCTGGTTCATGTAACCGCCGCCCAGCGAGTAGGAGATCTTGTCCGTGCCGCCCGAAACGCGGGCGTTGTACTGCTGGAGAAAACCGTTCTGGTAGCAGAGGTCGTACCAGTCGGAGGCGGGATAGATGTACTTGTCGTGCTTCATGCCCTCCTCGTATTCGAGGATGTCGTCGCGGTTGTAGGTCACCGTCAGCTTGCCTTCGTTCAGTTCGGCCTGGTTGCGCATGTTCATATACTGAATCGGGTCGGTCACCACGTCGGGCACGTAGGTCGCCGACTGAATGCCGAAGTTGGCGCTCAGCTTCACCACCGGTGCGCCCTTCTTGGCCTGCTTCGTGGTGATGAGGATGACGCCGTTGGCGGCCTTGGAACCGTAGATCGAGGCCGAAGCGTCCTTCAGCACCGAGATCGTCTCGATGTCGCCGGGATTCAGCTCGTTGAGCGAATACTCCATGCCGTCGACCAGCACCATGGGGCTGGAACTGCTCATCGTGCCGACGCCGCGTATGCGGATCGTCGCGCCGTCGCTGCCGGGCTTCGACGAAGCCTGGTTGATGTAGACGCCGGGCATCGAATAGAGCGCCTGCGAGGCGTGCGTCATGGGCTGGTTCTCGATCTCCGACATCTGGCGCACGGCGATCGAGCCGGTCAGGTTGATCTTCTTCTGCACGCCGTATCCGATCACCACCACGTCGTCGAGGAGCTGGTTATTCTCCTTCAGCACCACGGTCAGATGCGTCCGGTTGCCCACTTCGACCTGCGCCGCATCGTAACCGATGAACGACACGCTGAGCCGCGCGCCCGCAGTCACGTTCAGGGCGAATTCGCCCTTCGAATTGGTCACCATGCCGTTCGTCGTGCCCTCGACCAGCACATTCGCCCCCACGATCGGATCGCCGGCCTCGGTCTCGACGCGGCCCTTCAGCTGGTATTCCCGGCCCCGGCCTGCCGGGTCGGATTTGTAAAGCACGATGTGGCGGCCTTCGAGTTTGGCCAGAATTCCCTGGTCGGCGAGCACGCCGTCGAGCAGTTTCAGGACGTTCTGATCGTGCGCCTCGACCGAAACGCGCTTCCGGAGGTCGATCTCGCTCTCCCGATACCAGAACGAGTAGCCGCTCTGCGTCTTGACCGCTTCGATCACCTCGCGCACGGTGGCGTTCTTCAGCGTCAACGAAATCACGGGACTCTGCGCGTAAAGAGCCTGGGCCGCCACCGTGAACCAACACAGGGTCAGCAATCCGCTCAGTCTGCACAGCATCCGCTGGCCGAAAAGGTCCCGGAAGGACCTTCTGCTGGTAGAATTGTTACTCATAAGGATTGAAATTTAGGTTGTAGTGAAAAAAATCGTGAATCTCTATCGGTTTCTGTAAAGCTCGAAATGGTTCTTGCGGCTGCGGCAGAGGATGCGGCTGTCGGCCGAGATGATCCGCATGATTTCGTGGATGTTCTCGCCGTCGACGAACTCACCCGTGAAACAGATCCTGCGCAGCCGTTCGTCGGGGATCGTGATGTCGACGTTGAACTGCCTTTCGAGGCTCCGGGCGATCGACGCCAGGGGTTCGGCCCGGAAGTAGAGCCTGTCCTCCTGCCACGAGAGCACCTGCTCGACGTTCACCCTGCGCAGCGACAGCAGCCCGGAGGTCCTCTCGAAGAATCCCTGCTCGCCGGGACGCAGCCGCACGCTCCGCGACTCGGGACCGCCGTCCACCAGCAGGCTGCCCGTCGCCAGCGTGATCTGGTAATTCTCGTCCTCGGAATAGGCGTGCACGTTGAAAGTCGTTCCGAGCACCGTCGAGACGACCTGTCCCGTGACGACGACGAAGGGCCTGCGGGCGTCGTGCTCGACCTCGAAATAGGCCTCGCCGTCGACCTCCACGCGGCGTTCGTCGCCGAACAGCGCGGGATAGACGATGCGCGTGCCGCCGTTGAGCCGCACCCGCGAACCGTCGGGCAGCACCACGTCGGACTTCACGCCCAGAGGCGTCGAGACGCTCACCGGCTGCGCCGCGGCGACCAGACGGCTTTCGGTCCGGCGTCCGCCCATGAACCAGCTGCCGCAGACGACGCCCGCCATCACGGCCGCAGCCGCGGCGTAGCGGACGATCCGCATCCGGATTCCCCGGCGGCGGATGCGCGAGCGCACGTCGGCCCACACCGCCTCCCGCATTCCGTCGGCCATGGCGTCGACTCCGGGTCCCACCCGGATGCCGTCCAGCAGCTCCGCCAGCCTGCGGCGGTCGCGCTCCGAACCTTCGATCAGTTCCGCCATCTCCGGCTCCCTCTTCGTATGCTGATATTGCATGATTTCTCCTTTTTGGTCGTATACACATATAGAGTGCGAAAGCCGCGGTTCCGTTTAAGGGAACCGCGGCTTTTTTTCGTTTTTTTCATTCCGGCAGGCGTCAGAAACGCGCCGTGAAGAGGAACAGCAGCAGGGAAACCAGCTTCAGGTCGGGATAATGCGTGCGTATGCCGGCCACGATCCTGTCGACGGCGATCTTGATCTGGACCCGCACCGTGCTCTCGGAGAGCGACAGCGCCTCGGCGATCTCGCGCGACGACAGCCCCTCCTGCCGGTTGAGCAGGAACACCGTGCGGCAGCGTTCGGGCAAATCGTTTATGAGACGGCGCACCAGCTCCTCGACTTCGGCCTCTATCAACCGGCTATCGGGAGCGTCTTCGCTGTGGGGGGGGGAATTTCGGTCGATCAGCGAGATGGGAATCTCCTCGAACGAGAGGCAGCGGCGGCGCGTACGGGACTCCTTCAGATACCGGTTCGCCTCGTTGCGCGCGACGACGTAGAGGTAGGCGTCGATGTTTTCGATCCTCCGCAGCGCGACGCGGGACTTCCAGACGGCGACGAAGACGTTGCTCACGACCTCGCCGCAGGCCTCCCTGTTGCGCAGAAAATAGTAGGCGAACCGGAAAACGCTCCGGTAATAGAGATCATAGAAAACCCGGAAAGCGTAATCGTCGTTCTCGCTTACGGAAACAAGCAAATCCTCAAGTTCTTTTTTCTTCTCCACGTCCGGGCATGTTCAGGCTTTCACAAGACAAAATTAGGAAACTTTTTCAGAACCGCAATATACGGTTCCGTTAAAATCCCGCGACGGCCCCGAAGCGGCAGCCGCAAAGAGAGAGAGGGACCGCGCCCTCCGCACGGTCCCTCTCCCCG
>ERZ812616.3571-NODE-3571-length-10542-cov-2.836369_pt1 | contig 10542 bp, 9 predicted proteins | sample MGYA00376249_ERZ812616 | MGnify/ENA primary metagenome ERZ812616 (study PRJEB26924, sample SAMEA4378265) | human gut metagenome | biome: human gut; feature: human-associated habitat; material: faeces | place: China | collected 2013 ... | reverse complement strand
CGTCATCATGCATGAAATAGACGATGAGACCAACGATAGCCTGGAAAATTACAAGGAGATCATCATCAAGACGGTACTTGCCGACAGCACGCTCCTGCATGACCATGTGGATATAATGACTAAATATTATATCCGCGAAGTCCCCGAATCGGAAGCCGATCTGGATAAAGACGAGTTCTTCGATTCGACAACTTACATCGAAATAGAGATGGAAGATGAACCGGTACGTGTGTTACGCACCTGGTTCATGACAGCCGACCGGAAATATTACGAACTGACGATCGAAACCTCCACCCTCGAAAAAGAGGATATGGCGGAAGCAATCTTTGTGAGTATCATTATTCTATATGTAAGCCTTTTGTGTTGCATCCTGCTGGTATCGCATTTCGTATTCAAGTCCAGCTTCCGCCCGCTTTATACGTTGGTAAAATGGTTGAAAGAATACCGGCCCGGAAAACAACAGGCTCCATTGGTAAACCAAACCAAGGTGGAAGAGTTCAAAATACTGAACCAGGCCATTCAGACGGCAACCAACCGGAGTACGGAAATGTATAACCAGCAAAAACAATTTGTAGAGAATGCTTCCCACGAGTTGCAAACCCCGCTTGCCATCTGCATGAATAAACTGGAACTGCTCAGCGAAAACCCCGATTGTACGGAAGAGCAACTCTCCGAAATAGCCGGGATCAACCATACGCTTTGGGGCATCATCAAGATGAACAAGTCTTTGCTACTTCTTTCGCGTATCGACAACAAACAGTTCCCCGATACTTCCGAGATAGACTTCAATAAACTGATCGATAAATATTTGCCGGACTTCGAGGATATGTATGAATACAAGAATATACATGTCACCTATACCGAAACCGGTACATTAATATATACAATGAATGAATCGTTGGCCTCTACCCTGCTCAGCAATCTTTTAAAGAATGCTTTTATACATAATATAGAAAGCGGATCGATCGCCATTTCGGTAACCGGCCGGACACTGACAATATCCAACAGCAGTGAAAGCACCGGGTTGAATGAAGCGACCTTATTCAATCGTTTCGAAAAGCAAACGCATAAAAAAGAATCGACAGGATTGGGATTAGCTATCGTTAAGTCGATCACCTCCATTTATGGAATAGATATAAAATATAAGTACGATGGCTTGCATAAATTCATTTTAACATTCTAACGGGGTAGTTTTCCCAAATCTTTCCCAAATGTCTCCTTTTCTTTGCAGTATAAATTAAAAGAAGAATGTTATGAAGAAGTTTGGATTAATTCTGGCCAGCCTGTTATTATCTGTCATGGCCATTTTCGCTGATAACGAAAAGGTAACAAGAGACAAATCGGTTTTGCCTTCTGTATGTCGGAATTTCATCACTGCCAATTTCGGACAAACGGATATTTCGCATATTAAGATCGAGAGTAATCTATTGGGTGTTAAAGGATACGATGTCATCCTGACGAACGGGACAAATGTCGAGTTCGACAAGTCCGGTGAATGGAAAGAGATTGAAGCACGTCACGCATCTATCCCATTAAGTGTTTTACCGGAAAGAATAGCGGATTATATCCGGAAAAACTTTCCCGACAATACAGTTGTTTCAGTAGATAAAGATACACGTGAATATGAGGTCAAGCTAAATACAGACCTCGAACTCAAGTTCGACCGTAACGGCAATTTTAAAAAGTTTGATTAATAACAGAACAAAAAGAAAGAAATATGAGAACAAAATTATCTGTATTAGCATTAGCAATGTGTGGTTTACTGGCTTTTACAAGCTGTGATGATGATGACAACAACTACCTGCCTGACCAGACAGTCACAAAGGCATTCGATACCAAATATCCGGATGCGGGAAAAGTGGAATGGGAAACCAAGAGCGGCTACGAAGTGGCAGATTTCCATATAAGCGGCAACGATGCAGAAGCTTGGTTTGACAATAAAGGCAACTGGTTGATGACAAAGACCGAAATCAATTTCGGCCTGCTTCCGGAAGCCATACGCAAAGACCTGAGGGCCAATGAATATGCCAATTGGAAATATACAGACTTCGATAAGCTCGAACGTTCCAATGCAGCCACAATATATGTGATCGAAGCCGAACAGGGAGAAAAGGAAGTCGATCTGTATTATGCCGAAGACGGCACGCTCATAAAAGTAGTCAACGATACCGACGATGACAACAGTCACTTCCAACCGACTACCATTCCACAGGCTATCACAGACGCAATCAACGAAATGTATGCAGGTGCCACTGTCGTCGATTTCGACAAGGAAAAGAACGGCTTCGAGGTGGATATTCTTCACAACAGCGTTTACAAAGATGTATATTTCAATGCTGCCAATGAATGGGTTTCTACCGAATGGGACATCACGGAAGATAAAGTACCGGCTATTGTCATGAATGCCCTCAAAGCATCCGACTATAAAAATTACCGGATAGAAGATATAAACCAAATCGAAAAGCCGGCAGGAACGTTTTACCTGTTTGAACTGGAACAAGGCGACAATGATGTTGAAGTAACGATCAGTGCCGAAGGGAACATTGAGAATGTCCGCAAAGATTAACTATGTAAAAAGAACTTTGTAGATAGTCTATTTGTTTCTTACGAGAATAAACTGCACGAATACAATGGCTGAACCTCCATTGTGTTCGTGTTTTCTTTTATAAACAATTAAAATTAAACGTCATGAAAGAAAAACTGTCTGTTTTAGCTATTCTCGTATTATGTTGCATTTCCCTGTTTACCGGCTGCAACGATCATCAGAAGAAAGTAAATAACACTGTCGAAATCCCACAGGCTCTCCAAAACTTTATCTCTACCAAGTATCCGCAGGCTACAGTCCTGAAGTTCGATCAGGAAAAGAAGGGCACAGAAGTGGATATAAAAGACAAAGACATTAACAAAGAGGTTGTATTCAATGATAAGAACGAATGGATAAGCACCAAATGGGACACTCGTCCGGAAGATGTGCCTGTTGTCGTGATGGATGAACTGGCCAGCTCCGCCTACAATCAATACAAAGTACTGGAAGTGGATGCGATAGAAAAACCGGCAGGTATGTTCTATACATTCGAACTGAAAATGGATAATAACGAAGTAAAGCTGACTTTTGACGCGGAGGGACAACTCGTTAAGTAACGGGCAGTTTATATTATCTGTCGAAAGCCTTACCAATAAAGGTACAGTATCCTGCCAGCGGTAATAGTATAACGTTAAATACACAGAAAAAAAATAGCCTCCCCAGTAAAGTAAAGCACTTTATAGAGGAGGCTATAATTTATAAAGTATAATCGCTTATTTGAAATGGAACTTCTCCCAGGTATATACTTTCGGAGACTCTTTTATAAAAGGCGTTACATTCTTTCGGTCCTCCCGGCTAAGATACAAGGGAGTTGTATATGTGGCTGTCAGTGTCAGGTTGTCGGGACTTAAACTGTACTGTATCAGATCCATATCCAAACGGGATGTAGCATCCAGAAAAGCTGTACTGTTCTTATCCGCATCCTCTTTAATAAACCAATCGGCAGAAACCGGAGTGAACAAATCAGAAGCAGCCAACGGTTCCCATTCAGTAGTAAAAAAGTCTACCTGGCTGTCAGCTACCGGACCATTCACCGTTTTCACCATACAAATCACATTCGTATTATTCACTAACGGCAATAACTTCATTTCGATAGTACTCCGTTCGGTAGCCTGCAGCAATAAATAATCAGAGGTCAGCTTCTTCAAGGTAGAAAAGCCATTCATCGTATTTTTCAAACGGGCTTCCTTACCAGATTTATACAAATCGATTAAATCTTTACGCCAGGCATTTTCCAGTTGAGGAATATTACTGTCCGGCATGGATACAAATAAAGCATCCATCTCCTGTGCTTTCACCCCAAAAGCAAAAGCACAAATCAATATAGAAAAAATAAGTCGTTTCATTCTATTTGCCATTTTTTATAATAAAGCTATTGCGTACATAAGCCAGTCTTATTTATCGGTTTAAAGAAACGAAGTTGACCGAAGAACATACGCCCGTCATCTGCCTTTATAGTGATAACTGTTCCGTTAAAAGGATTGTCTTCCACATCTGTAACAACCCCGGCAAGCCAGTCATCCAAACCTGTAAGATCAGGTGAAACCTGTACTTTATCTCCTGTTTTCATATCCATATACTATTTTGTTATGTACAAAAATAATAGAATAACCTTTAGCGTGTACCCAGATATAAGAATATCATTCCTAATAATACTAAAAAGAGATCTATCGCCTTGCTCTTTAAGTTTTTTTCATGGAAGAAGAGCGCTCCGGCTACAAAAGTAATCAGCACATTGCTACGGCGTATCATGGATACGATCGAGATCATTGAATCGGGGAAGCTCAGGGCATAAAAGTAAATCCAGTCGGCAATGATCAGGAAGACGGAAATAAAGACGATATTCCAGTGCCAAACAAACGGTGTACTCTTTTTCCGCTGCGGATACCATAACAATAACAGGATCGGCAGCATGATCAGACATTGATATACATTAAACCAGACCTGTACCGTCATCACATCCATACTCCCCATCAGATGCTTGTCGTATAAACCGCTCATAGCACCGGTCAGGATAGAAATCACCGTGAAAAAGATCCATTTATTATGGGTGAAATTAATCCCCTCTTTCTTTCCGGAAGAGGAAAGCATATAAAAAGAAGCGATCGAAAGCAACACACCGATCCATTGGTACAGATTCAGCCGTTCACCGAAAATAACCATCGCACCGACCAGCGTAAGTACCGGCTGGGTCGCCTTGATCGGTCCGGTGATGGTTAGCGGTAAATGCTTCAATGCAAAATAACCGGAGATCCAGGATGATAATACAATTACCGCCTTAATCAACACCGCTACATGTGTTTCAAAGGAAACACGCGGAACATAAAACATCGTACCGTCCAGCACATTGGTGTAGAACGATAAAAGTATGAAAGGAACGAAGATAAGACTGCTTATCAACGTATTCAGAAACAAAACCGGAATTACGGCATTCCCATTCAGGGAAATCTTCTTATTCACCTCATAACATCCCAGCAGGAATGCTGAGGCAAATGCTAATGCTACCCACATAACAGTTGACAGTTGATAGTTGACAATTGACAGTTAATAGTTTATTATACTTCAAAAAGGGATTCGGGATACGTGACGTTTACCAGGAAAAGTGCATGACCGGGAACAGATCCCCCGGCTTTACATCTGTCTTTTGCCTCTATAACTTTACGAAAGCCATCGATTGTCAGTTTTCCCCTGCCTACTTCCAGCAGCGTACCCACTATCGCCCGCACCATATTGCGCAGGAAACGATCCGCCTGCACCGTAAACACCCAAACATCCCCCTCCTGTTTCCATCCGGCCTGATAGATCCGGCAGTTATTTGTTTTGACATCCGTATGCAACTTGCTGAAGCTGGTGAAATCGATGTAATCGAACAACACCTTACAGGCCTCGTTCATCGCCTCGAAATCAAGTTTCCCATTCATCCGGTAGACCAGATCGTAATTAAACGGATCCTTCCGGGTAGTGACATAATATTTATACGTACGCGAAGTAGCATCAAAGCGGGCATGTGCCTCCGGTTTGACAGGCACGACACGATAAACGGCAATATCTTTCGGAAGCAAACGGTTCAGCTTCTCTGCCAGGAAAGCCGGATCAGCAAGCGGTTCGTCCCAATCAAAATGAGCCACCATCAGCCGGGCATGCACTCCCGCATCCGTACGCCCTGCCCCGACTACCGGGACCGGTCGACGCAACAACGTAGCCAAAGCCTCCTCCAGGCATTGCTGCACGGTTAAACCATTGGGCTGTATCTGCCATCCGCAGAAATTCTTACCATTATAACCTAAATAAATAAAATAACGATTCACGCGCAGGATATTTACTTCTTAATAATTCGCTGCAAAGGTAACAGAATTATCGCCGGGAGATTGCCTATACGTCTAAAAAAGTGTACTTTTGCACTCTCAAATCTACACAATAAAACTATTTGACATGTTTGCAACATTGCTTCAATCGTCTTATTTTTCTTTGTTTCTGATCGTTGCATTAGGATTTATTCTGGGCAGGATACAGATCAAAGGGCTTTCACTAGACGTTTCTGCCGTTATTTTTATTGCACTTCTGTTCGGGCACTTCGGAGTGATCATCCCCAAAGAATTAGGTAACTTCGGACTGGTACTATTCATTTTCACCATCGGTATTCAAGCAGGCCCCGGATTCTTCGACTCTTTCCGCTCAAAGGGTAAGACACTGATTCTCCTCACCTTGCTTATCATCGGATCAGCCAGTCTGACAGGAATCATTTTTAAATATGCCCTTGGCATCGATACCCCGAGTATCGTCGGACTGATTGCCGGAGCACTGACCAGTACACCCGGTTTGGCAGTAGCCATCGATTCCACCCAATCATCTTCAGCCTCTATCGCCTATGGTATTGCCTATCCTTTCGGCGTGATCGGTGTGATTTTATTTATCAAATTATTACCCAAAATACTCCGTATCGATTTGAATGCCGAAGCACAGGCACTGGAAGCCAAACGGAAAAGCAAATATCCCCCGCTCCATACTGCCGCATTCCGTATTGTCAACAGCAATATCTGTGATAAGACACTGGCTCAATTGCAACTGCGCAGCATGACAGGAGCTGTTGTTTCCCGCATCAAACACAATGAAAAAACATCTATCCCTACTGCTAATACGGTTTTAAAAGAAGGAGACTTGATCAAGGCCGTCGGTAATGACAAATCGCTGGAACAGCTGGAGATATTAGTGGGTGAGCGTATCAAGGGCGACCTTCCTTTTAACAGCACACAGGAACTTCAGTCCATGCTTGTCACCAACAAGAATGTATTAAATAAAACCCTAGGATATTTAAACCTGCAAAGTACTTTCAACTGCACGGTAACACGTGTTCGCCGAAGCGGTATCGACCTTCCTCCCGAACCGGATCTGACTCTGAAATTTGGTGACAAACTGATGATTGCCGGAGAAAAGGAAGACCTGAAAGAAGTGGGACAGGTACTCGGTAATGACGAGAAGAAACTTTCCGACACCGATTTCTTCCCTATCGCAGCAGGTATCGTATTAGGAGTATTATTCGGAAAACTGAATCTCTCCTTTTCCGATTCATTCTCTTTCTCACCGGGACTGACCGGAGGTATCCTGATGGTGGCGCTTATTTTAAGTGCAATCGGAAAAACCGGACCGATCGTCTGGTCTATGTCGGGTTCCGCCAACCAGTTGTTACGTCAGCTGGGATTGTTATTATTCCTGGCTGAAGTAGGAACATCAGCCGGTGTCAATCTGGTATCCACCTTTCAGGAAAGCGGTTGGACACTATTCGGGGTCGGAATGGCGATAACCATGGTTCCAATGCTCATCGCCCTCATTTTCGGATACTGGGTATTTAAAATCAATATCCTCGACCTGATCGGAACAGTTGCCGGAGGTATGACCAGTACCCCGGGGCTGGCTGCAGCAGACTCTATGACTGACAGTTCGGCTCCAAGTATTGCCTATGCAACCGTTTACCCTATTGCAATGGTTTTCCTGATTTTATCTATTCAGTTGATCGCAAATCTGATTGTCTGAGAAAAAGTATAAATAAAAAAAGGGTCTTGCCTGCTTGATTTTTGGTAGACAAGACCCTTTTTCACGTTTTTTTATTTTATATTTGCAGATACCATAAACAACAGATCTATGAACATGCAAATGAACCAACAATTTGACCTGGCCTTCAACTTCCTACAGAACACGGGAACGCACCTCTTTCTGACAGGAAAAGCCGGAACTGGAAAAACTACGTTTCTGAAAAAACTAAAAGAAGTTTCTCCTAAACGTATGATTATTGTCGCCCCTACCGGTGTTGCTGCCATAAACGCAGGAGGTGTAACCATCCATTCTTTTTTTCAGTTACCTTTCGGTCCTTACATTCCTTCCGCTAACAGAGAAGGTAATCACAGTCACAATTATACGAATAAATTCAGCCGGGATAAGATCAATATCATCCGGAGTATGGATTTACTCGTGATAGACGAAGTTAGTATGGTACGGGCTGACCTGCTGGATGCTATCAGCGATGTCCTTTGCCGTTATAAAGACCGGACAAAGCCATTCGGCGGAGTACAGCTATTATTGATCGGCGACCTGCAACAGCTGGCACCGGTTGCCAAAGAGGAAGAATGGAATCTATTGAAAGAACATTATCCCTCCACCTTTTTCTTTGACAGCAAAGCGCTTCGGGAAAGTAATTACTACTGCATCGAACTGACACAGGTATATCGCCAAAGCGACAGTTCGTTTATCAATCTATTGAATAACATCAGGGAAAACAGGTTCGATGACGACACATTACATTGTCTGAACCAACGCTATATACCGGACTTCACACCGGATGACGGACAGGGATATATCACCCTGACCACCCATAATTATCAGGCCCAGCAACTCAACAACCGTAAACTGGCAGAATTACCGGGTAAGTCGTACACATTCAATGCGGAAATAAACAATGACTTTCCTGAATACTCCTATCCGACCGATCAGCACCTGGAATTGAAATGCGGTGCCCAGGTTATGTTTGTCAAGAACGATTCTTCCGGCGAACATCGGTATTACAATGGAAAAATCGGTAAGATCGTTTTTATCAACCCGAACAAAATCACCGTTGTCGGAGAAGACGGGAACGAGATACAAGTTGAAAAAGAAACCTGGAGCAACGTCAAATATACGATCAATCCCGAGACCAAAGAGATCACAGAGACGATTGCCGGAACTTTCAGTCAATATCCGCTGAAAACAGCCTGGGCAATCACGATCCATAAAAGCCAGGGACTGACTTTCGATCATGCTATCATCGATGCTTCCGCCGCCTTCTCACATGGCCAGGTGTATGTTGCCCTTAGCCGGTGTAAAACACTGGAAGGATTGGTTTTAAGCAGTCCCATTACCCGTAATGCCATGATCAAGGATTTACGGATACAGGAATTTTCCTCTACCGTCGCCGAAAAACAACCGCAAAAAGAACAACTGGAACTGGCGCAACAAGAATATTTCCTGGAACTGGCTATCGAACTTTTCAACTTCGAGAGTATCCAGCAACGGCTGCAATATGCGGCTTATATGGTTTATACGCATTTACAAAAGCTATATCCGGAACTCAACACGCAATATGCGAATACCCGGGATGCTTTCCGTTCCGTGATAACAGAGGTCGGCGGACGTTTCCAGCAGCAGCTGACCCGCATGATCACAGGCAATCCGAATTACCGGGAAGACGAAGCGATACAGGAACGTGTCCGAAAAGGTGTTACTTATTTTATAGAGCATATCGATAGCCTTTGTTCGTCTCTGGAAGAAAACTCGGCTGTCGAAATAGACAACAAGGAAAGCCGGAAGGCCGTCAATAATGCAGTCGGCAAATTTATGGAAGAATTACATCTGAAGCAGGAGACATTGAAAGCGTGCCAGAACGGTTTTTCTGTCGTTGGCTATCTCTCCGCCAAGGCCAAAGCATCGATTGAACCGCCTGCATCGACCAAAAAACGTTCCGAGCGCTCCTCCTCACAGACGGCAAAAGTGGAGATTTCCAGCGACATCTTACATCCGAACCTTTACAACAGCATCAGAAACTGGCGTTACGAGCTGGCCGTAGAAAAAGAGTTGCCTCCCTACACGATCCTGCAACAGAAAGCCTTGTTGGGTATCGTAAATACATTACCGACCAACTCCAGAGAGTTGCTGGCTATTCCCGGAATAGGAAAGAAAGTCATAGAAAACTACGGCAGTATATTACTGAAACTGGTTGATGAGTTCCGTAAAGGATAACAGTATGTATAAATAAATTTTGAAAGTCAATTTACTCGTTTTAAACGAGCATGAAACTCGTTTTAAATGAATTTTTATTCGTTTTAAACGGACTATAAGCTCGTTTAAAACGAGTTTTTGCCCGTTTTAAACGAGATTTACCTCCCATCTGACTATTTTATACTAATTTATCCATCAGAGTCATCCCTTTCTGGTAAAAAAATCGGATATTTGCATATCTTTTCAGTAAGTCTAAAAAGATAAAGATCAGGCAAATAGATATTTGATATGGAGATAAAAGAATTATTAAAAAAGTATTCGGTTTTTATTTTAGGATTATATTTTTTAGCAGTAGGTATTGTATTGATCGTACGCTCTACTTTAGGCACCACCCCTATTTCCAGTGTAAATTATGTGTTAAGTCTTAATACACCTTTCTCGTTAGGGACCTGGACGTTTATCGTGAATATTTTATTGATTATGGGCCAATTCTGGCTGATCAGGAAAGACAGGAGCCGACAGGATACAATAGAAATTCTTCTTCAGATACCTTTTTCATTCATCTTCTCAGCTTTTATAGATTTCAATATGATACTGACCAGCAATTTACAGCCTTCCAGCTATGGGATGGCGATGGGATTGTTACTCATAGGATGCCTCGTACAGTCTATCGGTGTCGTACTCGAAATCAAACCCAAAGTGGCAATGATGAG
>ERZ812616.3569-NODE-3569-length-10547-cov-3.021921_pt1 | contig 10547 bp, 7 predicted proteins | sample MGYA00376249_ERZ812616 | MGnify/ENA primary metagenome ERZ812616 (study PRJEB26924, sample SAMEA4378265) | human gut metagenome | biome: human gut; feature: human-associated habitat; material: faeces | place: China | collected 2013 ... | reverse complement strand
TCCGTATTTATTTTTCCGGTCAGAACTTGTTTGAGATCACCAATATGAGAGGCAATTTCGATCCGGAACTTATAGGAAATGTAGATGCAATGGATACTGAGTCCAGTTCAAATGTCGGTAAAGTCGGAGAATTTTATCCTTTACAGCGTTCAATTTTATTCGGTTTACAATTATCATTATAATTAGAGCAATATGAAATCAATTAAAATATTACTTACAGGTAGCATCATGTTGGCAACGTTGGTTGCCTGTAATGATGATTTTATGGATCGTTTTCCGACAACAGATATCAGTGATCAGAATTTCTGGCATTCGACCAGAGATATGGAGTTATATTGTAATGGTTTATATACTTTCATTAAAGGACACGGAACCGGTCACGATAGAAGCCCGATGTTATCCGGTGATAACCAGAGCGATAATATGGCCCCTCAGGATTATAACAAGGTGGCTGCCGGCGAACATATAATACCGGAAAGTTCTAATACCGACGAATGGAATTGGACTTTTATCCGGAAGTGTAATTATTTCCTGGCCCGTTATCAGCAGGCGGAGATCAGTCAGGAGGAAAAAGATGCGTATGCTGCTGAAGTATATTTCTTTAAAGCCTGGGATTATTTTGAGAAGGTGAAACGATATGGAGATGTACCCTGGTTGACGAAAGACCTTACAACAGAATCGGAGGAACTTTTTGGGTCAAGGGATTCGCGTGTAGAAGTGATGGATTCTGTGTTAGCTTGCATCGATTGGGCTATTGAAAAGCTGCCGGCTAAAAAGAGTGCTGTTTCCGGCCGTATCAACAGGGATGTAGCACTGATATTAAAGGCGAGAATCTGTCTGCATGAAGGAACGTTCCGTAAATATCATCAGATTGATAATTCGGAAAAGTTCTTGAAAGAGGCTGTAAACACAAGTCAGACTTTAATGAAAGAAGGTCATTACCAGATTTATAACACAAATAATCCGGAGTCTGATTACCGTACGCTTTTCTGTTCTCTGGATTTGAAGGATAATCAGGAAATGATTTATTATAAAGTCTATGAAGAAGGATTGTTAGGTAACAGGACAAGTAATCTTTTGGAAGGTGGAGAATCAACTTTAGGATTTAGTGTGACAAAATCTTTAATTGATGCTTATCTTTGTGAATGTGGAAAACCGATATATCTTTGTAAAGAACATTTCCTGGGGCATGATAGTATTCAGGCTGAAATGTTACATCGTGACCCGCGTTTGTGTCAGACGATCTGTTATCCGGGAAAAGATTTGCAACGGGATACGAAGAAACCGGCTATTCCGGGATCAAATATTTCTACAGCAAATATTCCGACCGGTTACCAGATTATCAAATATTGGGTAGACGATCCGGCAGAATATTTACGTTATCAGAACGGTATTCTGGATGCTCCTGTATTCCGTTATGCGGAAGCCTTATTGGTTTATGCGGAAGCGAAGGCGGAATTGGGTGAGTGTACACAGTCTGATTTGGACTTGTCTGTTAATTTGTTGCGTAAACGTGCCGGTATGCCGGATATGAAAATCGATCAGCTGGTGAAAGACCCGATGTCTGATTTCCCGTCTTTACCGGTATTGATAGACGAGATCAGAAGGGAAAGACGTGTGGAGTTTGCTCTGGAGAATATGCGGTATGATGATTTGATGAGATGGAAAGCGGGTAAGCTGATGGAAAAAACGGTTCGGGGAATGAAGTTTGTTCAGTCTCAGTATCCGACAGTCGTTATCGGTAAACATATCGATGTGGATAAAGAAGGTTTTATTCTGCCGTATTGGAATATTTTACCGAACGGACGTAAGTTTGATGAATCGAAACATTATTATTTCCCGCTTCCGACAGAAGAGCTGGTTATTAATAAAAACTTAAAACAAAATCCAGGTTGGTAATTGATTATGAGAAAGATTTTTTATTCTGTAGCGGCCTTGGCTACATTGAGTTGTTCGGTAGGAGCAAAGGAGAAAGAGGCTAAGAATGTATTGTTTATTTTGGTTGACGATATGCAGAAAACCTGCATTCATGCCTATGGCAATAACCAGGTCGTATCCCCTAATATTGACAGGATCGTCGATCAGGGTATTTCTTTTATGCATACCTACACGAATGGTTCTTTGGGAGGTGCTTTGTCGATGCCGAGCCGTGCCATGATCATGACGGGGAGAGGTGTCTATGAGGTAAGTGGAGACGGCGCGGTGATTCCGGAACAACAAGTTACCTTGCCGGAATTGTTGCGGTCTAACGGTTATGAAACGTTTGCCACAGGGAAATGGCATGCAGATCCCTTGTCGTTTAACCGCTCATTTGCCAAGGCGGAAAATATTTTCTTCGGAGGAATGCATTCGTATGCAACAGACGGACATGTATCTCCCCGTCTGAACCATTATGATCCGGAGGGCAAATATGAAAAGACTTTTATCGGGGATAAGTTCTCATCAGAGATGTTTGCCGATGCGGCCGTCGATTATCTGAATAAAAGAAGTAAGAATGATAAACCGTTCTTTGCCTTTGTTGCTTTTACTTCTCCGCACGATCCACGTATGAAGCATCCAGAATACGGACATCACTATAATCCGGAAGAGATGGAACTGCCTGTTAATTTCCTGCCGCAGCATCCGTTTGACAACGGAGAGTTGAAGATCCGTGATGAGGTATTGTTACCCTTCCCGAGAACAGAGGCTATGATGAAAAAAGATTTGGCTGATTATTATGGAATGATCAGTGAAGTCGATACGCAGATCGGACGTATTATGAAAACCTTGAAGGAGAAAGGGGAGTTGGATAATACCATCATTGTTTTTGCTTCAGATAACGGTTTAGCAGTAGGACGTCACGGACTTCTTGGCAAGCAGAATTTGTATGAACACAGTGTCTGTGTACCGATGGCTATGGTTACTCCCGGCATGGAAAAAGGTACCCGGAAAGATGTGGATTGTTACCTGTATGATATCTATCCGACCCTTTGTGATCTTCTGAATATTAAGCCGGCAGAATCTGTTACAGGGAAATCGTTGGCTCCGGTATTGAAAGGGGCGGAAAAGCACAGGGATCAATTATTTCTGGCTTACAACAGCTTCCAGAGAGCTTTGGTGAAAGATGGTTGGAAATACATTATTTATAATGTGGATGGTGCCATTACGGAACAGTTGTTCAATCTGCAGACAGACCCAGATGAAATGGTGAATCTGGCTTCTGATGCAAAATACGATTTCAAAAAACAAGCTTATAAGCGTATTTTGAAAGAAGAGATGAAAAAGAACAATGATTTCTGTAATTTGGATTTACATTACTGGATGGGAAGACCGGGAAAGATGTCCTGGGATGAAGCTTCTAAATTGTATGTTTATTGATCTGATCTGACATCAATTTCATATTTGGAGAACCGTATGTTTTCTTTAGCGCAATTTTATATTGTCGAAAAAGAAAGCGTACGGTTTTTCCGCATACCTATGCGGCTTTATGGAGATAATCATGTATATTTGCAAGTTATAAAAGATATCTCGGACATATTTCGGATATCATTTAACGAGGATTTATATGGCAAAGAAAGCAACTACAACAAAACAAAATAGTAACAACGAACCTGGTAAGTTTGCCCTGATGAAGATGTTCTTCACCAACGAACGTACCCGTTTTATTACCGGGCTGGTAATAGCAATTATTACCATTTATATCGGATTATCCTTGATCTCTTTCTTCTTTACGGGAGGAGCCGATCAAAGTAAGATCGAGAATGTCCCGTTATCGGATCTGCTGACGAACAGAGGTTCGGTTGAGAACTGGACGGGTGTGCGCGGAGCTGTCCTGGCAGACCTGTTGATGAACCGCTGGTTTGGTATCTCTTCGTTTATGATCCTGTTTTTCCTCGGATCGGTCGGGGCGAAGCTGATGAATCTGCGCAGGGTGTCGTTGTTGAAACGTTTCCTCTTTTGTGCGGCTATGCTTGTTTGGGGATCTCTGTTCTTTGCTTTCGTTTTTATCAGCGGATATGAGGATACTTTTATTTATCTGGGAGGACAGCACGGATATTACCTGTCTGAAATGATGATCACAAATATCGGTATCCCCGGAACCATCCTGTTACTGGCCGGTATTTTCCTGATCATAGCTATATTCAGCAGTAAGAAAACGATACCGTTCCTGCAAAGCCTGCTTTCTTTCGGTTGGTTGAAGAACCGCCTGAAAAGAGAGAAGAAAGAAGATACAGAAGACGATACGACTTCGGAAGATGATACCGCATCCGAACATCTTATTGCCGACCAGCCGGACGAACGACCGGAAACGGATGATTTTGTTTTTGATACGGCAAAAGAAATGGAGTCTGCCGATGAGGTGGAAAGCTATCGTAAGCCTGAACCGCGTACTGAAACTTATTCGAATATCTCCAATGATGATACATTTGAAGTAACAGTCCCCCAGGAGGAAGAAGCGTATGATATTCCGGATGCAGGAAATCAACCCGATGATCCGGAAGACCTTCCGGGAGATCCTCGTTTTACAGTGGAAGTTCCCGCCGGCGACGATGAAGTATACGATGCTTCTTCATTGGGTGAATATGACCCGAAACTGGATCTGTCCGGTTTCCGCAATCCTCCGATCGAGTTACTGAAAAAATATGATGTAAGCGACCATCAGGTGGACATGGAGGAACAGATGGCTAACCAGAAACGTATCAAGCAGACATTGGAAAGCTTTGGTATCAGTATCTCCTCCATCAAGGCGACAGTGGGTCCGACCATCACCTTATACGAAGTAATCCCGGATACCGGTGTCCGTATTTCGAAGATCAAGAACCTGGAAGATGATATTGCCCTGAACCTGTCGGCTTTGGGTATCCGTATCATTGCCCCGATGCCGGGTAAAGGAACGATCGGTATCGAGGTGCCGAACAAAGACCCGCAGATCGTATCCATGCAGTCGGTGGTGGCTTCTCGTAAATTCCAGGAGTCCAAATATGACCTGCCGGTAGTATTGGGTAAGACAATTACCAATGAGATATTTATGTTCGACCTGTGTAAGATGCCTCACTTATTGGTGGCTGGTGCTACCGGACAAGGTAAGTCAGTCGGTCTGAATGCGGTGATAACCTCTTTATTATATAGAAAGCATCCATCTGAACTGAAGTTTGTATTGGTCGACCCTAAGATGGTTGAGTTCGGTATCTATTCAGACCTGGAACGTCATTACCTGGCAAAATTGCCGGACGCAGACAAAGCTGTGATCACTGACTGTACGAAGGTTATTATGACGTTGAATTCCGTATGTAAAGAAATGGACGACCGTTATGAATTACTGATGAAAGCTCATGTGCGTAATATAAAGGAATATAATGCTAAATTTACCTCCCGTCACCTGAATCCGGAGAAAGGACATAAGTTCATGCCGTTTATCGTAGTGATTATCGACGAGTTCGGCGACCTGATTATGCAGGCTGGTAAAGAGATCGAAACACCGATTGCCCGTATCGCACAGAAAGCACGTGCCGTCGGTATCCATATGATCATTGCCACACAGCGTCCGTCTACCAATATCATTACCGGTATCATCAAGGCGAACTTCCCGGCCCGTATGGCGTTCCGTGTGATGCAGATGGTCGACTCGCGTACAATCCTGGATGCACCCGGTGCCAACCAGTTGATCGGTCGTGGCGACTTGCTGTTCTCGCAGGGTGGGGAAACGAACCGTGTTCAATGTGCTTTTGTGGATACGCCTGAAGTAGAACAGATCGTAAACTATATCTCCGGCCAGGTTGGTTATGCAACCGCCTTCCTGTTGCCTGAATATGTGGGAGAAGGTGGCGAAGATAAAGCGCCGGGCTCTGTCGACCTGTCGGATCGCGATCCTTTGTTTGATGAAGCTGCCCGCCTGATCGTTATCCAGCAACAGGGTTCCACTTCTCTTATCCAGCGTAAGTTTGCGATCGGTTACAACCGTGCCGGACGCCTGATGGACCAGTTGGAAGCGGCAGGAATCGTAGGGCCGTTTGAAGGAAGCAAAGCTCGTCAGGTGTTGATCCAGGACGAGTATAATCTGGAACAGTTACTGAACTCTTTGAAATAATCGTTATTTATGGAAAGAGAAAGAAAGATAAAGATATGGCGTATTATCGCTATTTGGGGGTTGTTATTATGTCTCCTTTTCGGTGTCAGAGTGATAAGCAGGGCACAAAATCCGGTGTCGATTCTCGATAAGGCAGCTTCTGCCTACGAAAATTCCAATGGTATCTCTGCTTCCTTTGCTTTGAATACCCGTTCCGATATGCAGAAAATGTCGGAAAGTTTCGAAGGGACGATCAATATGAGAGGGGATAAGTTTACCTTGGTCACTCCGGATATGATTACCTGGTTTGATGGAAAGACGCAATGGAGCTACGTGGAACGTAACGACGAAGTGAATGTCAGTACCCCTTCCGGAGAAGAATTACAGTTTACCAATCCCGCCATTTTATTACGTGTATATAAGAAGGGTTTTACTCCTAAATATATCGGGGAAAGTACGGCTGCGAACGGAAAAGCGGCTTACGATATAGAATTGACACCAAAGAAGAAAGGAGATATCATCCGGGTGGAATTACAGATCGAAAAGTTCTCGAACTTCCCGGCTGCAATCAAAGTCGAAGCAAAAAACGGCATTACCAATACGATCCATATCAGTAAACTGAAAACGGGTATAAACCAACCGGACGACTTTTTTGTTTTTAAGGAAGGTGACTATCCGGATGCAGAGGTGATCGATCTCCGTTAAAAGACAGTAGAGTGATTCCTTAAATTAATTATCAATTATCAATAAATAAACGCTATGAGCAATTCAACAAATGAAAAGGTCCGTTGCCTGATTATAGGTTCCGGCCCTGCAGGATATACAGCAGCAATTTATGCTTCACGTGCAAATTTATCACCCGTATTGTATGAAGGAATTCAACCGGGCGGACAGCTTACGACAACAACGGAAGTAGAGAATTTTCCCGGTTATCCGGAAGGCATCACCGGTCCGGAACTGATGGAAGACCTGAAGCAGCAGGCATTGCGTTTTGGTGCGGATATCCGTTTTGGAATTGCTACGGAAACCGATCTTTCCGCAGCTCCTTACAAGGTGACGATCGACGGTGAAAAAGTAATTGAAACGGAAGCCCTGATCATTGCAACCGGTGCGACTGCCAAGTATTTGGGTATTCCCGACGAACAAAAATATGCCGGAATGGGCGTTTCTGCCTGTGCTACCTGTGACGGTTTCTTCTATCGTAAGAAAGTCGTTGCTGTTGTAGGAGGTGGAGATACAGCTTGTGAGGAAGCTGTTTACCTGGCCGGATTGGCAAAGCAGGTGTACCTGATCGTTCGTAAGTCTTATCTGCGTGCCTCCAAAGTGATGCAGGAGCGTGTATTCAATACGCCGAACATTATGGTATTGTTCGAACACAACACGATCGGCCTGTTTGGCGAAAATGGTGTGGAAGGTGCTCACCTGGTAAAACGGATGGGTGAATCGGATGAAGAAAAAGTCGATATTGCCATCGATGGTTTCTTCCTGGCTATAGGTCATAAACCGAACTCGGATATATTCAAACCGTGGATCGAAACCGATGAGGTAGGATATATCAAGACAATCCCCGGAACGCCGCGTACCAAAGTGGCAGGTGTCTTCGCTGCCGGCGATGTGGCCGATCCTCATTACCGCCAGGCTATTACAGCTGCCGGAACAGGTTGTCAGGCAGCTATCGAGGCTGAGCGGTATTTGTCGGAAATTGGAAAATAACGAAAAAGTACTACCTTTGCCCCGCTGAATAAATAAGTGGAAATGAGAAAGTATTGCCTGTTATTCCTGGTCCTTTTATTGCTTCATCCGGTTGGAGCAGTTGAATCTCCGAAGCACGAGATACGTGCTGTCTGGCTAACCACCGTCTATGGACTGGACTGGCCTAAAAAGCCGGCTACAACGGAAGCGGGAAGAAAGGCTCAGCAACAGGATTTATGCAATATACTCGACCGGTTGGCTGATGCGAATTTCAACACCGTATTTCTGCAAGTTCGTTTGCGGGGGGATGTTATTTATCGTTCGGCAATAGAACCGGCATCCAAAACTTTCTCAGGTAAATATGGAACAATGCCCGGATATGATCCGTTGGCTTTTGCGATAGAAGAATGTCACAAACGGGGAATGGAATGCCATGCCTGGTTTGTGACATTTCCTGTTGGTACGGAGAAGGCAGTAAAAGAACAAGGTAAATTATCTGTTGTAAAACGCCATCCGAAACTATGTAAACGCCATAACGGGGAATGGTATCTGGATCCGGGTGTGCCGGAAACAGCCGATTATATTTTATCCCTGGTAAAGGAAGTGGTGAACGGATATGATATCGACGGGATTCAGTTTGACTATATCCGTTATCCGGAGCAGGCCAAGAGTTTTCCGGATAAAGCCGTTCATAATAAATACGGTAAATCGCAGAAACTGTCTGACTGGCGGCGCGAGAATATCAACAAGATGGTCTACCGGATTTATGACTGGGTAAAACAGGTTAAACCCTGGGTGCAGGTCAGCAGTTCGCCGTTGGGTAAGTATAACCGGATCGAACGTGTTCCCAATGCCGGTTGGACAGCTTATGAAAGTGTCTTTCAGGACCCAAAGATGTGGATGCAGAAAGGAAAGCAGGATATGATCGTTCCGATGATGTATTATCTGCATGAAAACTTCTTCCCGTTTGTAGACAACTGGGTGGAGAATTGTAACGGACGTTTGGTCGTGCCAGGATTGGGAGCTTACCGCATGGAGAAGAATGAAGCGGACTGGACAGTAAACGATATTACCGACCAGATTGATTACAGCCGTTATTATGGAGGTGCAGGCTGTACCTTTTTCCGTTGCGAGAATGTGTTGGATAATTCGAAAGGACTTTATAATGAGTTGAAAGATAATTATTATAAATACCCGGCCCAGTTATTGCCTCTCACCTGGTTGAGCGATAGGGTGCCCGCTGCTCCGGCAGAGATTCATGTGGAGAAGGAGGGGAGCGACCTGAAACTGTCCTGGCAGAAACCGCCGGTGGAGAAGGAAGATCTAACTTATACGGTTTATTATTCATTGACGGACTCTATCGATACGGCATCGGCTAAATCTATTCTGGCTACCGGAGTGCGGGATACGGTACTTTATCTTCCGGTTGCCCCGAATGCGGAGAGAGGATATAGCTTCAGCGTTTCGGCTTCTACCCGTTACCATATCGAGAGTGCTGTGTCTCCTGATACTTATTATTATCTTTCCGAATTTCCTAAATAATATTAACGGTTAGGAGCGGATAGACGAAAGCATTATCTTTGTGTCGGATGAAAAATGCTGTAACATATCTGTTTATTGTTTTCTTGGCGACTCTTATTTTTTACGGAGGTGCCGGGGTAAATCTTATTACCTATTGCTGCGGTGATTGCCGCACGGAAGGGGTTGCAGTATTGTTGAAAGATAATTGTTGCGAAGTGCACGAGCATAGCTGTTGCAGTACCACCGATGAATCTTCGGTTTGCCACTCCGGCTGCTGCGAAGATGAATGCTGTGACCTGGAACGGATCAGTTTCGACTGGAGCAGTTCCAATAATCCGATAGTAGAATTACAACCGGCAGTGATCGACCTTTTGTCGTTTGCTTCTCCAATAGCTTCACTCGTTCCGACTCCTTCCATAAAAGAATATATTGCACAGGGTCAGGATGGACCGCCTGTGGTCTGCCCGCGTATTTACCTGAATTTACTTACTACGCTTTTGATTTAGATCGTTATTAGGAAAATGTGAAACATTTTTCAATTGTCAATTGGGCTTCGCGCTCGGCGATAGAAAAAGGTGAGTCTTTTTTATGAGCCTGCGGCACAAGGCAAAGCCTTGTTGAAGACAACGACACGAATAGGCTCAAATTTGACAATAATAAAAATATCTATTCCCTTACACCGGAATACTTACCGAATCAAAACGTAAAGCAATGTTGAAACAATTCTATATTACTCTATTTATACTATTCTCTGCCATCGCTGCCCGGGCGGAAGAAGTGAAAGGGCATGTGTTTGATGATAATAACCAGCCGATAATCGGTGCCAACGTTTATTGGGAAGGAACCCAACAGGGAACCACCACTGATGTAGACGGTGCGTTTGAATTGGCAACAAGAAAAAGTACCAATAAACTGGTCGTTAGTTATATCGGCTATACAACTTTCACGATGCAGGTAACAGATCCGAAGGAACCGTTACGGATAACCTTGAAGGGGGAAGTAGCCTTGGAAGAGGTCGTGATCAGCGAACGTAAAATGGGAACGATCGCTTCCCGTACCAGTGTGTTGCAGACGCAGAAAATCACCTATGATGAAATATGCCGTGCCGCCTGTTGTAACCTGGCGGAAAGTTTCGAGACAAACCCTTCTGTCGATGTCTCCTATGCGGATGCAGCTACCGGAGCGCGACAAATCAAACTGTTGGGGTTGGCTGGAACCTATGTGCAGATGCTGACGGAAAATTATCCGAATTTCCGTGGTGCAGCTTCTTTATACGGACTGGACTATG
>ERZ812616.3568-NODE-3568-length-10547-cov-3.141441_pt1 | contig 10547 bp, 6 predicted proteins | sample MGYA00376249_ERZ812616 | MGnify/ENA primary metagenome ERZ812616 (study PRJEB26924, sample SAMEA4378265) | human gut metagenome | biome: human gut; feature: human-associated habitat; material: faeces | place: China | collected 2013 ... | reverse complement strand
GCACTATGAGGTCAATCAATGCATTGATTGACAATGATTTAATCAAACAAGAACCCTCAACAAGCCAAAAACATATATTTACATATATTTTGCTTATATTTCTTAATTAAATACGTCAACACCAAACGTAACGTTAATTTATGTATCCAAAAAAGTTATTTCTACCCCCTTTCTTTTATAAATTTGACAGAAATGCGCAATAATTTGACGGAATAGGACACTTCTGCCTTTATTCCATTCCCTACTTTTGTGATAAAGAAAAACACAATAAAGCCCAATTATTATGAAGACATATCAAATATTAACCTTAGGATCGATATCTGGCCCGTACTTGTCCAAAGCATATACAGGACATGGAGTAACCGACGAACAATCGAAGAGTCTACTTACATACTTATCCACTATAAATACTAACATCATCCTATTAGAATAAAATACATCTGCTATCCTCAGCTGTGAAAATTCTCCAAAGGATAACAGAACCCTTATTGAATCAACAGACAATTTTAATCATTTAAATATTTAATTATGAACAGAAAACTAGCTTTTTCTCTATTACTAGGAGCCTTTGCAGTATCCAGTTGGGCACAGCAGGCAGTTACCGTAAAAGGTACGGTAAAAGACGCGGAGAATAATCCGGTCATCGGAGCTACCGTTGTCGTTAAAGGAACCACACAAGGTACGACAACTGATATTGATGGTAATTACTCCATCAGTGTTGCACCAGGACAAGTTCTTGAATTTTCATACGTTGGTATGCAAGCTTCGTCCGTTACAGTTGGTAACAAGAATGTGATTAATATCACAATGGCTGATGGCGAACAACTAGATGAGGTGGTGGTTATCGGTTATGGTACAGTTAAGAAAAGTCATTTGAGCGGTGCTGTCGCTTCTGTTTCTAACAAGGATTTAATGGCAGATGTAGCACGTAGCGCTTCCAGTGCTTTGCAAGGTAAGATTGCAGGTGTTAATGTCTCCAGTGTAGGCGGCCAGCCGGGTTCCGGTATGAACATCAACATTCGTGGCGTAGGGTCTGTGAATAATACAAACGAACCTCTCGTTGTAATTGACGGTGTATATGGTGATATTAATATGGTTGACCCAGCCATTATTCAATCTATAGAAGTATTGAAAGATGCATCAGCAGCTGCCATCTACGGTTCGCGCGCAGCCAACGGTGTAGTATTGATTACAACCAAAGGTGGTCTTAAAAATAGCAAGGCAAAACTTTCTGCCAATGTCTATACAGGTTTCCAAACTATTACCAAGAAACTAGACGTAATGAATGCCGATCAATGGGTTGGATTCATGATGGATAATTATTATGCGGAAGGTTCTGCTCCCGATGCCGTGAAGAATTGGCAAGGCGGCCCGGGAACAAACTGGCAAGATGAAGTATTCCATACAGCTCCTGTAACTAAAGCATCTGTTTCATTGAGCGGAGGTGCTGAAAATTCAACGTACAGCGTGACTGGAGGTTATCTGAACCAGAAAGGTGTATTACGTACTACTGGTTACGAAGCTTTCAATTTGCATGCTAAAAACACATTCTCTTTCTTTAATAACCATCTACGCATGGGATCATCGATAATGATGAAGTTCTACAATAAGGATTATGATGACTTTACCGTTACAGATGCACTGAGACAAAACCCGCTCATCCCTGTTTATGATTCAGCAAACAAAGTAGATGGATTTGGCGGTATCACGAACAGTGGATTCAAGAACATGTCTAACCCATTGGGCTATCTGTATGTCAATGACTACGAACGTCACGGTTCAGACCTTTTAATCAATGCCTGGGCAGAAGTAGATTTATTCCTCGAAGGTCTGAAGTACAAAATCAACGCAGGTGTCAACCGCAGCGATTATAGCGATTCCAAGTGGAATGGTAGATACGACTGGGGCGATCTGGGAAGTAGCAGCAACGCCAAATTAAGTGAAAACACCTACAAATCTGATTCCTGGTTGCTGGAACATACATTGCACTATGATCGTACATTTGGTCAACATGACCTTTCTGCAATGGTTGGTTATTCCGCACAGGATTTCAATTCACGTTCCGTTTCTGCATATCGCGAAGGATTTGCACCGGGTGCACCTCATACCCTTGATGCTGCTCCTACCACCGGCATGACCAACTCGGGCAGTAAGCAGTCCAATTCATTGGTATCATTGTTCGGACGTGTGATGTATAACTATGCAGGTCGTTACATGATGTCTGCCTCTGTACGTCGTGACGGATCTTCCCGTTTCGCAGACGGCCACCGCTACGGATGGTTCCCTTCTATTTCCGCTGCATGGAACATCGCAAGAGAAAGTTTCTTTGAGAACTGGACAGAAACGATGAACAACTTTAAAGTACGTGCCAGCTACGGTGTATTGGGTAACCAGGAAATCGGTAACTACAGAACACAAGCAGGTTTGGTAACAGGTATGAACTACATTCTAGGAACCGGATCTTGGCAAGGTGCCATTACCAATGCAAGTTGGGTTTCTCCACAGAATCTGACTTGGGAAAAATCTAAAACTTGGGATATTGGTGCAGATTTAGGATTCTTCAATGATAAATTGAGTGTAACAGCCGACTACTATGTAAAACGTACGGAAGACATCCTATTGTCTATCAACATGGCCGGTAATGGTGGTTTGAAAGGTTCTCCAACAATGAACGCCGGTACTGTAGAAAATAAAGGTTTTGAAATAGCCATAACCCATCGTAACACGGTAGGCGATGTGTACTATTTCGTAGGTGTGAATGCTTCTACCCAAAGTAACGAACTAAAAGAAATCACCATCGGTCAGGTACAAGATTATGCAGGTTATAATCCGCAAGGAGAAGGTGTTATTACTCGAGCCAAAGTGGGTTATCCTATTGGTGGTTTCTGGTTAACAAAAACAGATGGCTTATTCCAAAGTCCTGAAGAAGTATTGGCACATAAAGACAATAATGGTGCCGTACTTCAACCGAGTGCTGAACCGGGAGATATACGTTTCATTGACAACAACAACGACGGACAAATTTCAGATGCCGACCGTCAATATTGTGGTTCACCTTTCCCGAAATTCAATTTAGGTCTCAACATGGGAGGTGCATGGAAAGGCTTTGATTTGAATCTCTTCTTTGACGGTTCTTTCGGTCAGAAGATTTACAACTATACCCGTGCCCGTATGGAGTCGACTCAAGAACTCAACAACTATTCAGTAAGAGTACTCGATTCATGGACACCCGAAAATACAGATACGGATATGCCACGATTCTCTAAAGAAGATAAAATGAACTACAGCCGCTGGACAGATCGTTGGTTGGAAAATGGAGACTTCTTCCGCTTGAAGACTTTGGAATTTGGTTATACATTGCCTAGTACATTAACAAAGAAAATCAATGTAAACAAACTCCGTTTCTATACTACGATGGATAATCTCTTTACCATTACCGGTTATAAGGGATATTCACCAGACTTAGGTGCTAATGACGCTGCAAACGGTGGTGGTGAAGGTATCATGACTAGTGGTTGCGACCATGGACGTTATCCGTCAGCACGTACTATCTCTTTCGGTGTACAACTTGATTTCTAATCTTTTAAAGTAAACAAACATGAAAAAGAATATATTGAATTTAACGATAGCATCTTTACTTGCAGTGTCATTCTCTGCATGTAACGAGGCGGATTTCTTGAACAAAACAAATCCCAACACGCCCACAGATGAAGGTTTTTGGGACTACCCTGAAAATGTAAATCAGGCATTATGTACCATCTATGCGCCTATCCGAAATCAATCTGAAGGTTATTATGGCGCACATACGCATTATCTGACTATGACTAGTCGTGGAGATGATGTATTTCTGATTCCCAACGAAGACGGTGACATCAAGTTCTATGCAACCTTTAGCAATACTTCTAACATGGATCCGGGTATTTGGGGGGATATGTACAAAGGAATACAGCGCGCCAATATGGTTATTAGCAATTTGGAAGCAGAAGGCAACGAATGGGCAGATCCCGAATTGAAACAACAATACCTGTCTGAAGCCTACGGTATGCGCGGTATGTATTACTTCCTTTTGGCAAGCAATTATGGAGCTGTTCCTATTCACTTGACTCCGGTACAAAACCCGGAAGACACTTACATTGCCTCTTCTCCGGAAGCTGAAGTGTGGAAGCGTGTGGAAGATGACTTTATTGAGGCTGCCAAATATTTGCCGGTAGAACGCGATGCAAAAGAAATACAGCGTATCAGTAAAGGTATGGCACTAGCTTATTTGGGAAAAGCGTATGTATTCCAGAAAAAATATCCTGAAGCAAAAGAAATATTAGGACAATTGCTGCAATCGCCCTACAACTATGACCTGGTGGAAGATCCATTAGAAAACTTCCATCAAGACCATAAATTCAATAAAGAATCGATTTATGAGATTGATTATGTAAATGAATTAGGTGGTACAGGTACATGGGGAGGTGACGATACCAATGCCAGTATGGGTATGAATCTCCCGACCTATTTGGGTCCGGAAGGAACAGGTGCTTGGTTTAAGATGTCTCCGGCTTCAGAAGCATTACGCGAATTTATCAAAGAACCTCGTCCGGAAGGATCAGACAGTAAGTATGACAAGCGTATGTATGCTACTTTCTACTTCAACCAGAATGAAGTAGGCGACAACAAACCTTATGATAATCCTTATGGCATGACCTTTGCTGAATTATGGGATACTCCGAGCAAAGGAAAGTTAAGCAGAGACCCGGAAAATGCTTACATGAAACATCCGAAAGCTGATAATGGTGTTCAATTCCAGGCATTAGGTAAGAAATATACCAATTTCTTCGGTGAAAACAATGATGCCATGTATACACCGTCTAGCCGTAACAACAGTTTGCGCGTATTCCGTTTTGCAGAAGTATTGTTGCTTCATGCAGAAGCCTGCGCCATGACGAACGACATTGCCGGTGCCAATGCAGACTTGCAGCGTATTCGCGACCGTGCCGGATTGGCATCTAAGGATTTCAGCGGCATGTCACAGGCTGAAGTTATGAAGGAAATCGAACATCAGAATTTCTTGGAGTTCTGTATGGAAGGTCATCGTTTCTACGACTTGAGACGCTATTATACAGCAGCTGAAGTGAAACAACATTTCATTGATTGCGGCAAGGTAGGCGGTGCAAACTTCTCGGAAAAACATTTCTACTATCCTATCGGCGAAGGAGAAATGAACAATAATCCGCAGATCGAACAGAATCCGTTGTGGAAATAAACTGATACAAAAGAATCCTGTCCGCACAATGCTTACAGCGGACAGGATTCCTTTCCTAATACACTATCGATATGAATGAAATAAGACACTACCTATCCTTCGGGATGGCAATACTCTGTGGAGGTTTGATCTGTTCTTGCGAAAAAGAAGAGCAAAGCTACAATGAAGTATACACATCAATAGATGCTTGCATCAAACAAAACAACATACTCCTGAATGTGGAGCAGGAAACAGACAACACCTATTTCTTTTTTGATGGAGATACTGTCTCTATCCCTACAAACACCATCGCATCCATAAATACGGAAGTAACCGCTTGGAAAACAACATTGACAGGCACAGATGGCACAACAATTATCATACCGACTTTAGGCAATTCGTTGAATCTGTCTAAAGAAAGCATAAAGGTGAATCCTACGGGATACGCCCCTTGCAGTATGCAGCTTACTGTTCCCTTTCCGGTAGAGGGAAGACTAAAAGTCTGCGTAAAAGGCAAACATGGCTCACAAGGCGATTTGTCGCACCTTTTCTCTAAATTTGGATATAATCATCAAGAATATATACATGGTTTATACCGTGACTCAAACAATACGGTAGATGTTTCTTTCGCCAATAAAGAAGGAAAAGTATTATTGACAGAAACAATAGAAGTCGAGACTACTACCCCCGAAGATTTAGTTCCCGATTTCTTTTCTTCCCGCCAAACAGTTGTAAGCAAACCGGAACAGATGGAGCCGGGCGTTACGATTGTGAACGACCAGGGAGGAGGAGAATATGATGCCCACCGGGCTTATATGTTGGATAGCGACGGAGAAGTACGTTGGTATCTTTGGTTACGTAATCATCCGAAGTTGAATATCACAGCACATTGCGGATTCAAGCGTTTGGCCAATGGTAACTTTTTAGGTGGAGATGCCCGGAAAGGGAATCTGTTCGAGTTTGATATGGTAGGTAATTTGGTGAAAGAATGGGATATTGCAACGAAAGGATATACCTTTCATCATGATGTGATAGAAATGCCGAATGGTAATCTTTTAGCAACTGTCACCAAAGCCGGAAGTCTGAATTCTGAAGGCACTTACACCCGTTTCGACTACGTGATAGAAGTAAACCGCGAAACCGGAAATATTGTAACCGAATGGGATTTGAAAAAAAGTCTGAATCCGGCACGAGATGCTTTGATGAGTAAACAAGATATAGAAGATTTTAAACATAACTGGGCACACTCCAACGCCGTTGCATATTCACAGGAAGACGATTGCATCCTGGTTTCTAACCGCTATCAAGGATTAGTGAAATTAACACGAGACAATCGACTAGTCTGGTTTCTCACCCCACACCGTGGAGCAGAAAAAAACAGAAGTGCCTTGTTAATGCCTTTAGATGCCAACAGGAATCCGATTACAGACAAAGATGTAATAGACGGGAAAACTGCTCATGAAGATTTTGAATGGATTTGGGGAGCACATTGCCCTGTTCTTCTTGACAACGGGCATGTACTCATCTTCGACAACGGATATCACCGCCATCACGAAGAGATAGATCTTTATAGCCAGGTAGGATATAGCCGCGCTGTGGAATATGTAATCAACGAGAAGCAGAAGACGATACAGCAAGTATGGGAATATGGACATAAGGAACAGGGACGCAGATGTTATTCCGTTGCACTTTCTTCTGTGCAATATCTTCCACAAACCAAGCATGTACTATTTGGTCCAGGTGTCGGTACTCCCAATGTAAATGGAGCCGGAGGAAAAATAATAGAAGTGGATTACGATACTAAGGAAGTTGTCTACGAAGTACATATTTCCCGACCGGATTATTTAGTATTCCATCGAGTAGAGCGTATCTCCCTCTACCCTGAGAACCTCTAAAAACAAATATACATTGAATGCCGGACACCGGCTAGTTACATTGACAAATAAAAAATGATATATGGAAACCAGTTTCTTACATACGATCAAAAAGTTACAGATGCAACATCAAACACTTCTTGCCGAAGAAAATAAACCTTTGGAAATACCCGGCAGCATTGCTACACGTTATAAAAACCCCGTCGTCACCGCAGCGCACATTCCCTTGGAATGGCGTTACGACCTCAACCCGGCAACCAATCCGTATTGCCTGGAGCGTATCGGGGCGAATGCTTGTATGAACTCCGGAGCGATTAAGTGGAACGGGAAATATCTGCTGATGGTCCGTGTGGAAGGCTGGGACCGTAAATCGTTCTTTGCCATTGCCGAGAGTCCGAATGGGGTGGACAACTTCCGGTTCTGGGAACGGCCGGTCAACCTGCCGGATATCGATCCGGAAGAAACAAACGTATATGACATGCGCCTGACCGCACATGAAGACGGTTGGATATACGGTATCTTTTGCAGCGAGCGCCATGATCCGGCTGCCGCTCCGGGTGACTTGTCATCGGCCGTGGCAAAAGCCGGGATTGTCCGTACAAAAGACTTGATCGACTGGGAAAGGCTACCGGACCTGAAATCAAAAAGCCAGCAGCGCAATGTAGTCCTTCATCCGGAATTTGTCGACGGGAAGTATGCATTATATACCCGTCCGCAGGATGGCTTTATCGATGCCGGCAGTGGCGGAGGTATCGGCTGGGCACTCATCGAGGATATTACACACGCAGAAGTTCTCTCTGAACAAATAATTGATAAACGCTACTATCATACAATCAAGGAGGTCAAGAACGGGGAAGGTCCGCATCCCATCAAAACTCCGCAGGGCTGGTTACACCTCGCCCACGGGGTCAGGGCATGCGCTGCAGGACTACGTTATGTACTTTATCTGTACATGACGTCCCTCGACGACCCGACAAAGGTTATCGCACAGCCCGGCGGCTACTTCCTCGCACCTGTCGGGGAAGAACGCATCGGGGATGTCTCGAACGTTTTATTTACCAATGGATGGATTGCAGACGAAGATGGAAAAGTATTTATCTACTACGCATCCTGCGACACCCGCATGCATGTAGCAGTATCGACAATAGACGTTTTGGTCGATTACTGCATGAACACTCCGGAAGACGGTCTTCGGTCGGCCGCTTCTGTTGCCCGGATAAATGAACTGATTGATAAAAATAAAAAGTACAAAGGGGGTATGATTTAAGGCAATAATGTGAAAAGAGTCTGAAGCCGGAATGTGTTACACAAGGCTTCAGGCTCTTTATTTTATACCCGCCCTAAAAATTCGTCAACCGTATAATTCAGGAAGTTATTAAACGGGAGTAACTGTTCGAAATGCTTGATTGCCTGGTCCATCCAATCGTCCGTCATAAAGAATTCGTCCGGTTTAACGGTAGCAAAACAGTAATCCTTGTGCCGCATGATCTCACTATATTTGAAATCCGTCGGATAACCGGCCGGCATACGTTTCAACACTTCGCCCTCCATTACCGGAAAAGCCTCTTTAAAAGACGGATTTTCAATGATACCTACAAACTCGTCGATATGATCGTAAATATCCTGACGAAGCATCTTCAACAGTTTGGGAGGAGGACACCATACACCACCCGATAGCATACAATTACCCGGCTCCAGATGAATATAATATCCACCCCGTTCACTGGCACGTCCACCTTGCGCCATATAAGCGGCAAAATGAATTTTATAAGGGGTCTTATCCGGAGAAAAACGCAAATCCCGGTAGATACGGAATTGGCAGTCTTTCGCTTCCAGCCCGGCCACCTGCGGATCGAACAGGGCGATCCGGTTGATCAGTTGCTGTACCTCATCGAGAAACCCTTTATGCAATACATCGTAGCGGTCTTTATTTGCCTGAAACCACTCCCGGTTATTGTTCTGACTTAATTCCTTCAGGAATTGTATAATTTCTGCATTCATAAATATCTGTTTGTTTTACAGGCAAAGATACAGAATAATATCATTCATTATCCCAGTTTCTGTCCGTACGGAACGGAGCAACCGGTAAACCTTCCTTACCGAACAAGTTTCCAATAGTTGCATCATCAAAACAATAATGAACTGCAACCGGCTTCTTCACACGCGGGGAAGTTACGACAACGGTGTTATCCTTGATCTGAGCTTTTCCCGGTTCGAAAACACCGTCTTCTCCTGCAATCATAAACCCGGTCAGCTGTTTTCCTTTACACATTAGTCCGGCATCAGCATGAAGGAATGAAATAACCGCCTTGTTCTTGTCGATCGTCATTTTACTGAATACCGGGCTTTCGTAGCCGGAAGCGAGTTGTCCGTAAGTCTTTCCCAAAGCCATATTTGCCAGACGCAGACCAACGTTTTGCTTATCTGTTGGATGAATATTCGTTACATCTGCAACACAATCGGAGATTGCCACCATACCTGTTCCCGGAACCGTGCGTGACACCCATTCCTGATGTTCGCGAACCAAAGCAGCCCCATTATCGTTTGAATTATACGTATGAGGTGCGATCTGCACCAGATAAAACGGGAAATCTTTCTTAAAATTCTTACGCCAGCCTTCAATCATTGTCTTCAACAAAACACCGTAGGACGAAGCATGATCGCGGTTTGACTCTCCCTGATACCAGATTGCACCGGCCAGGGCATAAGGTACAACCGGATTGATCATCTGATTATATAAAACACCCGGCTCCACCGGCCACCAGGGATATGTTTTGTCCGGCATGACATCACATATCTGTGGATTATTCATCACCAACTCTTCCGGGGTCCAAACTTCGGCAGGAGTACCACCCCAGGAAGATACAATCAGGCCGATCGGTACGTTCAGCTCTTTTTGCAGATCACGACCAAAGAAATAAGCCACAGCACTGGTATTTTTCATTACATCAGGAGTACAGGCCGCCCAGGATGCTTCACAATTGTTCTGAAGAGTTTTTGCTCCGCGTTTAGGGATATGAAAGAAACGAATATTCGGATAATTGGCGGCAGAGATTTCTTCATCGCGGTTATCTATATTGCTCATCGGTGTCCATTCCATATTCGATTGCCCGCTGCAAAGCCAGACTTCTCCCAGCATGACGTCCTTAAGTTCCCGGCTACCATCCCCCAACACAGATACCGTGTAAGGGCCTCCGGCTCCGGCTGTTTTCAATGCCGCTTCCCAGGTTCCATCCGGACGAACAACAGTTGTTGCCGTATCTTTAGGAGCCCAACTCCCGACAACTTTGATCGTAGCATTTGCCACTCCCCAGCCCCATACAGGCACATCACTCTTTTGTTGCAAAACCATGTGGTCGGTAAAAACAGAAGGCAGACTTATTTTAGCCTGCACACCGGCCATCAACAGGGAGAGACCGACAGCCATCCCGGTAATTCGTGTA
>ERZ812616.3562-NODE-3562-length-10583-cov-2.844510_pt1 | contig 10583 bp, 8 predicted proteins | sample MGYA00376249_ERZ812616 | MGnify/ENA primary metagenome ERZ812616 (study PRJEB26924, sample SAMEA4378265) | human gut metagenome | biome: human gut; feature: human-associated habitat; material: faeces | place: China | collected 2013 ... | reverse complement strand
TATTTTATGGGGTTGTATTCGACCATAGTTTTGGTCAGGTCTCCTCTTTTATGCCTGCCGGCGGTGGTTATGCTACCTGGTTGCACGGGAAAGTGGTGGATATGTTTTATTTCCCGTTGATCCAGACGGTATTGCCGGACTGGGTCCCGATCTGGGGAGGAGAGGAGTTCGTCTTCTTCCGTCCGATCTTCAACCTGGCAGATTCGGCTATCTGTGTAGGTGTTTTTCTGTTGTTGATATTTTACAGGCATACTTTGTCGGACAGTCTCTCGAAAGAAAAAGAAAAGAAATAAATGCGGAACAATTTGCGCAGATATGGCGTCGCTTTGTTGGTGGCTACTTTACTGGTTTCATGCAGTAAGGTGCCCGATGGTATTCTCTCTGAAAAAGAGATGAAGGCCGTCTTGCTCGATATGCAGCTGGCAGAGGCTATGATCAATACCGATTATAAGACTTATAGTGATGATGCAAAAAAGGAGGCGCTTTATCAGGGGGTGTTCCGCAAACATAAAATAGAACAGGCCGTTTACGACAGCTCGCTGGTATGGTATGGCCGTAACCTGGATATATATATGCAGGTGTACGATCTGGTACTGGCGGAATTGAATGAACGTCAGAAAGCGCTGGGAGACGTACAGGCCAGTGCTGCTCCGGTATCGAAACAGGATTCTGTGGATATCTGGCCGCGACTGACTTATCTTACCTTTGAACCGAATGCCTTGTTTAACGGAGTGACGATCGATATCAAACCGGAGACAAACTATCCTTCCGGCAGTACTTTCGTCTTGGGAATGCGTGTCTGGGGATTGAATGCTAATATGAAGAATCACCCGGAAATCCGCTTGAGCGCTAATCAGGGGGATACGATCATTACCGTGAATGATAAGGTGTTGAAAGACGGTTATCACGAAACGACTTTGCGTACGTTGCCGACCAAGCAGGTGAAGAGCGTATATGGCTTTATCCGTCTGGATGGGAAAGATGACTCGACTTCTTATTTCAAAGTCTATGTGGACAGCCTGAACCTGATGCGATACAATTACGGACGGTTGTCTGTTCCTAAAGACTCTGTAAACATAGCCAATAAAGATTCTGTAAAATAATCCTTGTATGCGCAGGATTGCTTCGCATTATATATACTGGAAGAAATGGTTCCGTATGCATTACCTCGAGTTGGATGCGGAAGGGTGTTTCGTCGGTGTATATCCTTTGGAACAGGAAATAGCAAATACCGAATTTTATGATGGTACATTAATCCCTGTACCGGCAGGTATAACTGTTCCGGTAGGTGGAGATTTTGTGCCAGGCCAATGGGTATCGGCGGCCGATAACGTGACGGAGGGTAGTCCGGTTTCCGTCTTCCGGTTAACCCATTTTACTCCCGCGACGTCTGAACTCAGCACAGACCACTGCAGTCGCGATTGCCACATTCAACGACTCTGAGGTTTCCCGCTCCTGCGGATAGTTGGGGATATATAACTTTTCGTTTACAAGTGCTTCGATGTCCGGACGGATGCCGTTCCCTTCATTTCCCATAATGAGGATGCCTGTGCCGGATAGTTCTTTCGTATACATATTCTCTCCGTCGAGAAAGGTTCCGTACAGGGGGATTTTCTTTTCATGTTGCGCTTGCAGGTAGGCTTGCAGGTCGGTGTAATGTACTTTCACATGGACCAGGGCACCCATAGTCGCCTGTACGGTCTTGGGGCTGAATACGTCTGCCGTATCCTGGCTGCATACGATATGTTCGATCCCGAACCAATCGGCCAGCCGGATGATTGTACCGAGGTTTCCGGGATCTTGTATCCCGTCGAGGGCGATAATCAGTTGGTTTGCCGGGTCTGCTTCTTCCAGCGACCAGACGGGACGTTTAAAGACGGCAAGTACGTCCTGCGGATTTTTCAGGAAGCTGGCTTTGCGGATATCTTCATCGTCGGCTTCCTGTAACTCTTTAGCGGGGATATCTCCCTGTGTTGCCATCCAGGATGGTTTGGCTATCAGGAGGTCGCATTCGAATGCGTGCAACATATCGGCCACGAGCTTATTCCCTTCGGCAACAAATGCATTTAACTCGTTACGAAACTTCTTTAATTCAAGCGAACGGATCTGTTTTACTTTAGACTTACTCAGCATCTTTACTCTTTTTACAAAGCAAAAGTAAGGGAATTTATTTAATTTCAGCTACATTTGCGTGCGTAAAAGGTTGAATGATGAAGGGAATCCTCCATATACTATATTTCCTATGCCTTGCTTGGATACTGGCCGCTTGCAGTACGACAAAATATGTCGGTGACGGAGAATATCTGCTGGATAAAGTAGAAATCGTTTCCGATAATAAATCCTATAAAGCCAATGAGTTGAAGCCTTATCTGAGGCAGCAGCCTAACTTTAAGGTGTTCGGACTGATGAAGTGGCAGCTTTTTGTATACGATTGGTCGGGACGGAATGAGAAACGGTGGTTGAGTAAACAGCTTCGTCGTATTGGCGAACCGCCTGTTATTCTCGATACTACTCTGGTGGATCAGTCGACGGACGAGTTGAGGCGCTTCTTTATCAACAAAGGATATGTGAATGCCGAGGTCGCTGCTACGATAGATACGTCCAGGCAAAAAAAGGCGGTGGTCACCTACCGGATTAACTCGAATAAACCTTACCGGATACATAATTATACGATGAATCTGGATGATCCGAAGATCGACAGTATCGCTCATTTAAAGGCTCCCCGGCGTTCAGCTGTGTCGTCGGCTTTCCGTATTTCTCCGGAAGATTATAATTCCCTGATAAAGGATAGTGCACTCTTTGACCGGGATGTCCTGGATAAGGAACGTCAGCGGATCACGACGTTGCTTCGCAGGAGGGGCTATTATGCTTTCAACCGCGACTATCTGGCTTATCTGGCCGATAGCTCTTATAATCGGAATATTGTGGATCTGGATATGGTCTTGAAGCCGTATCGCCAGCTTAAACCGGATGGTTCGGTTATCGATACGCTGCATCGCCAGTATTATATAAAGGATGTTACGATCGTTACAGATTATGATCCGTTGAATCAGGTGCAGAGTGATTTAAAACTGACTTCGTCTGATACGGTGAAAGTCGGTGATCTACAAATATTATATGGTAAGAGCGGAAGAAGTATTCGCCCGAGTATTTTGCGTAAGAGTACTTATATTACTCCGGGTCGCTTGTTCAATGAGCGGGGGGTGGAACAGACTTATTCTTCTTTTGCCGCCCTTCGGGCACTGAGAAATGTAAACATACGTTTTTCGGAAGTGGAGGAAGGGGATACGATGAAGCTGAATTGTACGATTCTGACTTCACCGGCCAAACTGCAAGGCTTTGGTGTCGACCTGGAAGGTACGAACTCGGCCGGTGACTTTGGTTTTGCTTCGAGTGTAAATTACCAGCATAGGAATTTCTTTAAAGGGTCGGAAGTGTTTTCTGCCAAGGTGCGTGGTGCTTACGAAGCGTTGTCTTCCCAGTCGGATGGTAGTAGTTACTGGGAGCTGGGGGCAGAGTCTTCCATTTTGTTCCCTCGCTTTTTGTTCCCTTTCGTAAGTGATAATTTTAAGCGGAAGATTCGTGCATCCACCGAATTTAAGGTTAGTTACGGTATTCAGACACGTCCTGAATATCGCCGTGCGATTCTGTCCGGAGGGTGGAGTTATATCTGGCAGGACCGTTCAAATATGCAGGCGCGTCACACGTTTAAGTTATTGGACATAGATTATGTGCATATTCCGAAGATCGATTCTACTTTTCAGGCTACTTTGCCTGAGTCGATGAAGCGTTATAATTTCACCGACCAGTTTGTGGTTGGGTCCGGATATACTTATTCATTCAGCAATTATAATCCTCAGAACCGCTTAAGAAATACGCATTCGTTGCGTGTATCGTTTGAAATGGCGGGAAATATGCTTTATGCGATTTCCAAACTGACAAATGCGAAGAAGGATGAGGATGGCCTGTATCGTTTATTCGGTATCAATTATTCCCAGTTTATAAAAGGAGATGTCGATTTTAGTAAAAGTATTGTGTTGGACAGTCGTAATAAACTGGCTTTTCATGCAGGAGTAGGAGTCGGCTACCCTTATGGAAATGCGAGGATGTTACCGTTTGAGCGTAGTTACTTTTCAGGAGGTGCAAATAGTGTGCGTGGATGGTCTGTCCGCTCGCTGGGGCCGGGAAGTATGAAGATCAGTCCGGATGGTACTTTTGCCGACCAGGTGGGCGATATCCGGTTAGACCTGAATATGGAGTATCGTACAAAGATGTTCTGGAAGTTTGAAATGGCTGCTTATGTGGATGCCGGAAATATCTGGACTATGCACAAGGATAAGGATCGTGAAAATGCTAATTTCGATTTCTCCCGTTTTTATAAAGAGATAGCCGTCTCTTATGGTTTGGGTTTGCGTCTTGATTTCGACTTCTTCCTGATTCGTTTTGATACGGGTATGAAGGCGTATAATCCTCAGGAAAGGGGTAAAGATCGCTGGGCTATTCTGAATCCTAATCTGAAGGGTAATTTTGCCTGGCATTTTGCCGTAGGTTATCCCTTCTAATGAAAAAAAAGGCTTTCCGATTTGCATATTTAAAAAATAGTACTACCTTTGCACCGCAAATAAGGATGGTTCCGTAGCTCAGCTGGATAGAGCAACGCCCTTCTAAGGCGTGGGTCGAGCGTTCGAATCGCTCCGGAATCACAGTTTGAATATAGAAAGTCTTATAAGCTATAAGTTTATAAGACTTTTTTATTTTCTATTGGAACGTATTTAGGAACAAATATTATGTTTTAAAGCGTAAATATTAAATAAAAGAATCTTTTGTTAAGGATAGATTGAATCTTTGTGTATCTTTGATGTCTGTAAAAACAATCAATGAATTTAGGGATGAGCAGTAACAACGACGATATATTATTGCTAAAACTGATAAAGCAGGGTGATCAAATCGCTTTTAAGCATTTGTTTTATCAGTATACTGATTCATTGGAGCGCTTCATTACCTATTATATTCATGACCGGGAAAAGTCGCAAGAGTTGGTATTGGATATTTTTACCTATATATGGGAAAATCGCGAACGTTTTGAGATAAAGTTAACATTAAAAGCCTATCTCTTTCAGGCTGCCCGTAATAAGGCTTTTACTTATATCCGTGATAAAAAAATTCCGGTCTATTTGGAGGATCTCTCTATCAGTGAAGTGGCACAAGATTATAATTCGGATCTCGAGTTCCAGGAATTGTACCGTTTGGTAGAGGAGGCCGTATGTCTTTTACCGGAAAAGTGTAGGGAGGTATTCAGGAAAAGTAGGGAAGAGAATTTGACTAATAAAGAGATTGCCGAACAACTTCATATTTCAGAGAAGACGGTGGAGGGACAAATAACAATAGCACTTAAGAAGATCAGAGTTTATTTGGGGGATTCTTATTCATATTTGTGGTAAAAAAATTTTATTTTTTAGGGGATATAGCGTTCTTTTGAGTCTATCTTTGTAAAAGAAAACGTTTTATAAATAATTCTCAATTCCATGAATAAATTATTATTACTATTTTGGGTATTCTTTGGGGTAGGAGTTGCTTCTATCCACGGGCAGAATATTTATTTGGCAGATCCTACTATCTTTTATGAAAACGGAACTTATTATCTGTATGGTACCGGAGGAAACTCCAGTCAGGGTTTTCAGGTGTATACCTCTAAAGACTTGAAAATGTGGGAAGGACCGAAAGGAGCTTCTGACGGATATGTTTTAAAGAAAGGGGATTCATTTGGATCGAAGGGATTTTGGGCTCCTCAGGTATTTCGTTATAAAGGAAAATATTATATGGCTTATACAGCTGACGAGTTTATAGCCATAGCTTCTTCCAATAGTCCTTTGGGACCTTTTCGTCAGAATAAAATAGCAAAACTCCCGGCTGAAATCAAGCAGATCGATCCGTATGTGTTTTTTGATGAGGATGGTAAGATATATCTGTATCATGTTCGCCTGACAAAAGGGAATCGATTGTTTGTGGCTGAATTGAATGAGGATCTTACTGCTATAAAGGAAAATACGCTTCAAGAGTGTATATCTGCAACTGAAGGTTGGGAAAATACAGCGCATTCGGAATGGCCTGTCTCTGAAGGACCTACTATTCTTAAGAAAGAGGGTCTTTATTACTTTTTCTATTCAGCCAATGATTTCCGAAATATTGATTATGCGGTAGGCTATGCAACTTCCCATTCGCCTTATGGGCCCTGGAAGAAATATGAAGGAAATCCGATTATTAGCCGTGAACTATTGAAACATAATGGGACCGGTCATGGAGATATATTTATGGACGGGAAAGGAATTATGCGCTATGTATTCCATACCCATCATTCGAATTCGGAAGTGGCTCCCAGACAAACGGCAATTGTTTCTTTACAGGAGAATATGCAAGATGGGTTTAGCCACTTTCGTATTTTACCTGAAACCTTTTTCTTTCCTCAATTGATGAATCAATAAATCTTCCGGTTATCTATCCGGAAATAAAATAATTATATTATGAAGAAAAGTATATTGTTCCTTTCTCTGATTTGTGGTGCTTGTACGGCACCACAAGACACTTTGGTGGAGCAGGTTGATAGATTGTCAACTTCAACACAGAATGATTTTTATGTGAGTAACCGAGCTCCTTTGCAACCGCAACAATTTATTAAACTCCCTGCCGGTACCATTCAGCCGGAAGGATGGTTGAAGCAACAACTGGAGTTGCAGAAAAATGGTCTGAACGGACATTTGGGAGAGATCAGCGCCTGGTTACAAAAGAAAGATAATGCCTGGTTGAAAACCGGAGGACAGTGGGGCTGGGAGGAAGTTCCTTATTGGCTCCGTGGATATGCAAACCTGGCTTATATCGTTCAGGATAACCAGATGCTGAATGAAGCTAAATTCTGGATTGAAAGTATCTTGAAAAGTCAGCGGGAAGATGGAAACTTCGGTCCAATGCATCTGAATGATGGTAAACAGGATTTTTGGCCGAATATGATCGTCCTGTGGATTATGCAGTCTTATTATGAATATTCGAACGATGAACGGATTATCGATTTTATGACAAAGTATTGTAATTATCTGCTAACTGTACCGGATGAAGATTTCTTATATAGCTATTGGGAAAATAGCCGTGGCGGAGATAATCTTTGGAGTGTCGTGTGGCTATATAATCACACGGGCGATAAGAACTTACTTACGTTAGGCGAAAAAATACATAAAAATACGGCTGACTGGACGAAATCGACTCAATTGCCTAACTGGCATAATGTAAATGTAGCACAGTGTTTCCGTGAACCGGCTACTTATTACCTGTTTTCAGGAGATTCTTCTATGTTATCAGCCAGTTATAATGTGCAAAGCCTGGTACGCAGGGCATTCGGACAGGTACCAGGAGGAATGTTCGGAGCAGATGAAAATGCGCGTATCGGCTTTTTTGATCCCCGACAAGGTACTGAAACCTGTGGCTTTGTGGAACAGATGGCTTCTGATGAAATTATGCTTCAGATCAGTGGTGATCCTTATTGGGCAGAAAACTGTGAGGATGTAGCATTTAATAGTTATCCGGCGGCGTTGATGCCAGATTACAAAGCTCTTCGTTATATAACCAGCCCGAATCATATTGTAAGTGACTCTAAAAATCATCATCCGGGTATTGATAATAGCGGACCATTTCTTTCAATGAATCCGTTCAGTAGCCGTTGTTGCCAGCATAATCATGGCTTCGGCTGGCCTTATTATACCGAAAATCTTATTTATGCGACACCGGATAACGGAATGGCTGCTGTCTTATATAATGCTTGTCAGGCGAAAGTCAAAGTCGGAGGCGGAACTGAAGTGACAATAAAAGAACAAACAAATTATCCTTTTGAGGAAACGGTTCGTTTTACTTTGACGACTCCGGAAAATGTGACATTCCCACTCTATTTACGTATCCCGTCGTGGTGTAAAGATGCATCGGTTGCTGTGAATGGTCAGAAGCTGGGTGTTGATTTGATAGCTGGTAAATATGCAAAAATTACGCGTGAATGGTCGGATGCAGATGAAATCGTTCTTACGGTTCCCATGGCATTTAATTATCGCCAGTGGCAGGTTAATAAAAATAGTGTCAGTGTCGATTATGGTCCTCTGACTTTGTCTTTAAAGATAGATGAAGATTATCAACAGAAAGACAGTCGTGAAACTGCTATTGGCGATTCAAAATGGCAGGAGGGTGCCGATGCTTCTGCATGGCCTACTTATGAAATTTACCCGGCAAGCCCGTGGAACTATGCTCTGCAGATCAATGCTCCAATCTCTGTTCAACGCAAAGAGTGGCCTTTTGATAATAATCCGTTTACATTGACAAATGTTCCTTTGATATTTAAGACACAGGGACGTCTTATTCCGGAATGGAAGATCGATGAATACGGTTTATGCGGTGTGCTGCCATATGAAGATGTCAGGAAATCAGATACATTAGACGAAATAACATTGGTTCCGATGGGAGCTGCCCGTCTACGTATTGCATCGTTTCCGACAACGGAATAGGAATTGTAATCGATCTCTTTAGCTATGAAATTTATCTTGTACGGATTATTTATGTATAGAAAGTATATGTAGATATTGGAATCTTCTGTTTATCTTTGCTTCGTACAGCAAAAGGAAAGCGTAACCGGCTGTGCAATGTACGAGTAAAGCATAAGCGTTTAAGATACTATCCGATTCTGAAATCTGGACAATTTCACTATGACCGGATAAGGTACAACAAACGTTCATGCTCTTTTCTTGTTATATACCTAAGTTATTGCGTATACCAAGATAAAGAGCGTGGATTGTTGTATATATTGGTCATAGGGGCAGTCCAGAGCCTCAGAATCGATATGTCAACAGTTTCCACGCTTCTTTTTTTTATTATCCAATTCGGAAACTGGTGGATCTGGTAACCGTTTTGAATATGAGCAATTTATCTTTCCATGATCTTTCCATGATCCTCCCGGATCAAATTTTTTTCAAAGAAAAACACAATCCTTTTAGGGGGTAGCTATTCTTTTTGAGTCTCACGATGTATAAGATGCAAAAAATGGATAGAAACATACCTTGGAATATTATAATAAAGGGATTTAAACATGAAATCTCGTTAGAAGAGCAAATCGATTTGGAGCGATGGCTTGCTGACGAGAAGAATCTCTCTGTATATAAAGATTTACAATCTCTTTGGTTGACAATAATAGAAGAAGGTACGACTTTTGAATCAAATGTGGATGTTTTGTGGGCAAAGATGGAGCTTCGCATGAAGAAAGATGAACCTAAAATAATAAAATTCTCGCAAGTATCTTTCCGGTGGTTCTCTGGGGCTGCGTGTGTTTTAATCCTCGTTTTATTGTCTTTAACCGGATATATCTCTCTTGAAACATATAAAGGAGGACCGGTTTATACTTATTCTTCTCTGACAGGCAAATCGAAAGTAATACTTCCTGATGGTTCGCAGGTTTGGTTAAATACCGAATCTACGTTGGAATATTCTGCTTCAATCTGGAATAAAACAAGAAATGTCAAGTTGAAGGGTGAGGCCTATTTTGATGTTAAGAAGGATCCGGATCGTCCTTTTATAGTCAAGAGTAATAATTTTGATGTCAGAGTACATGGTACTACTTTTAATGTGGCAGCACGTGATAATGAGCCGGATATAAATGTTAGTCTGTTGTCTGGGTCTGTAGTTGTAGCCAATGGTTCAGTATCCAAAAAGATAGTACCGGGCGAAACGGCTGTCTGTTCCAAAAGCCAAGGTAGTATTCAGACAAAGAAAAATGATGTCCTTTTTGCTGCTATGTGGGCGAATGAGTCTATTCACTTTGAGCGTAAATCAATTAAGGAATTATCCAAATATTTATCTAAATGGTATGGTGTAAAGATTATACTGGACCCTCTTATTCCTGAAGATCAAGCTTATACTTTTTCGATCAGGCATGAACCTCTTGAAGAGATTCTTCGTTTAATGGCCCGGACAAATCCTATCCAATATAGTTTTGATGAAAAGAATATTGTGAAAATCATGAATAAGTAAAACCTTTAAAATCAAATGCCTATGAAGTAACAGGAAAGAAAAAGTAATATTGTTTTAACCTTTTTATTAATTAATTTATTTCGATAATAATCTTAAAATAAGAGCTTATGAAGAAGCAAAAGTTTAGTGAGGCCAGTGGGAAAAGATGGAGAATCCCCTTGTTTGCCGGCCTCTTTTTTCTTGCCTCAAGTTTGTATGGATATTCAAACGAGCAGGCAAAAGCTTTCTCAATTCAATTAGAAAATGTATTGTTAAGTGAGGCCATTAACCAGATCGAAAAGGCGAGTGGTTACTCCTTTTTTTATGATGAGAATAAAATAGATTTTTCTCATCGGGTCAGTGTAAATGCGAAGAACCAGACTGTTGCCAGTATTTTAGATAGCATTCTGAAATCGACGGGATTAGCTTATGAGATTTCGAATAATCAGATTGTTTTATTGCCGGATGAAAAGAGAGCAACCGGTAGAAATGGATTGGAGCCAATTGCAACAAAGGTACAACAGCAAAAAACTACGATAACAGGAACAGTT
>ERZ812616.3560-NODE-3560-length-10586-cov-2.608014_pt1 | contig 10586 bp, 11 predicted proteins | sample MGYA00376249_ERZ812616 | MGnify/ENA primary metagenome ERZ812616 (study PRJEB26924, sample SAMEA4378265) | human gut metagenome | biome: human gut; feature: human-associated habitat; material: faeces | place: China | collected 2013 ... | reverse complement strand
AATGCCGAAAGCTGACTTAACGTTGACCACGGCTGACGTAACAGGCGGCTAACCGCCAGGCGCAGAGGCAGCGATTTCAGCGTCATGCGGCGAAGTACATTCAGCAGCATCCAGCCCAGCACACCGCACAGCAAAGCCAGTACTACCGCGCCCGCCAGCACCGCCCAAAGCAGCATGCTGCCACCCATTAATCCGGCGAGCAGCAGCACAACCACCACACTGACAATCGGCAGATAAAACTTCAGCGGCCAGACGTTCGCTACCACATCATTACGTAATACGCGTAAAGGCTGCGTTGCCAGCAACAAGCGATATGGTCGTAGCCCCACCAGCAGCGAGATGACCGTCATGGTGCCAAGCGCCCACAGCCACGGCCAGAGGCTGGCTGGCGGTAGTGCAGCAGGCAGAACGGGCTTGAGCAGCACCATCAACACGTTTTCGAACAACAGGCCTATGGCCCCACCGGTAACGGCTGAAAGCGTCAGCACCATCAACCACTGACCGACGATTAGCTTACGCAGTTGCGCTCGCCCTGCCCCCAGCGTTTTGAGGATCGCCACCAGATCGTAGCGACTGCGACAGTAATGATTCATCGCTACCGCCACCGCTGCCACTGCCAGCAGCAAGGTCAGAAGCGCCGAAAGCAGCAGGAACTGTTGCGAGCGTTCCATCGATCGCCCCAGCGCGCCTTCGTCCTGTTCCAGACCGTACCAGCGTTGTTCGGGTTTAAGCTGAGGTAACAACCATTTCTCATAGCCGTCGAGCTGGTTCTCGTTGCCGCCGAATTTATAACGCCAGGTGACCCGACTCCCCGGCTGCACGGCTCCGGTTTTATCGACATCCGCCAGATTCATCATCAGACGCGGAGCCATCTGGAAGGGGTTAAAACCGGAATCCGGTTCCTGAATCACTTCTCCGGCAATCCGCAAGGTGGCATCGCCCACGTCAATGGTGTCGCCCGTTTTCAGGTTAAGCAGTGCCATCAGGCGTGGGGCCAGCAATACGCTGCCCGCCTGCGGTTTCAGGCCAGGGGGATTAGTTTGCAGATCGCCATACATCGGGTAGATATCATCCACCGCTTTGACGTTCGCCAGCTGCGGTGTGTCGCCTGCAAAGGTCATTGTGGCGAAAGTCAGCTGCTTGCCGACTTTCAGGCCGCGCTTTTGCGCTTCCTCCAGCCACGCTTGCGGCACTTCGCGTGAACTGCGCAACGCCCGATCGCCCGCCATAAACTCACGGCTTTGCTGGCTTAAGCCCTTCTCCATGCGATCGCTGATATTGCCCAGCGCCAGCACGCAGGCCACCGCCAGGCTTAGCGCCAGCCAGACAATTAATAGCGACGGCGAACGCCATTCGCGCCAGAACCAACGTGCAATCATGCTTCCTCCTGCAACTGCCCGTTCACCAGCCGTAAACAGCGGTCGCAGCGTGCCGCCAGTTGCAGGTCGTGGGTCACCATAATCAACGTGGTGCCATGTTCACGGTTGAGGGAAAACAGCAGGTCGGCAATTTTATCGCCCGTCTGGCGGTCAAGGTTGCCGGTGGGTTCGTCGGCAAACAGCACATCAGGTCGACCATTAAAGGCTCGTGCCAGCGCCACTCGTTGCTGTTCACCGCCGGAAAGCTGTGCCGGAAGATGATCCAGACGTTTACCCAGCCCTAACTGTTCGAGCAACGCTTTCGCCCCGTTACGACTTTCCGCGCTACTCTCACCGCGCAGCAGAGCCGGAAGCTCGACGTTTTCCAGCGCGTTAAGGGTAGGAATTAACATAAATGACTGAAAAACAAAGCCGACGTGCTTCGCTCGCAACTTTGCCCGCGCTTCTTCGTCCATATTATGTAGCGGTTGTCCCACCAGACTCACTTCGCCACTGCTGCCGTCATCAAGCCCGGCGAGGATCGCCAGCAAGGTTGACTTACCCGATCCCGACTCGCCCACCAGTGCGATGGTCTCGCCACGTTTGACAACCAGCTCAACTCCGGTGAGGATGGAGAGTTCATGCTCCCCCTGACCGACGGACTTCTTAAGATGATGAACTTCAACAATGTTTTCCGCTGGCATTTGCCCTTCCTGTTCCTGGTCCTGTTAACCTTCCGTGCCGCCGCAGCGGACACGTTATTGATTCTGGGTGATAGCCTGAGCGCCGGGTATCGAATGTCTGCCAGCGCGGCCTGGCCTGCCTTGTTGAATGATAAGTGGCAGAGTAAAACGTCGGTAGTTAATGCCAGCATCAGCGGCGACACCTCGCAACAAGGACTGGCGCGCCTTCCGGCTCTGCTGAAACAGCATCAGCCGCGTTGGGTGCTGGTTGAACTGGGCGGCAATGACGGTTTGCGTGGTTTTCAGCCACAGCAAACCGAGCAAACGCTGCGCCAGATTTTGCAGGATGTCAAAGCCGCCAACGCTGAACCATTGTTAATGCAAATACGTCTGCCTGCAAACTATGGTCGCCGTTATAATGAAGCCTTTAGCGCCATTTACCCCAAACTCGCCAAAGAGTTTGATGTTCCGCTGCTGCCCTTTTTTATGGAAGAGGTCTACCTCAAGCCACAATGGATGCAGGATGACGGTATTCATCCCAACCGCGACGCCCAGCCGTTTATTGCCGACTGGATGGCGAAGCAGTTGCAGCCTTTAGTAAATCATGACTCATAAAGCAACGGAGATCCTGACAGGTAAAGTTATGCAAAAATCGGTCTTAATTACCGGATGTTCCAGTGGAATTGGCCTGGAAAGCGCGCTCGAATTAAAACGCCAGGGTTTTCATGTGCTGGCAGGTTGCCGGAAACCGGATGATGTTGAGCGCATGAACAGCATGGGATTTACCGGCGTGTTGATCGATCTGGATTCACCAGAAAGTGTTGATCGCGCAGCCGACGAGGTGATCGCCCTGACCGATAATTGTCTGTATGGGATCTTTAACAATGCCGGATTCGGCATGTATGGCCCCCTTTCCACCATCAGCCGTGCGCAGATGGAACAGCAGTTTTCCGCCAACTTTTTCGGCGCACACCAGCTCACCATGCGCCTGTTACCCGCGATGTTACCGCACGGTGAAGGGCGTATTGTGATGACATCATCGGTGATGGGATTAATCTCCACGCCGGGTCGTGGCGCTTACGCGGCCAGTAAATATGCGCTGGAGGCGTGGTCAGACGCACTGCGCATGGAGCTGCGCCACAGCGGAATTAAAGTCAGCCTGATCGAACCCGGTCCCATTCGTACTCGCTTCACCGACAACGTCAACCAGACGCAAAGTGATAAACCAGTCGAAAATCCCGGCATCGCCGCCCGCTTTACGTTGGGACCGGAAGCGGTGGTGGACAAAGTACGCCATGCTTTTATTAGCGAGAAGCCGAAGATGCGCTATCCGGTGACGCTGGTGACCTGGGCGGTAATGGTGCTTAAGCGCCTGCTGCCGGGGCGCGTGATGGACAAAATATTGCAGGGGTGAGTTGAAGCGCGCGCTTAAGCCCCCATGTCAAAGAAAATATCGACAACAGAGAGCGACTCCATGTCCGTAGAAAATATTGTCAACATTAACGAATCTAACCTGCAACAGGTTCTTGAACAGTCGATGACCACTCCGGTGCTGTTCTATTTTTGGTCTGAACGTAGCCAGCACTGTTTGCAGTTACCCCAAATTCTGGAAAGCCTCGCGGCGCAGTACAACGGGCAATTTATTCTGGCGAAGCTGGACTGCGACGCGGAGCAGATGATTGCCGCGCAGTTTGGTCTGCGTGCGATTCCGACCGTGTATCTGTTCCAGAACGGGCAACCGGTAGATGGCTTCCAGGGGCCGCAACCGGAAGAGGCGATCCGCGCCCTGCTGGATAAAGTGCTGCCGCGCGAAGAAGAGCTGAAAGCGCAGCAGGCGATGCAACTGATGCAGGAAAGCAATTACACCGATGCCCTGCCATTGCTGAAAGACGCCTGGCAGTTGTCGAATCAGAACGGGGAGATCGGCCTGCTGCTGGCAGAAACGCTGATTGCGCTGAACCGTTCTGAAGATGCGGAAGCGGTGCTGAAAACCATTCCGTTGCAGGATCAGGACACCCGCTACCAGGGGCTGGTGGCGCAAATCGAACTGCTGAAGCAGGCGGCTGATACGCCGGAAATTCAACAGTTGCAACAGCAGGTGGCGGAGAATCCAGAAGATGCCGCACTGGCGACGCAACTGGCGCTGCAACTGCATCAGGTTGGGCGCAATGAAGAGGCGCTGGAGTTGCTGTTCGGGCATCTGCGTAAAGATCTCACCGCCGCAGACGGTCAGACGCGTAAAACGTTCCAGGAGATCCTCGCTGCGCTGGGTACGGGTGATGCACTGGCGTCGAAGTATCGCCGCCAGCTGTATGCATTGTTGTATTGATATTCCGTTGATCGGCACATGAACCACAACGCCGGATGCGATGCTGCGCATCCGGCATCGCATCATTTCTTCTTCAATTGCGTCACCACCAACTGGTGGCGCGAATTATAAAACTTACGATAGGTTAAATAGCAGGCAATAATGGTCGACAAGCTGGCGGTTGAGAGCAGCATAAAGGTCACCATAATCTGATATTTAATCGCCTTCACCGGATCAATCCCGGCAAATATCAGCCCGGACATCATTCCTGGTAAACTCACTAAGCCAACCGTTTTTGCTGAATCGACCGTCGGAATTAAAGCCGCGCGAATACTGTCGCGAATCAATATCGCTGAAGCCTGCTTCGGCGTCGCACCAAGACTCAGTTTCTCCTGAATCTGTTGCTGTTCGCTAATGACCCGTTGCCCTAAATTGTTGTAACACAACCCCACCGCTACCATGGCGTTACCGGCAATCATCCCGGCGATAGGGATCACCTGCATCGGGATAAATTCAATCGACCCTGAGAGAATCAGCACCGCCAGGGTAATTCCCGCCCCGACCGTAATGGCAATAAACGATGAGATAAAAGCTTTAGCAATATATTTACTGCGTTTTTGCGCGTTCCACGCCGCATTAAAGCAGATAAATAACACCATCAATAATGTCAGGCTGGCATCATCCACGCTGAAAATATACTTCAGCACATAGCCGACAATAATCAGCTGAATTATCGCTCGCCCGACGCTCCAGAGAATATCTTTCTCCAGCGCCAGTTTTTCTTTATGGCTAATTAAGATTGCCACCACCACCAGCATTAATGCCAGTGCTAATGATTCGTTAGTAATATTATGCGAGTTCATAGCGTGCTTCCTGCATTTCTCCGGCATGCGGTTGCAGTGTAATCACTTTATCCGCATGATTAATTTCGTCTTTATCGTGTGTCACCCACAGCACGGCAATATTTTGCTCGCGCACATAACGATGGATCATCTCATTGACGTTATGTTTATTACTTTCATCCAGCGCACTGGTTATTTCATCCAGCAATAAAACCTTCGGCATAAATTGCAGGTTACGAATCAATGAGATGCGTTGTTTTTCACCACCAGATAGCTCGGCGATATTCTTCGTCAAAATGCTGTCCGGCAAGGCGAAGCGTTCGAGAAAATCGAGAAAAATGGCTGGGTCAGGCTGCCGGGAAAGATCAGATTATCGTATACCGTATCGCCAAACAGCGTCGGTGTCTGGGCGCAGTAAGAGACTTGTTGGCGGTAGATTTCTGGCTTTAGTGTGCTGACATCCTCACCTTCAAACAGTAACGTTCCGCTGGTTGGGCTGATCAATGAAGCAACTATTTTTAGCAGCGTACTTTTGCCACAACCAGAAGGACCGGTAATTAACTTAAATTCGCCAGCACGCAGCGAAAAATTGATGTTATTAAGAATCTTCGCATCACCCGCCAGATATCCTACGTTTTGTAGCTGAAGCAAAGGACTATTTTCCTGCATCGCTGTTCCCTTTTTCTGATTTTTACTAAAAACAGTTTATCCTTCGCAGGAATAAGGGGGAACTCTCTTTCAGTAATCAGGTATAATTTGTTTAATCAAGCAGCAATTTTGCTGATTATGGACGGTACAACAGGAGGTTTTTCCGATGCTTATCTTTATCCCGATTCTCATTTTTGTCGCGCTGGTCATTGTCGGCGCGGGTGTCAAAATCGTACCGCAGGGCTATCAGTGGACAGTAGAACGCTTTGGTCGCTATACCAAAACGTTACAGCCGGGGCTCAGTCTGGTGGTGCCGTTTATGGATCGCATTGGTCGCAAGATCAATATGATGGAGCAAGTGCTCGATATCCCTTCCCAGGAAGTTATCTCGAAAGATAACGCCAACGTTACCATCGACGCCGTGTGCTTTATTCAGGTGATTGACGCGCCGCGCGCGGCTTATGAAGTCAGCAATCTGGAGCTGGCGATCATCAACCTGACCATGACTAACATCCGTACCGTGCTGGGTTCAATGGAACTTGACGAAATGCTCTCTCAGCGCGACAGCATCAACTCACGCCTGCTGCGTATTGTCGATGAAGCCACCAACCCGTGGGGGATTAAAGTCACCCGTATTGAAATTCGCGACGTGCGCCCACCGGCAGAGCTTATCTCTTCAATGAACGCGCAGATGAAAGCGGAACGTACCAAACGCGCTTACATTCTTGAAGCGGAAGGGATCCGTCAGGCGGAAATCCTCAAAGCCGAAGGTGAAAAACAGTCGCAAATCCTGAAAGCGGAAGGCGAACGTCAGTCGGCGTTTTTACAGGCTGAAGCGCGTGAACGTTCCGCCGAAGCAGAAGCCCGCGCCACCAAAATGGTGTCTGAAGCTATCGCCTCCGGTGATATTCAGGCGGTGAACTACTTCGTAGCGCAGAAATACACCGAAGCGTTACAGCAGATCGGTTCCTCCAGTAACAGCAAAGTAGTGATGATGCCATTAGAGGCCAGCAGCCTGATGGGGTCGATTGCCGGGATTGCCGAGCTGGTGAAAGACAGCGCCAACAAACGGACTCAGCCATGATGGAGTTAATGGTCGTTCATCCACATATTTTCTGGCTCAGTCTCGGCGGTTTGCTGCTGGCAGCCGAGATGCTGGGCGGAAATGGTTATTTGTTGTGGAGCGGCGTGGCAGCGGTGATTACCGGCCTGGTGGTCTGGCTGGTGCCGCTGGGTTGGGAGTGGCAAGGGGTAATGTTTGCCATCCTGACGCTGCTCGCCGCCTGGCTGTGGTGGAAATGGTTGTCGCGGCGGGTGCGCGAACAAAAGCACAGCGATAGTCATTTAAACCAGCGCGGGCAGCAGCTGATTGGCCGACGTTTTGTGCTGGAATCTCCGCTGGTCAACGGGCGCGGTCATATGCGCGTCGGTGACAGTTCATGGCCTGTCAGCGCCAGCGAGGATCTCGGTGCAGGTACGCATGTTGAAGTCATTGCGATAGAAGGGATAACCCTACATATCCGAGCCGTCTCGTCTTAATCACCCTGCCCGATGATGACAGCAGCCGGAGAGATTTTCGATAATCGGGCAGTCGGCGCTGTCATCGCCAGGGCAGGCATTCGCCAGTGCCAGCAGCTGGTCGCGCATGGATTGCAGCTCCTCAATGTGTCGTTCGATCTCCGCCACCTTCTCCAGCGTGCGCCGTTTGACGTCGGCGCTGTGCCGCTGCGGGGCGTTAAACAGATTCACCAGCTCGCCGCTCTCTTCCAGGTTAAAGCCCACCTGCCGTGCCTGGCGCAGTAAGGTCAGTTCGTTGAGATGCTGCTGCGTGTAGGTGCGATAACCGTTTTCGCTGCGCATCGGCGGCGTCACCAGCCCCTTCTCTTCATAGAAGCGAATGGCTTTGCTGGTCAGGCCGGTAATTTTTGCTACATCGCTGATGTTCATCGTTCGCGCAACGCCTCCTGTGCTTTGTTAAAGGGTTTCAACAGATATTCAAGCACGTTTTTTTGCCAGTGCGAATATCGACCGCCACCACAATAATACAGGAAGTACTGCGCACAGAGAGATGTTATACGGTTTTATTGCGCTTCATGACCATTGCCACAATAAGGCTGAGTAAGAGTGAGCCAATAATCCATATCAACGCACGGCTACCCTGGGACCACAGACTGTAGATAAAGCCAACGATCACCAACAACATCACCAACGTACCAACGATAAGAATCGGCAACGAGGCGTGAATATCATGACGCAGGCGGATCGCCACCACAAACACCGCCAGGTAGCAAATCAAAAAGGTGGCGCTGGCAACGCTGGCGAGTGAGCCTAAATTCAGTGCCGCCGTCATCAGCATAATCAACACCACGACAATAATGTTGCCCCAGGTACTCTGCCGCCACAGGGATTTATTCATTAGCTTCGGCAGTTCGCGTTCGCTGCCCATGTTGTCCATGATGTTAAACACGGCGAACAGGTTCGCGTTAATGGCTGAAGCCGTCGCCAGTAAAGCGCCGATGACGACGATCACATAACCCACATGCCCGAGCAGCGGAGAAGCAGCCTGCGCTACGGCGGTATCGGCATATTTTTCTAACTCTAATGCCGATACATCGCTAAGCAAAACCAGTGCCAGCGAGATATAAAGCAACGTGGTAACGCCAATCGCCACCAGAAACGCCCGTGGCATAATGACCTGCGGATCTTTCACTTTATCCGCCGCGTTCGCCATCATGCCAAAGCCCGCATAGGCAAGGAAAGTTATCCCAATACAGGAGAAGAACGCACCGGAGCTGGGGGGCGCAGAGACGGAAATATGCGCCGGTTGCAGCGACCAGACACCGGCAATAATCAGCAATAACAGGATCATCATTTTAATGCCGACGAGGATCACTTCCAGCCGCCCTACCGCATGGTTGCTTAAGGAGTTGAAAAGCGTCATCACCGCAATGATCCCCAACGCGTAGAGCAAAATAAGGTGCTCCTCCTGGCTGCCTTCATGCAAAAACTGCACGGCATAAGCGCCAAAAGCACGGGCGACCATGGCGATGCTCACCGCCAGCGTCAACAGGTACAGTAACGAGAGCGCCAGCGAAAAGACGCCGTTGCCTAATCCGCGACGAAAGAAGTCGATAATGCCGCCATTGCTGGGATAGCTCGCCCCCAGACGCGCATAGGCATAACCGGAAAACATCGCCACAATACCGCCAAAAGCAAAGGCGACCCAGGTCGAGGCTTCCATTAGCAATGCAGCCTGCCCCAGCAGCGCGAAGATCCCCGCCCCCACCATTGCCCCAATGCCGATGGAAACGACGTTCCATAGACCGAGAGGTTTGTTACCGTTATTACCTTCCGTGTTCATCATGATCAGCCCTTAAACACGTTATAGCCGAGTTGCTTAGCGACCGATGCCACCATTTTTTGACCGCGAACACTGTTGCCATCTTCGTCCAGCGGTGGTGAGAACGCGGCAATTCCCATCACTCCAGGGACGACCGCCAGAATACCGCCACCTACACCGCTTTTGCCCGGTAAACCAACACGATACGCCCAGTCACCGGAGCGACCATACAGCCCTTCCATCATCATTTCGGCCAGAATGTACGGCACGTTGTCGGCCTGAAGAACGCGTTTATGCGTCAACGGATTCACACCACCTGCCGCCAGCGTCGCGCCAAGCGTTGCCAGTTCAATAGTATTGAGGAGCGTGGAGCACTGACGGGTATACACGTCACAGGCTTCCATTGCATCACAATAGAGATATCCGGCGGAGTACAGCAGCCAGGCTATGGCCCGGTTATGGAAGTTGGTTGTTTGTTCCGACTGGTTGACTTCGTCAGAGAGCGCTACCTGCTCGCCAGCCAGTTGCTGTTGGATATGTAAAATTCGCTGCCAGCGTTGTTCAACATTTTCAGCGTTAATCAGGCTGGTGGTGGCAATAGCGCCAGCATTTACCAGTGGCGAAAGCGGTTTGCCGCCATGCAACTCTAAGGCGATAACTGAGTTAAAGGGCAATCCGGTCGGGTCAGCGCCAATTTTGTCCTGTACCGCCTGCGGGCCGACATCTTCTAACGCAAGGGCTAACGTACAGACTTTCGAGATGGATTCCAGTGCAAAGCGGTAATCACTGTCACCCGCACTATAGACGTTGCCATCGCAGGTCACGATAGCCACTGCCGCCAGTTGACCTGGTACATTCGCCAGAAAGGGAATGTAATCGGCATTTTGTCCGCCGTTAAGTGAGTGAAATTGGGTGTAAGCCTGATCCACTGCCTGCTGTAATTTGTTTGCATCTAACATCTTTTGTTAACTCCTTTTTATAGATGCGGGAGGTAATTCCTCACCCCGGTGCCGATTTTCAGGCATCCTGATTTAACTTAGCACCCGCAACTTAACTACAGGAAAACAAAGAGATAAATGTCTAATCCTGATGCAAATCGAGCCGATTTTTTAATCTTTACGGACTTTTACCCGCCTGGTTTATTAATTTCTTGACCTTCCCCTTGCTGGAAGGTTTAACCTTTATCACAGCCAGTCAAAACTGTCTTAAAGGAGTGTTTTATGTCACAAACTATCGACCTGACCCTGGACGGCCTGTCCTGCGGTCACTGCGTTAAACGCGTGAAAGAAAGTCTTGAACAGCGTCCGGATGTTGAGCAGGCGGATGTGTCTATCACTGAAGCGCACGTTACCGGGACTGCCAGTGCAGAACAGCTGATCGAAACCATCAAACAAGCGGGTTATGACG
>ERZ812616.3552-NODE-3552-length-10614-cov-3.230230_pt1 | contig 10614 bp, 10 predicted proteins | sample MGYA00376249_ERZ812616 | MGnify/ENA primary metagenome ERZ812616 (study PRJEB26924, sample SAMEA4378265) | human gut metagenome | biome: human gut; feature: human-associated habitat; material: faeces | place: China | collected 2013 ... | reverse complement strand
CACCTGCTCTGTTACATGTGCAGCCTCTTCTCCCTCCGGGAAAAAGGTTTCGTCTATTTCCTTTTCTGCCCGGGAAAAATAGGATTGTGCTGTCTTTTCATCAATACATTGTGCAGGAACGCTTATCTGATAATCATAATCTTTCAATTGTTCTCCAGCATTCAGCGTAAGTTCCACTTCCTGCCGCCCACTGCCCGGACTGCCCCGGATAATTCTGTTTTTATCGTCCATACTGCGATCGGAAAATTCCATATATGCCCCAAGCAGCAATAACAGAATACAAACAACCGCTGCTTCTATTATTTTTTTCCTTCTCACACTTCCCCCTCTACATATGTATTGTCATTATTTTCTCTGCCAGTACAATCGCCCCACCATAAGCTGCAAGGCATACTGTCATAAACAATGCCCCTGCCACATTTCCATATAGAACATTCAGGAAATCCATGGATGTCACCTTCAGATATAACAAAATGAACAACGGTATCACATTCATTACTTTCTGTTCCATCTTTCTGGAAGCAATCTGTACCTGAATCTCCCTCTCTGTTTCATGGCGCACCCGCATGTGCCGGGATGTTGCATCAATAATTGTCACAAAATTTCCACCGCTGCGTTTTGCAAATGAAAAAACTTCGGAAAAACTTGCAATATCCATATTTCCACTTCGGGTTGAGAAATCTCCCAGCAGCAGCTCCAATGGTTGATTGAGGCTGATGGAACAATTCATCTCCTTTACCTCCTGATACATATAGGATCTTTTCCCATATAATGCGAGTATTTCTTTTTCTGCCTCTTTCCACGCATTTTCTATAGAGAAACCAGCAAGTAAAGCCGCACTGATACTCCGGAGAGTATCCACAAATTCCTTCGCAAGCTGTAATTGCATCTGCTCTTCCCCTGCTTTTTTCTGACGCTTCATGAAAAACCAGATAAAAACAGGGAAAAATACTATCCCCAGCCAGCTGGCATAAAATAAATACGCAACTACCGCTGTCAGCAGCCCCGCCAAAGTAATGCTTTTACAAACTTCCTTCCGGCTCAGATGATACACACGATAATCCATCCTCTATCTCTCCCTTCTCCCGGGCAAGTCCTGCCATCTCCAGTTTTTTACGATTCTTTAATATGCCACAGTGCTTCCACTTCCAGCTGCCCTCGGTTCCTTCCAGCTGATAAATCGGAAAAATCTGAATCTCGCCATTTTCCACTCCGCATACCTCTGTAATTTCCAATACCCTGCGGCTTTTATCCGGTAATCTTCCCAGATGAACGATCAGGTCTATCCCCGATGCAATCTGTTGTCTGATTGCAGCAATCGGCAGATCCATCCCCATCAGTACCATCATTTCCAGACGGGAAAGAATATCTCTGCTTGAATTTCCATGGGCGGTAGATAATCCGCCATCATGTCCGGTGTTCAATGCCTGAAGCATATCAAATGCCTCCGCTCCACGGCACTCCCCAACGAGTATTCTGTCCGGACGCATACGCAATGCTGTGCGGATCAGATCCCGGATTGTTACCGGCTGGACGCCCTCCATATTTGCATTCCGTGTTTCTAAACGTACCAGATTTTTGATTCCCTGTATTTGAAGTTCCGCGGAATCCTCAATCGTTATAACTCTCTCATCCTCCGGGATATACTGTGATAAAGCATTTAAAAATGTCGTTTTCCCGGAGCTTGTCCCTCCCGAAATCAACAGGTTGTATTTTGCCCTTACCAGCATCTTTAAAAACTCTGCTGCATCTTCCGGAAGTGCCCCTTTTTGAATAAGGGTCTGCATATCCAGCGGTTTCTCCGGAAATTTCCGGATTGTGATTGTAGAACCATCCAGAGAAACCGGTGCCAGGACAATATTTACACGGGAGCCATCTGCAAGTCTTGTATCTACGATGGGATTCGATAAATTAACCACCCGGTTATGTCTTCCAACGATCTGCTGTATCACATCCTGCATTTTTTCTTCGCTGGCAAATGCCTGATTCCATGCATGAACCCTTCCTGCCTTTTCGTAAAAAATATGTTTCGGTCCATTTACCATGATCTCGGAAATTTCCGGATCATCCAGAAGTTCCTGCAAAGCATCCAGTTTTCTGAGTGAATTAAATACTCTTGCTTCCAGCATCAGACGTTCCCGAATGGAAATGGGTTCCTCCTGCATCAGCCGGGATGCCTCTTCCCCAATCAGATTTTCAATTTCTTCATCCGACATCTCCCGTGAAAGATCCATGCGTTCCAATACACGCTGCCGGATATCTCCTACATACTCATCCAACCGGCATCATCCTCCGGATACTGTCTCCAAATTCGTTCCATTTCCATTGCTCGACGAGCCGCTCGCAGGATACCACAGGGGATGCCACAAGCGGAAGCTGTATTTCCCGCAGGTTCTCGGATAACCGTTCTTCTCCGCGTTTTTGAATTTCTGTCAAAAATTCTTTCTCTCTCCACTGTCCAAGCCCTCCTCTGCTTTTCATCAGGAAAATTTTCTGGCAGCTCCCCAGCAATTCAAAAAATCCCATAAACCGTGACCCCAGATTTAAAACGATGGTTGTATAATTCATTTCCTGCGCTAAAATCTGAAACAATTTCTGATACGTCAGATTTTTCACTTCACACAGACACTCGGTATTTCCCAGAGGATACACAACATCTGTCCTGTCCAGATGACCGATGCAGGAAACCATCCTGCTCTTTGAGTATTTTCCGCTTTCTGCCATCACCAGAAGTTCTTCCATCCCGGACGAATAAAATTCCCCCATCAGCTGCGACAATCCACTGTTTTCCTGCAAATCCAGAAGCAGAACTTTTTCGTTTTCACTCAGAATGGAGGACAGCGTGACCGCAAACGGAAGCTGCATTTCATTTTCTGCCAGCGAATATACTGCAAGAACCTGTAATTTTTGCTTCACACCCCCACTGGCATTTTTTATTTCCTCCCCAATCTGTTTTAAAATCTCATCGACGATTTTATTCACTTCCTGATACTTATCCACAAACACCACCCCTTTTTCCACCTCTTTATCCACATTTTCATTTCCATCAAACAGATAAATTTGTGGAATTTCACATTCTATCCTGTTTTCCCCAGCCAAATCATCCGACAGAACAATTGCATCCAGGGTTTTCCAGTTCTCCTGAAGTGCCTCCTTCTGGGAAAACATGTGCAGCTCAAGCTGATCCCGATAATGATTCATCAGGCAGCTGGTAAAACGGTCACCATACTCCCGGTCTCCAATACAGAGTCCCAATCGAGCTCTCCTCATAGCTCCTCCTTTCTTTTCAAAACAGTGACAGCCATACTGTCCGATGCGCATATAACATTCCCAGTAAAACCGCAACAGAAAAATGCATCAGATTCTGCTCCTGAACCCAGCCATTTCGATAAGAGGAGAATTTCCCCGAAAACAGTTCCCTTAAAAAAACCTGTGCTTTAAAAAGGCTGATTCTAAGATTGCGCATATACAACATCTTGAGCACGGCTATTACTGCTCCTGCCACAAATGCTGCCAGCACACAATCTGTCAATGTTTTTAAATTTGTAAATCCACCGATAACGGAAAAAAGTTTGATATCTCCGGCGCCCAACACACCTATGAGATAAAAAAGATATAACATGATAACCGGAATAGAAATATTCAAAAGAACTTGAATGATTCGCGGCATTCCACCCAAAACTATACCGAATGCCATCGATAAAAATAAACCCATGATAATCAGCCGGTTACTGATCCTCATGCTGGTAATATCCTGAACGACTGCCACAATTAAGATTGCATACAGTGTCAGAACCGATGCCCCCTGCATCGAAATCAATTTGCATCACCCCTTTGTTGTGAATCGAATTATAACAATGCCTATTTTATTTGTCAAGCAGTTTTTTACAAATTTTTGTATAACTTTTCCATTTTTGCTTATACTTGTAAAAGAGAGACTTCAGAAAGCAGGTGATCCAATGAAATTGTTTAAGACAACCCCTCAGCCCCCTGACGGCTATGCAATACTTCTCGATAATCTGAAACAGACAACCGCAGAACTGCAAAATACCTATGCCAATCTTGAAAATGTCGTTGATCCGGATTTGATCGACTATTACATTTATCAGGCAAAAGCCGTACAGATGCGCTATAAATTTCTTCTGGGATGTGTAAAAAAAATAGAGGGAAACTATTCGCTTCCCTCCTGACCGTTCACATTTTACGGAAATTTTATACAAAAAAGCCCCGGTGACTGTCCACATCCATATAATCTTCGTTTACGGCACCGCGCGCATAAGTCATCCCTGCATATACCTGCTGGGTATTTTTCATAAGGGGTGCACTCTTGTCCTGTTTCGCCACCTCTACAAAAGAAGTATACAACCGGTGCATGATATGTTCCGCTTCCTGCACTCCATCCAGCCGATTCTCGTACATCGCCCGTGAAAGCTCATTTTTACAGAACATATAGAGTTTATACAGGTTGTGCGAGATCGGATACGAAAAATTAAGACTTCCGATCAGTTCATCCAGAACACTCTGTGCATTCCGGATCGCATCCTTCTGTCCATCATGATCTCCCTTGCAGTGTGCCTGCCGAATGTCATCCACATAGGCAAAAAAGATATCGTAAATGATGACGATCATCTCACCGGAATTACACTGGCTCAGTCGTCTCGTAAAATCTTTTTTCAGCTCATTTTCCATATGCTACTCCTATTTCTGCAGCAAAGACAGTACCTGCTGTGGAATATCATTTGCCTGTGATAACACCGAAACAGCAGCCTGTTCCAGAATATTCTGCTGTGTATATTCTGTCATTTCAGATGCCATATCGGTATCCATAAGCCCTGAATATGCGGTTGTCATATCTTCCTGTGTCTCTGCAAGACTGGAGCTTGCATACTCGAGACGATTGGTATATGCACCGATTCCGGAGCGGACAGCACTTAATTTTGCAATTGCTGCATCCATCGTGCTGATGGCTTTGTCAGCACCTCCGTTGACCGCCACATTTACCGTATCCAGATACAGACTCTCCGAGGAAACTTCCGGAATATGTACATCCATATTCTGATACTGGTTCGCACCGATCTGGATGGTCATCGCACCAACATCCGTCACATCAAATGTAAGGGTATCCCCATTTTGTACGTCATCACTCAGCAGAAAATCCATGGAAAATCCACCCTTATCCGTGATTTTCACACGATTTCCCTCGACATTTGTAATTACTGTACTTCCAAACCCATCTTTCAGTTCTATCTCTGCATCGGTTCCGCTTGCCACAAGTTTGTAACTTTTGTCATCAGCATTCTGAACGGCCCCCTGCTGATCCAGACCAGTTTTATGTGCCATCTCATCCGACATGAGAATTGTCAGTGTTTCCTTTGATCCCTTGTTATCCGCAGTAATATTATAAACTCCTGCATTATTTGGATCCTTTTCAATCTTACATCCGATCTCATCTGCCACAGACATCAGCTGCTTGTATACATCATCCGCACTCATGCCCTTTTCATAATCTATTCCTACTCCATTGATGGAAACCGTACCTCCGTCAAAATTCGGATCATTGATCAGGCCGGACATATTCAGCTGATACGTTGCCTGTTTTGCCGGAGTCTTCACTTCCACCGTATAATCTCCCGGAAGAACTTCCTCGGAAAAGTCAATTCTTGTTGCGCTCCGAGCAAATTTTGTCTTATCCTGATGTGTTCCACTCACATACACACGTGTATTTGCCGAACCGTCAAGCAGCGTCTTCTTGTTGTACTCTGTATCTGTGGAAATCCGGTCAACTTCCTGTGTCAGCTGATCAATCTCGTCCTGAATACTCTGACGGTCCGAATAAGAGTTTGTTCCATTTGCCGCCTGAACACTCAATTCACGGATACGCTGCAGCATATTGCTGACTTCGTTTAATGCCCCGTCTGCAATTCTGAGTACGGACTGTCCATCATCAGAATTCGCTTCTGCCTGATCCAGACCATCAATCTGTGCTTTCATCTTGCTGGAGATTGCCATTCCCGCCGGATTATCCCCTGCCTTGTTGATCTTATATCCACTAGAAAGACGGCCCATGGAAATACTCAGTTTATTTTCTGTCCGGAGCAGCTGCCGGTTGGCTACAACAGCAGACATATTGCGATTAATTTTCATATTTGTTCCTTCCCGTATACGCTACGTTTGAGCATCCCTGCCCTCTGATTTGACACTCCCTGTCATTTCATCTGACATATATATCGTCCGAAAATGCCAATTCTTTAATAAAAAAAAGTATAATTTGCAATTAACGGGAAATCGTATTATAATAGCAACATTAAACGATATTTGCAAAGGAGGATTTATCCCATGGCTAAAGTAACCAAGGATACTATGATCGGAGAACTTCTTCAGATTGATGAGAACGTAGCACCTATGCTTTTAAACATTGGTATGCATTGTCTTGGCTGCCCATCATCCCAGATGGAGACTATTGCTGAGGCAGCTATGGTTCATGGAATCGACCCGGATGATCTGGTAAATGATATCAACGATTTCATCGAGCATGATGCAACCGCATAGATTTCACGTATCAAAAAGGAGTGCTGAATTTCAGCACTCCTTTTTGATTTAAATTTTCTAAAGAGATGCAAACACCTGCAGTGCCTGCGGTCCCGTAATTTTATTTCCATGCTCCGCGAAATATGCTCCGACTGCAGGATTATAATTTTTCTGCTGTGCATATTCGCAAATAATATTGCAGACTTTATTAAACTCTTCCGGTGTATGGTCATCTTTGTGGATCACCAGATAAAACCGGTTTTTCTTCTCGTTCTTAAACAGGTCATTTCGTCCATTGTAATAATTTACAAGTACATGTGCGAGACGCTCCACCTGATCTATCGTCGTAAATTCAAACATTTTCGTCAGATCTGCCGGTACTTCCGGTACTTCTTCCGGTGCCTCTGTCTGCTGTGCATTTTCACTCTCTGGAGAGGCTTTTGCTTCACGTATTTTCTGGAAAAGTTCCAAAATATCATCTGCCCCTTTGCGTTCCACATTTCCGGCTGCCCCCATATTCGAAAACAGTTCCTCCTCATCACCGCCTTCCGTAAACTGTGAAAAACGGGTGTCGAGTTCTTCCGGGTATTCAACCTTTGTAATCAGCAAAACCAGGGATTCGGAAGACAATGGAATTGCCTCTACCATAAGTGGATTGTCACTCACATCAAATCCAAACTCATAATTTGCCTGCTGTATCATATCATGGAAAAGTCCTTTTGCTTTCTCAGAACCATATGCCAGTTCCCGCAGATTAATCTGGCGATCTGCAAGATCCTGTTTTGTTAATGTGCATCGAATCTGATTTTCATTTACTTTTTCAATTTTCATCTCTATCACATCCTTCTCTGGAAATCGCTTTCCGTAAATGGTACACTTATTATAATCAAATGCCCTCCCGTTGTAAAGTTACCACGGATTAAAAAATTATAAAAAAAAATACTTGCATTGCAAAATAAAGTGTGTTATAAGTTTATGCATGAGATGCGTCTCTGACCCAAAGGAGCGTATGAATAACAAAAATTTAATATTGTCTGACCGATACGAGCTGATTCGTTCCCTTGGCCAGGGAGAATGCGGAAGTGTCTTTCTTGTCAGACAGCAATCTTTAGAGCAGTACCGTGCAATGAAGCGATTCCCCAAAAATACTTCGGCACAACCGCTCTTCGCAATATCCGAAGCACAGATTCTAAAGTCTGTTCAGCATCCCGGAATTCCCACAATTTATGATTTTGAAGAAGATGAATCATTCTACTATCTTGTGGAAGAATATATTCAGGGTGACTCTTTAGAAGAATTTTTGCTTCATCAACAGTCAATATCCCAGAACCAGTTTTTATATTTTTGTGAGCAGCTTTGTGACATTTTTGCATATCTGCATACATTACGGCCTTCTCCGATTCTTTATCAGGATCTTAAGCCGGAACATATTATAGTATGTGGAACACAGCTTAAATTGATTGACTTCAGTGTCGCATCTTTTGCTGCCATTTCTGGAAAAGACTTCAACCATTTCGGAAACGTGGATTTTTCTGCTCCGGAACTTATCTCAGGAAAACCGGTAACCCTGAGATCCGATATCTACAGTATCGGAAAAATCATGGAATACATGATGCCATATCTGGATGCAGCCACCAACCGATCTATTTATCCCAAAATTCAGAAAGCAATTTCAGCAGATCCCGACCTGCGATATGAATCACCGCAGGCTCTGTACTCTGCATTAAAAGAAGTAATTGAAACTACGGGAAGAACGCATCTCAGGCAGACAATTGCAGTCGTTGGAAGTCACAGCGGCTGTGGTGCAACACACATAGCCATCGCACTGGTGACAACACTTAACTACCTTGGCATTTCCGCGATTTACCAGGAAAAAAACTGGTCAAACGACTTGCGCAAGACGGTTGCCCAGCTGAAACATGTGTGGGAAAAAAACGGTTGTTTCTTTTATCGCAATTTTACAGGATTTCCAAAATATGACAGTGGCATCGAAATCCCGGAGCCTGTCGCACAAATCATGGTAAATGATTACGGATGTGATTTTTCTTTCTCCTGCCTTGCAACGGCGGATCATATTATCTATGTGTGTGGAGGATCATTATGGCATCGGGACGATGCAAAGTCCAAAGACTTTCTTTTACAAAATTTTGGTAACCGCCTGCATGTTGTTGCGAATCTGTGCGACCACAATTCTGCCATTTATTTTGCCAGAACATTTTCACAGCCGGTCTATTCTTATCCGTTTAATACGGACATCTTTCGTGCAGACAAAGAAAAGCTGGATTTTGTTCACTGGCTGCAACAACCTGAGAAAGGACGGAATCGCCTATTTTTACGTTTCATAAACCATTTATTCCGGCTCCTGCAACCATAGGAGTCTGCGGTACAACAGTAAATTCCGGTGTAACACACTTTAGTATTTCGCTTTGCAACTTTTTACACAGCAGATTTCTGGCCCGCACCGCATACCTGGAAGTTAATTCCAGTCATGAAATCGCTGCGCTTTCTTCGAAAAAGGACCCAACCATTCCTTTTCGCTGCAATGGTGTCAGCTACTATCCGGAGATTACACTCCGGCAGCTGCGGGAACAGTTACATCTGCAACACAAGTATAAAATTCTGGATTTCGGGGTTCTGACTCCATACTCATTTCCGGAATTTGTCCGCTGTGATTACTGTATTGTACTGACAAATGTGAGTATTTGGAAGGATCGGCAGCTCTTACAATTTATTGAGGAACTGAAAAAAACAAATTTAGGAAAGGATTATAAAACAAATGTCCGTTTTATGAGTATGGGAAACCTCAAAAAAGACCGAAAAAGAGTCGAAACGTCCTATGGAATCCGTGTGATTCCGGTTCCCTTTCTCGAAAACCCGTTTCAAGTGTCCTCTCATGATTTTGGATTCTTTGAACAAATATGGAAAGGAAAACAGTTATCACATTAAATTTATCTACTGACAATCAGCTGGTCATTGAATTCAGACCAGAAGTATATGAAAGTCTGATCGTTACTTTTTAAAACGATCCATTAAAAAAAATAAAATAACAAATGGGCTATTATTATGGGTGTGAAATGAGTCTCAATGCAACTCCGTCACGCACAAAATAAACTGAAAAAAGACAAATGGGAGGGCAGATCCACAGACACAACTGCCCTCCCGAAAAAATTCAAACAACTTCTATTTCTTAATTTTATCTGATTCCATTTGAATCTGTACAGGCACAATGCTATAATCGGAATAAATATATAATTTGCCAACAGACAAAGGAAGGACGGCTCATGAAGAAAAAATCTCATTCCATTTTCGCTGTGCTTGCACTGGCACTTGTCATTGCTGCAGCGATCGTAGTCTTCGCCCTGATCCGCAAATACACACCGAGTAAGGAACACGAAGATTTAACCACTTATTATCATCTGACAAATTCCGATGAGGTTGCCATTGTTTTAAATAATGAAGTAACCTCTTCCAAAGCCAGAGTCATTGACGGTCATATTTATATTGATTATGATTTTGTCCATGACAATTTAAATTCACGTTTTTACTGGGACAATAACGAGAATATCCTTCTCTATGCAACAACACAAAATCTGATCTCGGCACAGGCAGAGCAGACCAGTTATATGGTTACAAAATCTTCCGCAGATTACGGTCGTAAAATTGTTACCATAAACTCTGATACTGCATATATTGATCTGGATTTTGTAAAGGAATATTCCGATTTTAAATACAAACATGTAAAAGATCCCAACCGGATCATTATTACCAGCCAGTGGGGAAAATACCAGACTGCCACTGCCAAAAAAAATGCCTCCCTGCGCGTAAGAGGAGGCATCAAAAGCCCGATTCTGAAAAAAGTTTCTTCCAAAGAGGAAGTCACCGTGATCGAACAGGGCGACAACTGGGACAAAGTAATGACAGACGACGGTATTATCGGATACATGCAGAAACGTATGCTTTCCTCCGTCAAAGAAAAGACAAGAAAAAGCGATTTCACTCCGGATACCTTTGCACATATAAAGAAAGATTACAATATCTGTATGGCCTGGCATCAGGTCACAAACCAGTCTGCAAATAACGCGGTTT
>ERZ812616.3548-NODE-3548-length-10637-cov-2.854281_pt1 | contig 10637 bp, 7 predicted proteins | sample MGYA00376249_ERZ812616 | MGnify/ENA primary metagenome ERZ812616 (study PRJEB26924, sample SAMEA4378265) | human gut metagenome | biome: human gut; feature: human-associated habitat; material: faeces | place: China | collected 2013 ... | reverse complement strand
GGAAATTGCGATGACGGTGAGGACGATCCGGCATATGTTGCGTTCATGGAATGGGTGCAGCAGGAGTCGGTGAATATTCTGCAGAATCGTACCCATAATATTCCGGAGCGCATGAGAGAGTTTCTGGCGTGGTGTGACCGTGTACAGACCGTGATCAATTATGCACAGGCAAAAGAGGATATGTCGGTACTGGCAGACTGGAGATACGAAGATGCCGGTCATGAACTTCGGGAGTGGGAGCAGAAAAATATTGAGGGAAAAGAGAAGCCGGTTCGTGCACTTTCTTATGAAGATTTCGAGGAACGTTTTGCGGTTTTTGCCGATATGGAAGAGCTGGATGAGGAATGGGTTCACACCAAGGAAGAATTCGAAAAGCTGTATCACGAAGATACCTACGAGGCATTTCTGACAGAATATATGCGATCATCGGATTATTCGGAACTTGGCTATGAACATCTTCTGGTTTATTTTGTGTATCGTTATCTGATGAATGCGATATATGATTATGATATTTTATCCTATGCCAAAATGATTGTGATGGCAACCCTTGTGGTAAGAGATATGGATGCGGCACGTTTTCACAGAAACGGTGGCAAATTCACAATGTCTGACCGTATTGACGTAGCACGTATTTTTTCAAAGGAAGTGGAACATTCCGAAGGAAATGCACAGGATCTGAAAGAAATGTGTATGATGGAAGAAATTGCGAAAGTGGATGCACTTTGCAGACAGATTTAAACGTTTATAACAGAGATAAAACAGGCATCTGGCGAACCCCGGATGCCTGTTTTGTATTATGCTTTATTTGTCTAACAGATCGGTATAGAAATCTGCGTAATCCTTGCGGTTGTCCTTGCAAAAATCAATGGCAGCAGATGGATGCTGGTTCAGACGTCCGGTCAGCAGATACGGAATATCATATCCCCATACGGCACCGGTTTCTTTGAGCGGCAGCATATAGTCTTCTAAGAACCGGAGTACCGGGAATACATTGTATTTCGGATTTTTCAGAAAACTCAGAAGCAGTTCCATGGCACAGTTTCCGGCACCCCGTCCCATGGACATCATGGTAGCATCTAAAAGACTGACACCGTGGGAGAGTGCTTCAATCGTGTTGGCAAAGGCAAGCTGCTGGTTATTGTGTGCATGCATACCGATGTATTTGCCGTATTTTTCTCCAAGTTCGGTGTATTTATCTGCAATCGCACGGATCTGTTCCGGGTAAAGAGCACCGTAACTGTCCACGATATAAATGCCATCGGCGCTGCTTTGACCGACCATTTCAAGTGCCTGGTCAATATCGGATTCTTTGGCATTGGAGATTGCCATGATATTACAGGTTACCTCGTAGCCCTTTGCCTTGGCATCTTCAATCATTTCGATTGCAGCAGGCATCTGGTGCACGTAAGTTGCCACACGAACCATGTCAATTACACTGTCTTTTTTGTCAATGATATCTTTTTTGTAATCGCAGCGTCCGACATCTGCCATGACGGAAATCTTCATATCGGAGTTGTTGTCACCAACGATCTCACGGATGGATTCTTCATCACAGAACTTCCACTTGCCGAATTTATTTACGTCAAACAGCTCCTTGGAAGCTTTATAACCAAACTCCATATAGTCAACGCCGGCCTTTACATTGGTGCGGTAGAGTGCGTTGATAAAGTCATCGGAGAACATAAAGTTGTTTACGAGTCCTCCGTCACGAATGGTTGCGTCCAATACACGAATATCGGAACGTGCTGTCATTAAGTCTCCTTTTTGAGCCATTTTTGTTTCCTCCTTGTGGTTCTTTGAATCTTTTACACTTTAACGCTTTGACGCGTGTGAGTATATAATAACACAATTCGATAAAAATGCAAGCAAAAACTTTACTTTTTTCCAGTCTCCTAATATAATTAAATCGGGTGAAAGCCCGAAGGAGGAGAAAATGATATACTTATTAGGAACATATGAACACGCACTGGTTGCTTTTATCGGTGTTTTATTTGCTTTTGCAGTGACCTGTATTGCAATTGCAAAATTAAACGGATATCTGCCGAAGGACATGGGAAGACAGTATGCACATGATGGAGCTCTTTCCGCAGGAAAACCAAGAGGTGCGGGTATTATTTTTGTGTTGACTTTTGTTGTTTCCGCATTGTTGTTTGGCAAAATGAATAAGGAAATTATCATTTATCTGGTGCTGATCGTCATCGAAATGTTCACCGGATTCTTTGATGATGCCGCAGAAAAACCATGGGGAGAGTATTTAAAGGGAATTCTGGATCTGGCGGTGGCAGTCGTTGTAGCCATTTCCTATCTGCATTACAATTCCAGTGAGATCACCATTGCCATTACGGGAACGACCATCGTGATTCCACCGGTTGTATTTGCCATTCTGACCGTTATTCTGGTGTGGGTTTCCATCAATGTTACCAACTGTTCGGATGGTGTGGATGGATTGTCGGGAACACTGACCATTATCACGTTGATGAGTGTGTTTGTTCTTGACAATATTTTAAAAGTCAATGATTCTTTCAATTACTGTATTTTACTGTTTGCGGTATGTCTGCTGGGATATCTGTGGTATAACGCAACACCGAGCAAGCTTCTTATGGGAGATGCCGGATCACGTGCAATGGGTATTTTTATTGCCATTGCGGTATTGAAGATGCACAGCCCGTTTATGTACCTGCTGGTTGCTGCGGTACTTATCGCAGACGGTGGTCTTGGTCTGGTAAAGGTTTCACTGCTTCGGTTTTTAAAGATACATATTCTAAAGAATACCATCACACCGATTCACGACCATGTAAGAAAAAAGGGTGGGTGGTCCAATGCCCAGGTGGTATTTCGTTTTGCTATCATTCAGATTGTAATTTCACTTGCAGCAATTTATCTGGTTATGATTTAAGTTGTAGTTATAATTGGAGGCTTTATGCGTTTTGTTTCCATTGAAGATGCCAGACCGGGAATGTGTCTTGCGTATGATTTATATGATTCCATGGGACGTACCATGGTGGGAAGTGGCTGTGAACTGACGGCTTCCTATATCAATAAACTAAATGAATACGGATTTAGCGGTGTCTATATCGAGGATGAACAGTCGAAAGATATTTACATCGAAGCAACAATACCGGAAAAACTGCGCCAGGAAGGGTTTAAATGTGTGCAGGAGAATGATATTGACCGTTGTGCCGAGATTGCACAACAGATTGTGGAGAATCTTTTGTCCAGAAAAAATGTGTGTCTGGATATGACAGATCTGCGCTCATACGATGATTATACATATGCACATTCGGTGAATGTTGCGGTGCTCTGCTGCGTGATCGGTATGGGGATGGGAATGAGTGAACGCGATCTGAATTATCTGGTTACAGCGGCTCTTTTGCATGATCTTGGAAAACTTGCCATTCCAAAGGAAATATTAAATAAACCGGGCAGGCTGACACCGGATGAATACCAGCTGATGAAGACCCATTCGACCCGTTCGTACCAGCTGCTTTCGAAGCGCTGGAATATTTCGGCGCATATCAAGCAGACGGTACTTCTTCATCATGAAAATGTAGATGGAAGCGGATACCCACAGGGGCTGATGGGAGATGAACAGTCACTCTCCGTAAGAATTGTACATGTGGCGGATGTGTATGATGCGCTGACATCAAGACGTCCGTATAAGAAACCATATTCTCCTTATGAGGCAGTAGAATATCTCATGGGAGCCTGTGGCATCATGTTTGACAAAAACGTTGTGGAAGTGTTTATGGAACGTGTCCCACTGTTTCCGAGAGGGACGGAGGTAAACCTGTCGGACGGACGTAAGGGACTGATCTATGAAAACAAAGGACCGCATAATCTGCGACCGGTTCTGAATATGCCGGATGGAACCAAACTGGATCTGATGGAAAATAAAAACTTAAATGTTACGATTCTTCCACCGGAATATCTTGATACGGTTTCTCCAGATTCGGAAGAGCCGGGAAGAAAGAAGATGGTTCAGGAAACTGCCAGAAAAAAAATCATGATCGTAGATGATATGAAGACTAATCTGGATGCCATGCGTGGAATTCTCGAGGATGAGTATACCGTCATTCTTTGTAAATGCGGAAAACAGGCATTGCATTATCTGGAACACAATGAGTTTCCGGATCTGATCATTATGGATGTTGATATGCCGGAAATGAACGGAATCGAGACTACCATGAGAGCAAACAAGCTCACAGGGGGCAGGATACCGGTTCTGTTTGTCACGGCCATGTGTGATGCGCATACGGTAATGACCTGTCGGAGACTGCATGCGGCAGGATATATTGTGCGGCCATATAAAGCCATTTATATCAAATCCGAAGTAGAGCGGATATTTAGTGGTTGGAGGTAAAACGGATATGGGACTGGTTTTCCATCTGATCTGTCTTTTTTTTACACTGTTTGTATTACAAAGTTATGTCAGCAGCGGGTTTCACGCAAGGGAACACCGGCTGCTGCCGTTGGTTTTAGGGCTGATTGCACTGAACAGTTTTTATCGCATTACCTATTATGTTACGGGAGAGGCACAGACACTTCGTATACTGACAGATTTACTGGCCATTCACATGCTGTATCTTATGATTCATTATGTGGGTGATTTTATGAAATTTCAGCTGAAACTCAGGACGGAAGTGATTTTGTTCTGCAGTCTGGTGCTGTTTAATTCCATGTTGATTATACGTGCTGCGCAGCGCGAGACGTATCAGGATGCGTTTCGGATTGCGCTGCTTTGTTATACGGGAATTCTTCTGGGGCTGGCTACTTATGTGAGAGTGAAAAGCGAGGTTTCTGTCTGGGAGGGACATGTAAATGATATGTTGTATCTTGGCATGGCACTTCCGGGAGTTGCAATGTTGTTTCGCGCAGTTACGCCGAAAGCGGAAGAATTTCTGGTGCCGGGAGCTTTTGAAATTTCCTGTCTGATTGTCTTTTATCTGATGATGACGGGAAGATTATCCAATGTGACGAACATTATCCGGGAAAACTTTTATAATATCAGTGATATCCCTACGTTTTTGTTTGACAACAGAATGCGTTACCGGGATGCCAATGCCAGTGCCAGACGATGGTTTCCGGAAATTGTGGGGGAACTGACGGACGATCCGCAGGAGTACCCTTTTTATACCAAAATGATGCGTTGGAGTAAAGACCCGGATCAGGATTATGTGGTTCAGTGGAAAGAAAGTTATTGCAGGTGTCAGCTGCATCCGGTCTGCAGTGAAAATGTGGTGAGAGGATATATTCTTACTCTGCTCGACATCACACAGCAAAAGAAGGAAACGGTTCTGATGGAGGATCTGAAAAAGAAAGCAGAAGAACAGTCATTTTTAAAAAGCCGTTTTCTGGCATCGGTCAGTCATGATCTGCGCAGTCCGCTGCATGCGATTATCGGAGGTTCGGACATTTTAAAGAGGCAGAATCTTCCGGATGAGAGCAAAAACATTCTTGAATATATCTGTATCGCGGGAAATAATCTGCTTGAACAGGTGGATACCATCCTTGCATATTCGAAGCTGGAAGCAGGAATGTTGACGCTCAAAGACAAAACATACAATTTTTATGAGATGATCGAGGAACAGGCCCGTCTTTGTCTGCTGAATATCCGGGAAAAAGATATCGTATTTACCGTGAGGTTTCTGGACCGGTTTCCGCAGCAGGTAAGCGGAGACAGTATACGTGTGGCACAGATTTTTCAGAACATTTTATCGAATGCCTGCAAGTTTACGGAACAGGGAACGATCACGCTGTCACTCCACTGTAAGATGGAAGAAGGACAAGTATGGTTTGACGGCTGTGTGGAAGATACCGGCGTGGGAATGACAAAGGAAAAACTTGCACAGGTATTTACGGAATATGTTTCGTTCTCCGAGGATATGGGGGTAGAGGGCTTTGGCCTGGGTCTGTCAATTGTCAGACAGCTCGTAGAAATGATGCATGGCTGGGTAAGAGCAGAGAGTGATCCGGGAAAAGGGACACGCGTATCTTTTGGGTTTTATCAGAAACAGGTTATGGCTGAGATATCAGAGCCGAGAAACATCGGACGGGAAATATTAAAAGAACAGAATGATCCGCAGGTCGAAGAAATACAGCCGAACTGGATTTATCCGCGGGCACGTGTCCTTCTGGTGGATGATATGGAAGCAAACAGGGTGATTTTTCAGGAACTTGCGGCTCCATGGAAGTTTATACTGGATCTGGCGGTGTCAGGAGAAGAAGCTGTACAGATGGTAAAAGAACGGGAATACCAGATGATCATTCTGGATCAGATGATGCCGGGAATGTCCGGATTTGAGACGGCGGATCAGATACAAAGATACGGTCATGCACCGCTTGTTCTTATGACAGCGGATATTTCTGACGAAGTGAGAAGCCGTTCCATCCGGCACCGATTTTATGCCGAAACCGATCCGGCTGCAGCGGATGAGGCAGGTTTTAGAAACCGGAATTCCGGTCAGATACAGGGAACTTCCGAATCCGGTCGATGCGTCAAAGAAGGCGAAAGCCACAGGGCAGAGGAACGCTACGGATATCCGTACGCTGGAATCTTATTGGAAAGAGGTGGAGGGTTTACTTCCGAAACTTCCGGAATATGTCCAGCGGGATCTGCATATGTTTCAGACAAAAGTTCATGGAATCAAAGGGATCAGCCGCCAGATTGGAAAAGAGGAGATTGCCCAGCAGGCAGAAATTATGGAGATGGCGGCAAAGACCGAAAACCGTGCCTTTATAAACCGGAATCTGCATACTTTTTTAGAGCAGCTGCAGGGGACGGTGAAAGAAGTAAAACAGGAGACAAAAGATTCACAGGAAAGCGGTCACATACCTCGGCAGGGAAAACTCCCCATGATGGATGAAGAGCAGCGCCGGCTGTGCTGGAAAGGGTTAAAGTATGGATTTGATACCTATGATATTGCACAGATTGAGGAGAATATAAAGATACTTTCTGAACATGAATTACCGCCGGAAGAAAAAGAAAGGCTTCCCGTGGTAAGGGAAGCCTATGAAAATCTGGATTATGAAATTGGAAGCAAAGCCTGTATGTTTTAGACACGGCGGCGCAATAACGCATAGAATTTTTCAATATGGAAAGGTTTTCCCTGAACCGCCTGGACTTTCAGGCGGTTTTCTTCATTGAAACCTACCAGAATGTTGTGATTGGCTTCTGCCAGGTAATCCATAATACCGTCAATATCGGATTTGGTATTTTTCGGACAGTTTACATACATATGTTTGTTTGCGGTAATATGCATGGTATAAGAGATGCTGAAATGATACCAGAGCATTTTGTGGAGCGTCGAATGTTTATAGATCCACAGAATCTCCTGAATAGGCACAATGGCATTTCCATATGGTGATGTCATGATAAAATAATGTTCGGTAATAAACATATCCTCCGTTGCCAGCTGTGGAAGTGTTGCAAGTTCTTCCTCGGCCTCGGCGAGAATCTGACCCGGATGTCCGAAGACGATCAGGTTCTGGCACGGTGGGGAAAGCACCGGGAACCGGATATAGACCATACAGATCAGAAGATACAGGACGGTATAAATCATGGAACCGAAATACGCGAAGAATAAAATGCGCGTCGTGGTTAAATGATAGTCAGGCTCACTGAAATAATACGAAGACAGCTGATTGCGGATACCGGTTTCGGTCCAGTTCAGGTCAGAGGAAAGCTGGGACAAAAGTGCCAGATAAGATTCTTTTCCTTTGACGATCCGGCCGGTGACGGTCAGACGGTCGATCGTAGGGAGTCCTTCCTCACATGTATGCGGGGTAAGGAGAATGATGCTGCAATTATTTTTCTGTGTGGTGTAATAATAATATCCGCGGGTCTGTCCATAGGTTTCACAGGTATATCCGCTGAATTTCAGATCTGTGAAGGTCATGCGTACATAACGGTGATGGTCCTTGTATGCATCCGCAATTTTGGTATTGTCGGAAAGCTGTGCAGGGCGCAGCATGGCACCCAGTGGAAATACGATCCAGAGAACTGCAAGTAAAACCAGATATATCATTGGAGAAAAAAGTCTTCTGCGATAGAAGGCCTGAATATTTTTGGAAATATAATGTTCGTAGTTGTCAGGCATGGAAAATCCTTTCTGTAGTTCAACTTATGCATTCAGTATAAAGGTTTCGGGAAGAATAATCAACCTTGCTTTTGCCATAAAAACTTGCTAAACTATGATACAAAGCAGGAGGAAAAGAATGGACGCGTATACGGGTTTTGCGCAGGTTTATGACCTGTTTATGGATAATGTGCCCTATGATGAATGGTGTGCATATATTTGTGAGACATTAAAAAAGCATGGAATTGCAGACGGACCAGTGCTGGATCTGGGATGCGGGACCGGAGAACTGACCCGGAGACTGGCTGCCTGTGGGTATGATATGACCGGTGTGGATGTTTCTGTGGATATGCTGCAGAAAGCCATGGAAAAGCAGACAGATCCGCCGATTCTTTATCTGCTGCAGGAGATGCAGACACTCGAACTGGATGGATGTGTGCGGGCAGTCTGCTGTACCTGTGACTGTGTCAATTATGTGCTTGAGCCACAGGAACTTTCCGATGCATTCCGGCGGGTTGCCGCCTGTCTGGAAAGCGGTGGAGTATTTATCTTTGATATGAATACCGCCTATAAATACGAACAGCTTCTTGGAGATCACACATTTGCGGAGAGCAGGCAGGAAGGAAGTTTTATCTGGGAAAATTATTATGACGAAGAGACCAGAATCAATGAATATGACCTGACACTGTTTATCCCGGAAGCGGGAGAGCTGTACCGCCGATATGCGGAAACACACTATCAGAGAAATTATAAGGTGGAACAGATAGTGGATTTTCTGCAGCAGGCGGGATTGGTCTGTGAAGGAATGTATGATGATTACACCGACGCCGGGGTCAAAGCCGACAGTGAGCGTATCACATTTGTTACAAGAAAAGAATAAAGGAGAAATGATACATGGCAGATTATATTGTTAGAGCAACCGCAGCAGGTGCCGCAATCCGGGCATTTGCAATTACATCGAGGGATCTGGTGGAGACCGCCAGACAGGATCACAATACGTCCCCGATCATGACGGCAGCCCTGGGACGTCTGTTGTCCGGCGGTGCGATGATGGGAACAATGTTAAAAGGGGAAAAGGATCTTCTGACCCTGCAGATTCAGTGCAGCGGTCCGGCCAGGGGACTTACCGTTACTGCGGACGCCAATGGACATGTCAAGGGATTTGTCAATAATCCGATTGTGGAACTTCCGCCAAACAAAGACGGACATTTAAATGTAGGGGGCGCGTTGGATCTCGGTATTTTGAGCGTCATCAAAGATATGGGACTAAAAGAGCCATATGTGGGACAGTGTCAGCTGCAGACAGGAGAGATTGCAGAAGATTTAACCTATTATTTTGCAACTTCCGAGCAGATTCCGTCTGCGGTAGGATTGGGCGTGCTGATGAACAAAAACAACACGGTGCGTCAGGCCGGCGGATTTATTATTCAGCTTATGCCGTTTACGAGTGACGAGATCATTGAAAAACTGGAAAAGCGTATTGCAGAGATCGATTCTGTGACTATGATGCTGGAGCGAGGACTGACACCGGAAGGAATTCTCGAAGAAATTCTCGGAGATTTCGGCTTGGAAATCACCGACAAAATTCCGGCAGCATTTGTCTGTGACTGTTCCAAGGAGCGGGTATCCCGCGCACTTTCGACGCTCAGCAAAAAAGATATCGATGACATCATCAATGATGGGGAGAGCATCGAGGTAAAGTGTCAGTTCTGTAATAAGGCATATGAATTTTCCGTAGAGGAATTAAAGGAGTTGAGAAAGTGAGACAGGGATTTGTAAAAGCAGCTGCAGTCACACCGAAAATTAAAGTGGCAGATACAAATTACAATGCAGAACTGATTCTGGATATGATGAAAGAAAGTACCCGGCAGGGAGCAAAGATTGTAGTTTTTCCGGAACTTTGTCTGACTGGCTATACCTGTCAGGATCTGTTTTTGCAGGAACGTCTGCTGCAGGGCGCAAAGGATGCGCTGATGAAATTAGTAAAAGAGAGTGCTTCACTGGACGCCATTTTTTTCGTGGGACTTCCCTTTGAAATCCTTGGAAAATTATACAATGTGGCGGCAGTGTTTTCCCATGGAGAAGTGCTTGGACTTGTACCGAAGAGTTATCTGCCGAATTACAATGAATTTTATGAGGCGAGACATTTCGTATCCGGAGCAGAGCTTGCGACAGAGGTGGTTCTGCCGGACGGAAGCTGTGTTCCTGCGGACCGGGATCTGCTTTTTGTCTGTGAGCAGATGCCGAAACTCAGAATCGGTGTGGAACTGTGTGAGGATCTGTGGACACCGAATCCGCCGAGTATCTCCCATGCACTGGCGGGGGCGTCTGTTCTGGTGAATTTGTCGGCTTCGAATGAACTGACCGGCAAAGACAGTTACCGCAGGGAACTGGTAAGTGGCCAGTCTGCACGTCTTCTTGCGGCATATATTTATGCGTCAGCGGGAGAGGGAGAGTCTACACAGGATCTGGTGTTCTCCGGGCACAACATCATTGCGGAAAACGGACAGATTCTTGCGGAATCCAAGCGTTTTGGACATGGCATCCTGTATTCGGAGATTG
>ERZ812616.3538-NODE-3538-length-10664-cov-2.749458_pt1 | contig 10664 bp, 7 predicted proteins | sample MGYA00376249_ERZ812616 | MGnify/ENA primary metagenome ERZ812616 (study PRJEB26924, sample SAMEA4378265) | human gut metagenome | biome: human gut; feature: human-associated habitat; material: faeces | place: China | collected 2013 ... | reverse complement strand
TTTACTGTTTAAGAAAAGTGTCGATAAGATCGATTCACTTTTCTACTCTTTCATATACGGTTTCCCATCTTTCCAGAACACTTCGACATTAGAGAGATACCAGGTTTTTCCATGATCGTTATTACCCTGATAAAACAGATAAGTACGTCCGTCGAGATCTGTAAAGATATGTGGATGCCCTGATTCGCTCGAATTCCATTCTTCCGGTTTCCCGTTCCGTAAGAAAGGTTCTTCCGATAAACGTTTCCAGTTTATACCGTCTTCACTGACTGCAACACCAATCTGCTGAGGTGCATTATTGTAAGCACCGGCATAAAACATATAAAGTTTATTATCTTTCTTCGCAATTGAAGCAGCTTCAATACACTCCCCTTCCCAAGGATATTCAGGATAAAGGATCGACTTGTCACAAGCCTGCGTCCAGTCTTCCCTGTTAAAATCGGTATCCAGAGGAGCTGTTGCCACACCTTGCATCTGAATTTTGAAATCTTTATCACGGGTCGCAAAATAAAGGAAATACTTTCCATTGAACTCACAGACCTCTGCATCGATAGCCCGTCCACAGTTCCAGCCACCCGTCGGACGAAAAATCGGATTGGTCGGATTACGGTCGAAATGAATACCATCAGTCGATACAGCATGGCAAATGGCATCTTTTTTACCATTTCCATAGGTCTGGTAGAACAGATGTACCTTCCCGTCACGCACCAAGGCACCGGGGGCGCAAAGTCCTTTCCTCTCATAATCAGCACCTGGAGTAGGTATTATCTCACCCACTTTTGTCCAGTTTTTCAAATCTTTACTATCTGCGATACCGATATTCCAACCAGAACCTGATACACCTTGCTTTGGAGGTATCGAGAAATACATCAAATACCTGCCATTAAAATTCACAACATGTGGATCCTTTGAATAAGGGACTCCAATACGAGACGTATCACCATACATCATACGGGGGTGCTGAGCTTGACCGATAAGCGGCAGAAACAGTACAAGAAATAATATTATACGCATGATCATTTATATTGTTCTTTAAATGAATAATCAATTACCATAACCAGGGTTCTGTGTAAACTCTGTCGGATTCGAGACATTAGTGAGTTGATCACGAGGTATCGGCCTCAAAACATGATAATCCTTAAATTTGCCAGCTGTTGCAGGACTTATATTCGGATCATTCATGCGTTCAACCAATTTACCTGTTCGTTTCAAATCATACCAACGATGCATTTCTCCCATCAACTCACGAGCTCTCTCATCCAAAATAAAATCGATCGTTATTTCAGATGGCTTCACTTCCATATCCGCTTCATATCCGGGGATAGCAGCACGATGACGTATTTCATTCATATATGCAGCAGCTTTTTGTATATTGCCAGATAAAAAAGCTGCTTCTGCTGCCAGCAAATAAGTATCGGCCAGACGAAAGACAAAGACGTTCCGTGAACCAGCTGTCCAATTCACTTCCGGACGCTGGGGATCCAAATGTTTCACCAGATAAGCATACATCTTATAATTAGTAAAACGAGTATTTGAGGGCCACTCGGCATTCGGATTCTGCTCAGATTGGACATCTTTTTGGGGATCAATCTGTTCACGCATATATTCCGGTTGGAATACTAACACAGGCCAAACTGCTTCAACCTGTTCTCTTGTCCAAGGTCTCTTCGGATCAATCATAGCCAATTCACCTTTTGTCCATTCCTTCTCTTCCATCTTCTTTGTAAACGGACTAAAGATATCTTCTTTTACCGAATTCTCTGTAACGTTCCACCTGGAAATAAAGCAATCCTCCCAACGTTTATCAATCGATTCGTCAAACAGGTTGATCGCGTAATCAGTTGAACGTTCGCGACTCCAAGGTCTGCCATATTCGATAACGCGTTTTACAGCTGGATGTTCTTCTGAATAAGCTGAACAAAAATACATATGAGCAGTATTACCATTCCCGTTCAACTCAGCATTTTGAGTATATAAAACAGAGAAAAGAACTTCTGAATTATTTTTATTATTTATATCCCACAATTCTGCATGTGATTTAACTAATGAATACTTACCAGAGTTGATCACTTGTTCTGCATAACTCAGAGCATTCCGCAAATCATTGTCATTTCGATTTAAAGTCAGATATACTCTCGACAAATGGTGCATTGCTGCATATCGGGTCACGTGTCCAAATTCAGAAGCTTGATATATTTCCGGTAAATTCTTTGCAGCAAAGGTCAAATCAGTAATAATCTGCTCCCATACTTCATCCGCACTTGTTTTGTAAGCTGCAGTTTCAACAGAATTAGTCGGCTCCAAAGGCATAGGTATATCTCCGAATTGCTGAACCAGGTGATAGTAATAATGCGCCCTGATAAATAAGGCCTCAGCTTGAAAACGTATTCTCAAATCACTATTTAATCCTGGTATCTCATTTTTTTCAAGACTTTCAATAACCGAATTGCATTGATTGATTGACTTATAACAGTTATACCAAAGACTCTTCACACTACCATTAGTAGCATCTATCGTCCAGTTTCGCCACTGATCTCCACCATTATAAGCATTCCAAAGATCAGAAGGGCCTTCGCATACATAAATCAGGTATTCATTGATATACATATTTCTCAAAGTGGAATACAATCCGTTCACACCATTGGTTATTCCTTCCTTAGTAGTATAAAAATTACCTACAGTCACTTTGTTATAAGCTGTTTCATCTAAAAAGTCGCAAGCCGACAAACATAACAGGGACAGCAAACCTATTAGTATTTTATTTAGTATTTTCATATTCTATTTCCTATTAGATTATTAAAAACTTGCATTTACCCCGAAGATAAATGAGGTTAAAGGACGGTGATCGGTATAACTGTTACAATTCTCCGGGTCTAGTCCGACGTAATCGCTCTTTGTCCATGTATAAGGATTTTCGACCATAAAATACACCCTGAACTTCTCACTATAAAACTTCTTGGAAATCTCTTTAGGCAATGTATAGCCTAAATTGATATTTTTCAATCGAATGAACGATAAATCCCTGTAAGCATAATCACTCGATACCAACAAATCCTGCGGATTGGTTATTGCCGGTTTCGGACATGCATTAGTTGGATTATCCGGCGTCCAGAAATCAACATTCAGATGATTGTAACGAGTTGAACCTGCTTCGTCAGTTAATAGCCCCAGTACCTGACCGTATTTTTGACGTGTATAGAAATAAATATTCAGATCGAAGTTTTTATAATACAACCCGGTGGAAAGACCGGCAGTCCACTTCGGTATCTTATTATACGTAAACAGGTCGTCCTGATCGTATTTACCATTATTATTTACATCCTCAACTTTAGGTGCTCCCGGTTCACGGGAATATTTAGCCGCTTCTGCTTCTTCACCGTATTGCCAAACTCCTGCATATTTATACAGCCGTTCTACATAAAGAGGCTGACCGATAAACCATTTATTACCGGGGCTGTCTTCCTTACCATTGAATAATTCGACAATTTCGTTTTTGTTATAGCCGAAAGAAAAATCAACAGTCCAACGAAAATCCTTAGTTACAACAGGTACAGTGTTTAAAGCGACTTCAATACCCGAATTACGAGTTTTGCCTACATTCTGCCAGGTAAATTCATATCCGGTGGTAACCGGCAAATTACGCTTCATCAACAAATCGTGGGTGTTCCGGATATATCCGTCGACCGAACCGCTGATCCGGTTATTCAGGAAACCGAAATCGAAACCGACATTATATTCTTCGGTCCGCTCCCATCCTAACAGATTATTGGCTAATTCAGTCGGCAGGTATCCCATTGCTGACTGCTCGGTTGTTCCAAAATAATAAACGTATTTACCTAAAGCACCCTGAGTTGCGTATTCGGAAATAGCCGTATTACCTGAGTTACCCCAGCTCAAACGCAATTTCAGGTTCGATAACCACTCCACATCCCTAAGGAAAGTTTCGTCATTCATACGCCAGGCCAAAGCTACGGACGGGAAAAAATCCCATTTATTACCTTTAGCCAGACGGGAAGAGCCATCGTAACGACCGGTTAATGTCAACAAATAGCGATCCTTAAATGTATAATTAATTCTTCCCATAAACGATAACAAAGCCCATTTACGAACGGAAGCCAAACGAGTAAATACATCCGGTGCTTCATTTACGTTAAACCAAGAACCATAATAAGGCATATCCTGCCCGGTCAAACCTACCTGTTCAGATTTATCAGTCTGCATATCATGTACCAATGAAACATCGAAACTATGCTCATTCAAAACCTTTCTATAGTTCAATACATTTGTAAACGTGATCTGCTGTTCATTCGTCTTTTTGTATTCTGCTGAAGGAGATGCCAATTGACGTGCCTGCGAGGTCGAGCTTTTGTAAACGCCGTTCTCGATAGACGACAATCCATACGTCAGACTTGTACGGAATTTCAATCCTCTAATTATTTCCCAGTCTGCATATAAGTTCAAAAGTACCCGGCTACGCTTTTCTTTATTATCGACATTATCTTTATGGGTATCAAACATCGGATTTGAATGCAATACAGTCTGATACCAGCCGCTATTATAGAAACGCATATCTCCGTTCTCATCATATACATCCGTCAACGGATCCAGTACTGTTCCATACTTCCACACACTGTTATCACCGTTATTACGGGTAGTCAAAGCCAATAGAGAAGAATAACCGACAGTAAAATTCTTAGCCAGTTCCATATCTCCATTAATACGAGCAGAAAAACGTTCATACCTCATATTATCGATAATACTCTGATCTTTATTATAACCCAATACCAACATATTCCGATTACGTCCGTTCGATTGATTGATACTTACATTGTGATCTGTTTTATATCCTGTCCCACTGAACATGAGATCCTGCCAATCGACAAACTGTCCGGAGTTTAGAGCATTCAATTGAATATCATCGAAGATCTCTTTATCTGTTTTTCCGTAATTAGCAACTCTCTTCCAATCGGCATATTTTTCACCACTCATCATATCATAATTCTTGAACGACTTGGAAACACCGACATAGCCATCATAATTGATAGTCAACCGGGCATCTTTCTGCGCACGCTTAGTAGTAATGATAATAACTCCATTCGCTCCGCGTGAACCATAAATAGCAGTTGAAGATGCATCTTTCAAAACATCTATCGACTCTATCTCTGCCGGATTGATCTCATCGATCTTTCCTGCAAACGGAGCATCATCAACAACGATCAGCGGATCGTTTCCTGCATTGATCGAATTATATCCACGAATGACAATCGTAGAAGCAGAACCCGGTGTATTTCCCATCGTTATATCAGCACCGGGGATCTTTCCTTGCAAAGCCTGCATAGGATCTTTCATTACCGCCTGGTTCTGAATAGTTGAAGACGAGAGCTGAGATACAGAACCGGTTAAATCACGTTTCTTTACGGAGCCATAACCGACAACGACTATTTCGTCCAGCTCTTTTGTGTTCTCCGACAATTCGATGTTAACCGTCGATTTATTACCAACTGTTATCTCTTTTTGTGTATACCCAATATAGGAAACTAATAAAACAGCCTTATTCTGAACTTCCAAAGAAAAACGGCCATCCATGTCCGTTACCGTTCCATTGGTCGTCCCCTTCTCTATTACATTGGCTCCAATAACAGGTTCGCCCGTTTCATCCCTGACAATACCGGTAATACGTTTATTTTCCTGAGATGTTATAGGAACAGGTAAAGCTGCATATTCTTTTTTCTCTACCGGATTAATTAGAATAAGGTTATTTTCTGTCACAATATAACTTACACCTTCTTTTTCGAAAAGACGTTTTAAAATCATTTCTACTGTCTGATCTTTTGCACGAACAGATACTTTTTTATCCAGATTGATCTTATCGCTTTCATAAATAAACCTAAAACCGGACTGGTTTTCTATCAGGTAAAGAACTTCTTTTATCGACTGATTCTTCACATCTAATGACAACTTCGTTTTTTGAGAATAAACGGTAGCTGAGACAGTGAGTGAGAATACAATCAAAGCCAATGTTGTTAATCTCATAATAGATAATAGTTTTTTAAGGGCCGGAGACAATTCCTGCCTAGACTTACGAAAAAAATCCATATATTTGTAATTTGATTGTTAGTTAACAATAGTGTTTGCGAGCACTAAATTAATTATCAAGAATTAGCGGGAAATGTTTGCACCATTTCCCGTTTTGTGTTTGTTATGATATTATTTTTCTACATAGGCGGTATTATTTAGAGGTTATACTTATATTCTTTCCTTTCACTTGAAAACTTATATTACTTAAACGTGACAAAGCTTCCAATATATCTATAATTGTTTCTTCCTGAATCACTCCGTTATAATGAATACTATCTCCCAACTTCTTATTTACAGTTATATTTACATTATACCATCTCGATAAATATTTGCAGACTTCCGACAGGGACATATTATCCATATATAACTTATTCTCCAGCCAGCTATATGAATGCGATAAAATTCCTGAAACCCGTTCAATCTGATCAGTCTGCTTATTAAAGATAGCCATCTCACCGGCATTCATGATCAATTTATCATCGTCATGATTCAATTCAATACAGCCCTCCACCAAAGAGGCCTGAACAAGTTCATCGTCAGTATACGCACGCAAATTAAAGGAAGTTCCCCACACTTTTACTTTTAAACCGTTAGCCAGATTCACGACAAACGGTGTTTTACTTTTCGATACATCAAAGAATGCTTCTCCCCGAAAATCAACCTCCCTGATCTTTTCTTTTGAATTATAAGAATAGACCAGATTCGAGCCGGCATTGAGTTTGACCGTCGACCCATCCGGTAATACGACTTCCGAACGACTACCATAATCAGCCGTCATACTCACCATTACATTTGATTGTTTATCCAAAATTCCCCAGAAAGAAAGTACGAATATAACCAATACGGAAGCTGCAACCCCCGATACTGTATACAAAAGATTCCTCAGAAGCGTTCGTTTGTTTTCCTTTTTCTGGTTAATCTCATCGATCTTCATCCATGCATTATTCTTATCAAATGTTGCAGAACCAGTATAGCGCCCGGACTCCTGCCAGATACGTTTATATTGGTAGAAGTCTTTTTTATTAGACTCATTTTCCTTCAGCCATGTATCCAAAGTCGAATCCATATCGCCTCCTTCCAGAAAATAGTTTATTATATGTTCGCTTATACGCTCCTTTTCCTCCATAAATATAGTTTTTACTTATATGACACTGCAAACAAAAAAAGGTCCTATTGGACCTTAAAAAAAATCACATACCTTTTAGCTCAAGGCATTTTCTCAGCTTTTGAAGGGAAATCCATATTTGATTTTTAATGGTCTTGACCGAAATAGTTAACTTTTCTGATATTTCTTTTTGCTTCAGACCTTTTATCCTGTGAAGCAACAACACCTCACGACTTCTTTCCGGGAGCCGATCGATACAATCATAAAGGGCAATACGAAATTCATCGGCTTCTAATTGGTTTTCCTCATAATATAAATGATATTGCTCCTGATTTTCTGGAAAAGTAGTATAACGACTTTTTGTCCGGATCTGATTCAATGCAAAATATTTTGCCATTTTATAAAGATAAGCAGATGCATTTTCTCTGATCTCTATTTTTGACCGGTTTTTCCATAAGCTTAGGAATAGTTCCTGAACAACATCCTCCGTATCATCTTTATCCATCAACAAGCCATATACATATTGACACAAACGGACATAATAACGATCAAACAAGCTGTTATAGCTATTATAATCATTATTTCCAATCCTCTCTATCAAATACTCATCTGTAATTTGTGTATCAAACATATCTCACTGGCTTATGACCATGCAGTCAAATATACAACAAATTCCGTATCTGTTTCATTAAATTACAATTTAATATAAAAAAGTCTTGCAGCTCCCCAAGAGAACCACAAGACTTTTCATAAATATTATCTTACGATCTTTCACATAAAATATTCTATTTTTATTTATTAGCTATACTATCCACCGGATTGGTATTAGCAGCCTTGTAACTTTGGAAAAAGACAGTTACAAACGATATCAACAAACAGAAAATACCGGAAGCGATAAAGATTAGCGGATTCAAGGAGATCCGGTATGAATAGCCAGATAGCCACTGATTCATAAAGTGCCAGATAACCGGTGTTGCAATTATAAATGCGATACCGACATAAATCAGGAACGAACTGACCAGGCGATATAAAATACCTTGATTATCCGAACCGAACACTTTACGGATAGCGACCTCCTGCGAACGTTGCCGGATAAAATAAGTCGACATAGCCAGCAAGCCCAACATAGATATCAGGATCGCTATCCCGGCAAAAATAGATACGATCTTGGTGGTACGTACCTCGGCTTCAAATGATTTTTGCACCTGTTCATCCAGAAAGCTGCCATCGAAATCCAATCCGCCGGAAATGTCCTTATGGATCTCACGTATTTTCTGGTAAGCTGTGTAGGGATTACCTTCTACCTCAAGAAGGATACTCCAGGGGAAAAAATCACTCCGCTTATCGATACGAAGCATGGCCGGACGAGTATTATCCGTAATGTTGCCCTGTTGGAAATTGCGGACAACACCGGCTATTGGCGTTGCATTCTTATCCCAGCTGAAATTAGGTGCATCCTGCGGCAGATCCATATCCTTCATGCCCTTTTCTGTAATATACCAACTGTTTTCTGCTAAATGATTCTCAACGATAATTTCATATCCCAGCATGTTGAATGCTGTACTATCCATGATAAATTGCTGGAAACCCAGAAACTTACCTTCGTAATCCGACGACATATTATTGCTTCCACTCATAGGCATGCCTGCTGTCAGCCCGACGTGCTTAATGTAGGATTGGCGGGAGAACTCGTCGATAGCGGCATTGTAGTCTGATTTATTTGCAAAGTTATTATAGACTTCCAGGATATTTTTCGTATTGTATCCAAGCGGTGCATTGATCAGGTGGTACGATTGCATGATCATCACGATAGAGGCAGCAATCATTGCTATTGTGATTGCGTTTTGAAAAGTGATGAACACTTTGCTGAAGACCATCTTGGTCTGCCGACGGAACGTGCCACGCACTATATCGATCGGCTTCACCGACGATATCAAAATAGCCGGCAGTAATCCGGAAAGTAAACCGATCAATAAAATCAAAACTATTGCACCAATGATCCAGACCAGTGTAAAAGTAGCCGCCAGCTCGATACGTGTCTGCAACAGATCGTTCACAAAAGGTACAGCCGCTTGTGCCAACAACCAGCCTATCCCGAAGGAGATGAACGTCAGCAGCGTCGATTCCACCATCAGGCGGGAGAACAGTTCTCCGCGCGTCGATCCCAACAGGCGCCTCGTTGCCATCTCTTTGGCCCGCTGGCCGGCCTGGGCAACCGTCAGGTTGATGTAGTTGAATATGGCAAAGATCAGGATCAGGATACCGACGGATAATAAAACTATTACAAACTGCTTGTTGCCGGTATTGATGGCACCATTTTCATTTATATCAGTAAAATACAAGTCATTCAACGATATCAAATCTACGGTTTTAAACATTTCCTGCTTATAAATCCAATATCTCTCCTTAAAATAGTCAAGGATATCCGGTATTTTCGACATCAGGTCGGCACCGGGTTTTATCTTCAGGAAAACGACTGTCGAGCCGGCATTCATGGGGTTCGTCATGCTGATATACTCATTGTACTCCTCGGCGCGCTCCACACGGATGATGATATCAGCGTAAGGAATGCTCGATCTTTTGATATCTTCCATGATACCGCTTACCAGATAGGAGGCGGAATCGCCGATAAGGACGCTTTGTCCCACCGGATCGTCTGTCCCGAACAGCTTATTGGCAAAGGTACGCGAAAGGACAACATTGCTCGTGTTCTCCAGTACCCGGTTTTTATCCCCTTCAAGTAGCTTGAAAGAAAATGAAAAAACAGGAATCGGCAAGAACAGTCTTTGCCCTTAGTTTCTTATCATTCGCTGTCACCATCTGATTTCCGACGTTGCTGGTAATGACAGGGCAGACTTGTTCGATCTCCGGATAGCGTTCTTGCAAGCGATAGGCGATTGGCAAAGCCGAAGTCGGCCCTTTTTCATTAAACAGGACACAAATACGATCTTTATTGGTATGGTATTTATCGACCGACAATTCCTGCACCGTATAAACGGCTATCAATATAACAAACATCAACGATACGGACAACCCGAACACATCGATGGCTGTATAGGCTTTATTCCTGCTGAGAAATTTCAGGAATGATTTTATGTTTAATAAATTGTTCATCTTCTTATTGGCTTATTGTTCTGAAATCAGCGAGAGATTAAAAAACATATCCCGCCTTCACAGGTAGGATATGTCCATGTTTATTCTTTTCTAATTTAACTATATGTGTGTGTCTGGAAAATCATAATTAAATAAATTCACTTACTGAAGATACGATGCTACCGTCGAACAGGTTGACAATGCGATGGGCGAAGCTGGCATCGTGTTTGGAGTGAGTTACCATAATAATGGTCGTTCCCTCTTTGTTCAGTTCTGTCAACAACTGCATTACTTCAGCACCGTTCTTTGAATCCAGGTTACCTGTCGGCTCATCGGCAAGGATGATCTTCGGATTGGAAACTACGGCACGGGCTATCGCCACACGCTG
>ERZ812616.3534-NODE-3534-length-10673-cov-3.463176_pt1 | contig 10673 bp, 12 predicted proteins | sample MGYA00376249_ERZ812616 | MGnify/ENA primary metagenome ERZ812616 (study PRJEB26924, sample SAMEA4378265) | human gut metagenome | biome: human gut; feature: human-associated habitat; material: faeces | place: China | collected 2013 ... | reverse complement strand
TAAAACTTTTATGTCTGTTCATACTCTGTTACCAACTTTCGGTATTTTAGAAATACTGATCCGGACTGACTGCAACTCTATTTAACTCTACCTGGAAATGCAGATGTGGTCCTGTGGACTGTCCTGTAGAACCAACCGCACCAATCTGCTGGCCTCTTTCCACATACTGTCCCGCACTTACACAAATACTGCTGTGGTGCATATATTTTGTCACCAGACCGTTTCCGTGATCGATAACTACCCAGTTACCGGCGCTGCTGCTGTATCCGGCGATGATCACACGACCGGCTGCCGCGGCATATGTAGGTGTTCCGGTCGGCGCAGCATAATCGTTTCCTTTGTGTCCGCCGACTTCAAACTCACGGATTTCTCCAAAATAACTGGACTGGTAACTCATTCCCGGACACGGATGTGTGAAATAACCACTTCCGCTGGATACATTGCCGGATGACGGAGGTGTCACTGTGGAACCGCCTCCTGTACCACTGCCTGTATTATTATTGGAATTATTCTGATTCTGCTGTGTGTGGCTGTCTTTTTGATCAGCAATACCGTAACGGTCGGTATCTCGGTCCGTAAGGAAGAAATTGCCATTATGAAGCTGATCGGAGCAACGGATTTTCTTGTGCGTGCGCCGTTTATTGTGGAAGGAATTGTGATCGGACTGATCGGAGCAGCGATTCCGCTTGGTGTGCTGTATTTTATGTATCAGAAGATCATTGTCTATATTGCAGCGAAATTCAATTTTATCGGTTCGATGATCGTGTTTGAACCGGTGAAGGTTGTTTTCCGGACACTGATTCCGGTGGGAGTTATCCTTGGAGCCGGTATCGGATTTATCGGCAGTCAGATGACGATCCGCAAACATTTGAAAGTATAATATTGTTATTGTTGTCATAAAATGACAAGAAGCCATGCTGCAAGGTGTGGCTTCTTGATTTATAGGGAAAATTATGGAGGCAGGAATGCAGGAAGAACAGGAAGAAATGATCAAAACCGGGAAACCGGAAAAAAGAAGACCATCGGGCTTTAAAAACGGAGTGATTATCGGACTGGTGCTGGGACTGCTGATTACGGGAATCAGTGCCGGAGTCGGAATTCGTGCGTATGCGAATCTTACAAACAATTATGTTATATTTGGACCACAGGGAGTAAAACAGACAGCCAAAGACAATGTTCTCGACCAGGCAGCAATAAAGAAAGTGGATGAGCTGTTGTCATATATCGATTTGTATTACAACGATTCTTACAAAGAAAAAGATATCCGCAATGCCATTTATAAAGGAACGCTGAGCGGGCTTGGAGATCCTTATTCCGTATACTACACGGTAGATGAATATAAAGATCTGCAGACATCAACCAATGGAAATTATTATGGAATCGGTGCGGCGCTTTCACAGAATGTAAAGACCATGGAAGTGACAGTGGTTAAAGTGTACGAGGGAACACCGGCAGAGGAAGCGGGGCTGAAAAACGGAGATGAAATTCTATCCGTGGATAAGTATGAAGCGACCAGTATGGAACTTTCCAACCTTGTAAAAAAGATACGGGGAAAGGAGGGGACAAAAGTCCATTTGAAAGTTTATCGTTCGCAGACCGGGGAAAATCTTGAACTTGATGTGGAACGTAAAAACGTGGATATTCCGAGTGTGGATTCCAAAATGCTTTCCGATGGGATCGGCTACATACAGATCAGCGAATTCCAGAGTAATACCGCAAAACAGTTTAAAAAGGCACTTGTAGCACTTGAAAAGGAAGATATGAAAGGGCTGATTGTCGATGTGCGGAGCAATCCGGGCGGACTGGTGACTTCTGTCGTGGATATTCTGGATCAGATTCTTCCGGAGGGAACGGTTGTTTACACGGAGGATAAATATGGGAAAAAAGAGACATATACATCCGATGCGTCCTGCATTCATTATCCGATGGCAGTTTTAGTTAATGGAGACAGTGCCAGTGCATCAGAAATCTTTGCCGGAGCAATCAAGGATTATGATTATGGAACATTGATTGGAACAAAAACGTTTGGCAAGGGAATTGTCCAGACGGTATTTCCTCTGGAAAACGGGGATGCCATTAAAATTACAACCGCGAAATATTATACGCCAAAGGGACATTACATTCACGGGAAAGGCATTCAGCCGGATATCAAACTGGAATACAAATACAGCGGTCCGGAAGATGAAAGTTATGACATGAAGTACGATAATCAGTTACAGAAAGCAATTTCTGTTGTGAAAGAAAAAATAAATTAAAGGGTAACAATGAAAAGAAAACGTGTATGGAGAATTGTCAGTGTTGCGTTGATTGTTGTATGGGCTGTGGTTATTTTTTCGTTTTCCGCACAGCCGGATACGGAGTCTTCGGAAATCAGCGGGCATGTGAGTTACCGGATTGTTAAGATGTGGAATCAGGTGTTTGGATGGAAACATTCCGGGCCGGAACTGGAACAGATGGCACAGAAAATTGAATATCCTGTGCGCAAAGCTGCACATATGAGCGAATATGCAGTTCTTGTACTTCTGATATTTCAGGCATTGACGGCATTTGACCGGAAAAAGAACCGTGGATGTATGGCACTTGGCATAACGGCAGCCTATGCAGTAACCGATGAATTTCATCAGCTGTTTGTGCCGGGAAGAGCCGGAAGAGTGACGGATGTGCTGATTGATTCGGCAGGAGCATTTCTTGCATTGCTTGCTATTCATATTATTTTATATTATCATAAGTCTGAAATAAGAAATAGAAAGAGGTGATTCTGTGGTAGAATTGGATAATTTTAAGAGCCAGCTGCAAAGCTACAAGGCTCCACTGCAGGAAGTGAGGGATTCACTTTGACTTAGCTGGCAAAGAACAGCGGATTCAGGAATTGGAACGGGAGATGGAGGCACCGGATTTCTGGAACGATCCGGAAGTTTCCCAGAACAAGATGAAGGAAGTCAAAAGTTTAAAGGACGATGTGGCAACTTATGCGGCATTGTCGGCGCAATATGATGATATTGAAACCATGATCGAGATGGGATATGAGGAAAATGATCCTGCACTGATTCCTGAGATTCAGGAGATGCTGGATGAATTCCAGAAGGATTTCGACAATATCCGTATCAAGACACTTCTCTCCGGAGAATATGACAGTGAGAATGCTATCATTAAGCTGAATGCAGGTGCAGGCGGAACAGAGGCCTGTGACTGGTGCGGTATGCTTTACCGTATGTACAGCCGTTGGGCAGATAAGAAAGGATTTACCCTGGAAGTGTTGGATTATCTGGACGGCGATGAGGCAGGTATCAAATCGGTTACTTTCCAGGTAAACGGAACAAATGCTTACGGTTATCTGAAATCAGAGAAGGGAGTTCACCGTCTGGTGCGTATTTCTCCTTTCAATGCAGCAGGTAAGCGACAGACATCTTTTGTATCCTGTGATGTTATGCCGGATATCAAGAAGGATCTGGATGTAGAGATCAATGACGATGAGATCCGTATTGATACTTATCGAAGCAGTGGTGCCGGCGGTCAGCATATCAACAAGACATCATCTGCCATCCGTATCACACATTATCCTACCGGAATCGTGGTACAGTGTCAGAATGAACGTTCTCAGCACATGAATAAAGATAAAGCCATGCAGATGCTGAAAGCCAAGCTGTATCTTCTCAAGCAGCAGGAGGCAGAGGAAAAACTCTCCGGTATCCGCGGTGAGGTGACAGATATCGGATGGGGAAATCAGATCCGTTCTTATGTTATGCAGCCATATACCATGGTAAAGGATCATCGTACAAACGAGGAGACCGGAAATGTGGATGCAGTACTTGACGGAGGAATTGATATTTTCATCAATGCATATCTGAAATGGATCGCACTGAAGAAATAAAAGAATAAAAAAGGCTGTCTGAAATCAGGACAGCCTTTTTCGTGTTGTGGCATAATGATTTTACACAATGATTCAGCATGTAAATTGCAATAGGAAAGCAGAAAATAATTGCAATTTTACCTATTGCACAAAAATGTGATTGATTTATTGGTTAATTTGTTCAAAGTGTGGGTGGCGGTTCCTTCCAATGGGGGCACGATTTAATAATAGGTGAAGCGCACTTATTAAATCACGCCCCCAAAGGTCGGAACCGCTTATTTCTGGGTATGCGAAACAGGAATACCTGTGTGAGTATTCCTAGTTTGTTGTTGCTGTGTTTGGTTATTGGACTGGTAACAGTTCACACGTGTGAACTGATAAAAGTTTCTTTGTCTCGCCATACGGCATGGGACAGGCTATTGGAAGTGAGACGTACAAGCTTAAATTGTTATTGCTGTGTGGGGATAGTCTCACACAGTTTTTTATATTCGTATGAGGATAGATAATTGAAAAGTTTCCGAGGATAATTGTTTATCCAGTCTTGAATATCTTTAATATATTGGTCTGTGAAAGTGCTTATGTGGGAGCCTTTTGGAATCCAACGGCGGATTAATTTGTTGGCGTTTTCGTTACTTCCACGTTCACAGGCGTTGTAAGGGTGACAGTAATAGATTTTTGTTCTTTTCATTACTTTGTTATAGTAACTTTTCTCCATTGCATCCATATCCAAAAACTCCACACCATTATCGCAGGTTATAGTTTTGAATGTATCTCTGAATACAGGGGCTGAAAGATTGCGCTCTAAACGGTCTAAGATTTTTATAAGGCAGGCTTGATTTTTGCCATCAGCCTTGAAAATTAGTTCTTCTCTTGTTTTGCGTTCTGTAAATACGAAAAGGCAGGTTTTATCACCTTTTCCAGATTCTACTGTATCAAGTTCCCAGTGACCGTACTCTAAACGTTCATAGATTTCTTTTGGTCTTGTTTCTATGGAAGTGTGATTGTGGTTTCTTGCGTTGCGCTTCTTTTCTGTAGCTTTTTCTTTCTTTTTACGTGGCATAGGGAGATTGCTTGCAGTTACGTTTAAAAGTAATCCGCTATGGACGTAATTATAGATTGTTTTGAAACATACTTTTGTTTTGAACGCAAGGTTATTCTTTTGAATATGTGCAAGGATTGCCACAGGGCTGTATTTCTTTTCCAGAATCATGGATTCTAAGAACTTGATAAGTTCGAGATCATTTCCTATTTTAAGGTCTTTTCCCTTGTTGTGTGAGCGTTCATCCTGTATCTGCTGACCTCTGTCTGCGCAGTATTTCTTGTATGGTTTTAGGTTTGAATCTATTAGTTCAACTGTACCCAGTTTTATTTCTCTGTAAATAGTTGTAAACGAACGATTTAATATCTTTGCGATTTCTTTTGCTGGTGTTTTCTGATTTAGTAAGAGTTCTAATTGATAGCGTTCGTATTCTTTAAAATATTTTCTCATGTTATACTTTCCCCCTTTAACTGGGGGATGATAATAAATTAAAAAATCCCTGTCAATGACAGGCGTTGTTGATTCTCAATCATTGACAGGGATTTTTTAATTTATTTTCTTAGTTTGTTGTTGTGCTGTGTTACGTGTTTGGATTCCAGTTCACACGTGTGAACTAAGTATACTATTTTGGTCTGATTTGTTATTGCTGACTGTGTTCATTTTCTTTTGAGTGCTTTAATTTGTATGTCTGTTTTACTGATTTTGTGCATTCGTCAAACTGTTTGCAGGTGAGACAAAAAGACTTGCACTGTTTGCAGTCACGGAACATAAAATAATAAAGAAACTTAAGAAAATGGACTTTCAGAAACAGGGATAAATCCATCAGCAGGTAATCCAATTTGTTCATGTTCGTTTTTCTCCATTTCGTCATACATTTGTTTTTTGGTTCTTAATATCTGGAAATCTATGTTTATATCGGAATAAAGTTTTTTGAGTTCGGGATTCTCTGCAAGCATTTTCTTTAAGGCTCGAAGCTGTTGCAGATGTTCTTTTGCCGAAAGCTTTTTATCACTAAAGTGTACAGTTTTTCTGATTCGTTCTGCATCCTCTTGCAGGCGTTTTTTGGATTCCCGTATTTCCTTTTCGAAATCAATTTTTTCTTTTTGTTCTTGTTTTGGTTCAAAAAGCTTGTAGTTAATGGTTGTTTCTTCTGGTTTAACGGTCTTGTTAAATTCCATGTATAATATTTCCTGATTTGCTAAAGGTACTTTTACATCTGTGATATAACTTACATCAGATAGATACTTGCTGTAGATTCTTGCAAGTTCGTCATAATCGACATTGTAAACCTTTTCGATTGGTCTGTCGGTATTCTGACTTGCTAAGTATCTATGTTGGTTTTGTAAGATATGGGATATATCTTTTGTGATGTATTTTGTTATATAGGAACTTGCTTTACTTGAGTCGTTTATTTTTGTTGCTGTAGAAAATCCGTATTTCCATAAGGGGAGATTAAATATTTTTGTTGCATAAGGTTTTTTAGCATAGTCATAGACAAATTTTCCAATGCAGGTTTTACCGGAGAATGCAAGGGGCATTTGTCCAATGTCTGCAAAGAGTCCGTGAAAGTGCCACTTTGTTTTATCCTTGTGAAGTTCCGGAACAAGGATATACTTTAAATCTGGGGCATAACGCTTTTTGAGATTGTTTGTCCAGATGTTCAGTTTTTCAGAGACAAGGTTAAAGTCCGTATTATCCAGTTTCTTTGGGTCTATCGTAAGGGTAATAAAGTAGTCCCATTTATTAGCCCTTGCAATTGCATATATCTGGTTTACTGTTCTGTTTACTGATGATTGGATGCTGTGTTGTACCTGTGCATGAGTACGGGCTGTATTTGTCTGTTTTGGTTTTTGTACTCTGATTTTGTTTTTTACAGTGACAGGGCGTTTATACGTCCTGATTTGTATAGAGTCAACATATTCAATAGTTTTTACATTGTAGTTCATTTTATTTTCCCCTGACTGAAAAGTGTTGCTATTGTCAAGTATAGCAACACCACCTAAATGTGATGTGCCGTCCATGATCTGCTTTGCCGTCCGCTTGCTTGGGGTCCCCTTAATCCCCAAGGCTCCGCAGACAGCACGCAGAACATGGACGTTACAGTTGCTTTAGTGTTTTCGTATCGAAAATTTTATAACTATCATAGAGTTTGTAATATTTCTTTGATGCGAACATTATTTCCGTGTGGTCTTTCTTTCCTGTGTCCATAGACTTAACGGGGATAAAGAAGAGATTGCCGCCACAGAGGAGAGCGAGAATCCACCCGAAAAGCTTGAAGTTCTTTACGTTTCTGTGTTCGTAGTCGTGTTGGAAAATGTGGCGTATCTGTTTGTCTATGAGGTCTTTGTGTTGTGATACTAAAATGACAGTGTAGCCAAATTTCCTGTGCTGGGTGAAGAAAATAACCCATTCAGAACGTCCCTTTTGATTCCATGAACGGGAATTAAACATGGTTTGGCATTCGTCTATAATAAGGAGTGTTTGTTTTTCCTTTATCTGTCCACGGGCGTTACGTTCGTGGTTTTTATTTGCGAAATCCATGAGAAAGTCAATGGTTAACTGTTCATTGTTTAGTTCCTCTATAATCCCAAGATTGCCTGTGTGCTTATTCTTTTTACAGTGTTTCTTTTTCCAGAAGTTTTCGTTTACTTCAAAGTTACAGATAACGTGTTTTCCTTTTTTATGGTATTGGTCAATCATTTTTGCGCAGTGTAAGGATTTACCAGAGCCAGGTCTTCCCGAATAAAAATAAATCATGTTGTTGTCCCCCTTTTATAATTTGTGTGGAGCAGTTCACACGTGTGAACTGAGTTCATACGTATGAACTAGAAGTTGTGTTTACTTCTGTAGTCTGTGATTGCCTGTCTGAGATACTTGTATACGTAGTAGGCAAGTACGCAAGCTAACCATGCGTTCATGCAGGTGGCACAGAATTTAAACGGTATGAAATAGTTGACGTAACCTAAAACATCCATGCCCGAAGAGTCGGCAAGCTGTGAAAGCATGACACGAAACGGGGCTGAGGGAAGTATACTTATAAGAACGTCCAGTATATCGAAAAATATCCCGATTGCTGATTTGATAAGTTCTCCTGTCATTTAATCATCACCCCCACTTGAAAAAAGTTTCCTTGATAGGTGGATAAGGAAAAGTATAAAAGTTACTGATAGAATGTAGCGGCATGTTTTGGCTAGTTTTTCCCATTCGTCTGTTGATAAATCTATGTCTATAGTTTCGTTGATTTTAAAAGATTCTATTTTTATAGGCAATGAGAACTTCGGATTTTTGGGTTCTGCTGACATTGAGTTTAGGACTAAGGATATATCCCACGGAATTGATGTAGGGAACTTGTCTTTTGCTTTTTCTGCTGTCTCCTGTGAACGGTCTTTAAAGAAATCCATTACAGTATCAGCTATAAGCAGGGCTTTTATTTCGTTTAGGGAATCTACAAGCTTTTGTTGGTATTTGTTGTTTTCTTCCAGTAGCTTCACCATTTCGTCAAACTTTTGATCTGAATTGTTCCATAGGTCAGTTAAATATTTTGATAGGGCGGTGAAGTCGTATTTACAGCCGTTTTGTTCTGTCTCGGTTTTACCGTCTGATAGGGCTTGTATGGCTATTAAGATTTCCTCTAGTTTGCCGTTATTTTTCTCTATGTAGTCGGTTATGGTTTTGGCTAGTTTGTCGTGGTTTGCGCTAAACTCTGTAAGTTTGTCCAGAATCTTTTGTAGCAGGGTGTTTGTGTCGGTTAAGGAGCCGTCGGAAAAGTCTGGTTTTGGGGTTGGGGTTGTACCGTCTCCGAAGTCACCACCAGAGCCGCCGCCGCTAGGAGTTGGGGTTGGGTTGGTTGTACCGTCGCCACCATCTGTGAAGTCGACTAAATGGTCTAAATAGTTTTTTAAAGTTAAATCCAAGTCCGCTTGCACATCCGCTTCAACTTTTCCGACAAGGCTATCCAAATTAATATTAACATCGGGATAATTTACACTGTTGTTAATATACTTAATATTGATTTTGAAACCGCCGGAGGGGAGTTGTGGAACGTAAGTTCTGCCTTGATTTAGATAACGAAAATAATCATCTCGCGAATAAAAATATTTAACACTATCACCTAAAATAAGCTCCCGACGACTTTCTTTTTTAGCATAGAGTTCTAAAAATTTATTTTGATACGGTATAGAAAAGGTTTGCGGGTTTAAATAAGAATTTGAAACAGTAAAACCGACAGATGAACCACTATAAATATCTTTATTATTCTTATAATAAGCAATATTATTAGCAGAATAAAAAGCTAAATTACAATCAGAGGGAGCGCTGGAAACATATAAACGCGGGTCATAATATGATATGTATACACTAGAACCAGTAAAATTAACAAAAACGGCACGGCAATTAATCTTAGCCCAAACATTACGAATTTTAGTAAGAGAATCGCCAGTAGGCTTTGTGTAATACTTAGACCAATATTTATCAAAAATATCATCAAAAGATAAAATTGCATCATCACTATCAATTAAATAATACCCATCTAGGGCGTGGATGCTGTCTTGCAGTTGTTGGTTTAATTCAGTAGTGAAAGTTGGGTTAAACTCAACTAATTGTTTTTCGTTATTATATGAAATAGGGCAATCATCTTTAGTAAGGTCAATATTTCTGTTTGCATCCATAAAAGGAAATAATTTAGTTTGTAACCATTTATTAACTGCGGAATCTTCACCCCAGATACTATCAAGGGCTTTTGATGAAGCGGCACCATCACCAGAGCCAGTAGTAGCAACGTTATAACCAACTTTATATAAAGATTTCACCATTTTAACAATATTATCGAAAGAAATGGATTTAACAACATTACCTGCGAGATCTGAAGCATAAACAGTTGTTGCATATGGCATAAATATTACATTAACAGTAAAAATAACTGTACAGAGGAAAACACTAATAAACTTTTTCAACAAATCACATCCTTTTCAAACAATAAAAAAAAAGAGAGCCGAAGCCCTCTGTAAATAAACAACTATTTTTTTCTCAATTTTTTCCTTTTATGTTTTTTATACTCCCGTTCGTCAGTATTGAAAATAAAAGAAAGTATAGTACCAAATGCAAGAATAAAAGGACTAAAAAGAATAAAACATAAAAAAATAAAAATTGGTAAAGAAGCAATAAAAAGATTATGGCGACCAAATACAAATAAAAAAATTAAAACAGGGATAAACAGTAAATACCAACGAAACCCTTTTAGAAAATCAAACAATATTTCTTTTATATCTTTCCACATGATAACCCCCTTTTTCTTTTATCCATTTATAACGATTAAATCCAACTATATTATATAGTATATTGCATAATATATCAAGATAGGGCTTTAAATACTTATTCAATTATCATGGTTCTGTGTTTCTTTATGGTTTTGGTTTTGCTTTTGGTACCATTCCTTCAATCTCCCCCAAACCCCCTCTTTATGCCCGATTCCCAGAAAGAGGGGGCTTTAGCTTCTTTGTCTCGCCCTACGGCATGGGGTAGGCTATTGGAAGTGTGACATACAAGCTTAGTTTCCTTGTCTCTGTGGAAAGTAGTTCACACGTGTGAACTGACTGGAAGAGGGGAGCAAAGCCAAAACCAAAAACATAAAACCCCTTGTAGTCAAGAGGGGCTTAACAGTAAAGACTGCCAAGCCCCTCTTTTATACATTCTTCTTTTATTGAACCTTGTAAAGTGTTTTCTTCCTTTTCCACAAAAACCGTGGAAAAGAGTAAAACAATTGACAAGGGGGAGACATTCCCAGTC
>ERZ812616.3528-NODE-3528-length-10685-cov-3.053246_pt1 | contig 10685 bp, 10 predicted proteins | sample MGYA00376249_ERZ812616 | MGnify/ENA primary metagenome ERZ812616 (study PRJEB26924, sample SAMEA4378265) | human gut metagenome | biome: human gut; feature: human-associated habitat; material: faeces | place: China | collected 2013 ... | reverse complement strand
CTTCCGATCTGGTGAAACGCCTTTTTCTGACGCCGCATATAATGGCTGATCTGGCAAAGAACCGGAGCACATATCTCCAGGAGAGGTTCGACCTTTTCCGCGGTAATTGTACGGGTATAGACATCGACCTTCGTCTGGCTGCCGAGTATATGCTGGACGAATGTTTTTACGACCGCATGAACGAAGGGTTGCTGTCGTATGACGGAAAGCACGTATTGGTGGAAGTCTCCTTTATGCAGGCCCCCGGCGATCTGTTTGAGAAACTGTATGATTTGCAACTGAACGGGTATATCCCGGTCCTGGCTCATCCGGAACGTTTCGGTTTCTGGAATATGAATGAGTTGTTGAAACTAAAAGAGCATGGATGCAAATTTCAATTGAACCTTTTCTCCCTGGCCGGCTTCTACGGGCCGTTACCTCATAAGACTGCCTCTTCTCTATTGAAGAAAGGTTGTTATGATTTCGTCGGAACCGATATCCATTCCCTCAATTACCGCATTCTCTACGACTCCCTCAAACTCAAAAAAGACCAATTTGAGGCGGTGAAAAAACTGATGCAGGGGAATGAAATGTTGTGGGAGAGATTACAGCGTACTGTAAATATACTCCATATCCACATGCCCCCGTACCAGATCCGCCAGTTTTTCATATTGTTCTTCTTTGAAAGCGGCATAATCGAAAGGAGCGGCGTCAGCTTCTTTGTCGAAGCCTTCCGCCAGGCAATCCAATACAACGGGGTTATCCAGTATGCCGTGCATGTAGCTCCCCCAGCAACGGTTGTCGAGGTAATATCCGTCCAGTCGTCCGTCTTCGAGGCGGGCCACGGGACTTTCCGGAGCGTTGCCTAAAAGGGTGGTGTGTCCCATATGTATTTCGTATCCCCGGCAGGTAGAGTCGTTACCCGGCAGGAAAGTGAATGTGCTTTGCTTCGTGACTTTCTCCTGTTCGATCACCGTGCATTGCGGAAGTAATCCGAGTCCCGGAACCGCAGGCAGGTTACCTTCTATCCCTTCCGGATCTTCCAGGCGGGCACCCATCATCTGGTAGCCGCCGCAGATACCGATCACCTTCTTCCCTTTCTTGTAAGCCCGCACGATTGCATCGGCAATGCCGTTGGCGCGGATGCTTTGCAGATCCGACAATGTGTTTTTGGAACCGGGCAGGAGGATGATATCCGCTTTCTCCACTTCGTCGATATTGCTTGTGTAGTAAGGATTGAAGCGAGGGTCCATGTCCAATACGTCGAAGTCGGTGAAGTTGGACATACGTTTCAACAGGACGATCGCCACGTTGATCTTGCCTTCCTGCCAGGTATTGGTTTTCATATCCAGGGCAACCGAGTCTTCCTCCTCTATCTTGATATCGCGGAACCAGGGAATGACGCCGACCACCGGGATACCCGTCAGCTCTTTCAATATCGCGCGTCCTTCTTCAAACAACGAGGCATCGCCACGGAATTTATTGATGATGATTCCTTTCATCTGTGCCCGTTCCTCCGGCCTGAGCAGTGCGATGGTGCCGTAAACGGAACCGAATACGCCTCCGCGGTCGATATCGGCCACCAGATAAGTGGAGGCATCCGCCTGAATGGCCATGCGCATATTGGTGATGTCGCGGTCGCGGAGGTTCAGCTCCGAGATACTTCCCGCACCTTCCAATACGATCGGGTTGTAGCGCGACTCCAGGCGTTTGAAAGAGGCGATGGCTTCCCTGAATAACTCTTCTTTCCGGTTCTGAATGCCGAAATAGTCTTTGGCAGACATGTTACCGACCGGCCGGCCGTTCAATACGACCTGCGAACTTTTATCGTTGGTCGGCTTCAACAGAACCGGGTTCATGTCCGTATGCGGAGCGATACCGCATGCTTCGGCCTGCACCACCTGGGCACGGCCCATCTCGCCGCCTTCGGGGGTAGAGTAGGAGTTGAGCGACATATTCTGCGCCTTGAAAGGAGCAGGTTGGTATCCGTCTTGCTTGAAGATACGGCAGAAGGCTGCGTTGATCACACTTTTTCCCGCATCGGAACAAGTGCCAACGAACATGATCGGTTTCAGGTGTTGTTTTATCATGGCTGCAAAACTAATGAAAAAGCAGGATAGTTTTATTACATTATTTCTTATATTTGCATTCCTTACATTCTAATTTCTAATTTTGATACAATGGAAAAACAAAAACAACTCCAGCGGCTCCAATCGCTGGATGCCTTGCGGGGATTTGATATGTTCTTTATCATGGGAGGCGGCTCTCTCTTCATCGCACTGGCCACCCTGATCCCGACTCCTTTCTTTCAATCGATAGCAGACCAGATGCATCATGCACGGTGGGGCGCCGGATTTACGTTCGAGGATATTATCTTCCCTCTGTTCCTGTTCATTGCCGGGATCTCTTTCCCCTTTTCCCTGGCCAAACAGCGGGAGCGCGGAATGCCGGAGGCGGCCATCTACAAGAAAATTATCTGCAGGGGGATTACCCTGGTTATCCTGGGCTGTGTCTACAACGGCCTGTTGAACTTCGACTTCGAGACACAACGTTATGCCAGTGTGTTGGCACGTATCGGTCTGGCCTGGATGTTCGCGGCCCTGATCTTTGTAAATACACGGACGGTTACGCGGGTGTGGATCGTGGTTGCGATCCTGGTCGGTTATTGGTTGTTGTTGGCTTTTGTCCCGGCTCCCGACGGGAACGGAGCGGACGTATTCACCCGTGAAGGTTGCCTGGCCTGCTACATCGACCGGTTGTTATTGCCGGGACGTTTGCATGGCGGAAACTATGATCCCGAAGGTATCCTGTCTACCTTGCCGGCTATCGGAACGGCGTTGCTGGGGATGTTCACCGGAGAGTTTATCAAGCTGCAAAAGAAAGAGCTGACGGAGACGAAGAAGGTTCTCTATATGTTATGTGCGGGAGCTGTCCTATTGGTGATCGGATTGCTGTGGGGATTGTTTTTTCCGATCAATAAGTATTTGTGGACGAGCTCGTTCGTTTGTACTGTCGGTGGTATTTCCATGTTGTTGTTTGCCTTGTTCTATTATATCGTGGACGTGAAGGGGATAAAAGGCTGGACGCCTTTCTTTACAGTGATCGGTATGAATTCTATTACTATTTACCTGGCCCAGGAGTTTGTCAATTTCACTTTTACAGCGAATGCCATCTTCGGCGGACTGATCGGACTGACACCGGAAGCGGCTCAACCTCTGTTCGGGGCGATCGCCTATATCGCTGTCTGTTGGGGCTTCCTTTATTTCCTCTATCGTCAACGTATTTTCTTAAAAGTCTAAAATAATTATCAAATGGAAAAAACTACTTATAAGCGGCTGGAGTCGCTTGACGCCCTTCGCGGTTTCGATCTTTTCTTTCTGGTGGCTTTAGGCCCGTTGGCACATTCACTGGCCCGTGCGGCCGATGTGGAATGGTTGCACAGTAGTATGTGGCTATTTAGCCATGAAGCTTGGGTGGGCTTTTCTCCCTGGGATTTGATCATGCCGTTATTCCTGTTTATGTCGGGGGCGTCTATGCCGTTTGCCTTATCCCGCTTTAAAGGGGTTTCCGACAAGAAAGCTCTTTTCCGCCGGTTGGGTAAACGTATCCTGTTGCTTTGGATATTCGGTATGATGTGCCAGGGTAACCTGCTCGGCCTCGATCCGGATCGTATCTATTTATATTCGAATACGTTGCAGTCTATTGCGGCGGGATACCTGATCACTGCCGTATTGTTTCTTTATACAAGTCGTCGTACACAGATCGGTGTGGCGGTCGCCTTATTGCTTGTTTACTGGGCTGCGATGCAGTTTATCACGGTCGGCAGTTACGGAGGCGGTAATTATACACCCGAAGGAAACCTGGCGGAATGGATAGACCGTGCCGTGCTGGGACGTTTCCGGGATGGAGCAAAAGTGGTGGATGGCGAAGTGGTCTTTTCTCCGGGGTATCATTATACCTGGATACTGAGTAGTTTGAACTTCGGTGTAACCGTATTGACCGGATTGTTTGCCGGTTATATTGCCAAGGATAAAACGAGCGATGTGTATAAACTGAAATGGTATTTCGGGGCCGGAGCAGCTATGGTGGCAGCCGGATGGTTATGGGGATTGCAGATGCCGGTTATTAAAACGATATGGACAAGTTCTATGGTACTGGTCAGCAGCGGTTACTGTTTCCTGTTGATGGGATTGTTCTATTATCTGATCGATTATAAGGGATATAATAAAAATATTACCTGGTTGAAAGTGTACGGAATGAACTCTATCGTGGCGTATATGCTGGCTAATGTCGTTAATTTCAGCTGCTTGGGCGAGTCCTTGTTTTATGGGTTTCAGCAATATATGGGGAATTATTATTCCTTTTTGATTAGCTTGTCAAACATATTGGTTATTTATGTAATTTTGTGGTGGCTTTATAAACGTAATATATTTCTTAAAGTTTAAAAACACAAAAAACAGGAGAAACTGAAAAATGGAATCTATCAAACAGATATACCGGATCGGCCATGGCCCGTCGAGTAGCCACACGATGGGGCCGATACGTGCTTCGCGGATGTTTTTGGAACGCAACCAGCAGGCTGCACGTTTCAATGTAACGTTGTATGGTAGCCTGGCTGCTACCGGAAAGGGTCACATGACGGATGCCGGCATCTTGGAAGTGCTGCAACCCGTGGCTCCGACGAATATTACTTGGGAACCTAAAACATTCCTGCCGTTCCACCCGAACGGGATGCTGTTTGAGTCGTTCAACGATAAAGACGAGAGGCTGGAAGCATGGACAGTTTACAGTATCGGTGGCGGTACGCTTGCCAACGAGACTTTTAACGAGTTGAAGACTGCCAAAGTCTACGAAATGAGTACCATCAAGGATATTCAGGCCTGGTGCGAAAAGACAGGACATTCTTACTGGGAGTATGTGGAGCAATGCGAAGGCCCGCAGATATGGGATTATCTGGCCGAGGTATGGGAAGTGATGCAACAGGCTGTGCTCAACGGTCTGGAAGCGGAAGGTATCCTGCCGGGTGGCCTGGGTATACGCCGTAAGGCTTCCGACTACCTGATCCGTGCCAAAGGATACGGCAGCAGCATCAAAAGCCGCGGCATGGTATACGCTTTTGCTTTGGCCGTCTCCGAAGAGAATGCTAGTGGGGGAAGGATCGTGACGGCCCCTACCTGCGGCTCCTGTGGCGTGTTGCCGGCTGTATTGTATCACCTGAAAGATACCCGCGACTTTCGCGATTCGCGTATCCTGCGTGCTTTGGCTACTGCCGGACTGTTCGGTAATGTGGTCCGTACGAATGCATCGGTATCCGGTGCTGAAGTTGGTTGCCAGGGTGAGGTGGGAGTAGCCTGTGCGATGGCTGCGGCCGCTGCCAGCCAGTTGTTCGGTGGAACACCCGCACAGATCGAGTATGCTGCTGAGATGGGGTTGGAACATCACCTGGGCCTGACTTGCGACCCGGTTTGCGGATTGGTACAGATACCTTGCATCGAGCGTAATGCATTTGCTGCCGCACGTGCACTGGATGCGAATACCTTCTCGAACTTCTCTGACGGTAAACACCGGGTGAGCTTCGACCAGGTAGTGGAAGTGATGCGTCAGACGGGTAACGACCTGCCCAGTCTGTATAAGGAAACTTCCGAAGGTGGTCTGGCCAAGAAGTACGGAGACTAAGACTATTTTATAAATCTAATGTATATGAATAAAAGTTGTGTTATTGCTGTTTGTGCCGCTGCCCTGATGTCGGCTTGCGGACAACAGAAACAGCAGTCTAAAGAGGTGGCGATGAGCGGCAACCCTGTGTTTGAAAAATGGTATGCCGATCCCGAAGGTATTATCTATGATGATACTTATTGGATTTACCCCACCTGGAGTGATCTATACGAGAATCAGACTTTCTTCGACTGTTTCTCTTCTAAAGACCTGGTGAACTGGACGAAGCATTCTTCCATCCTGGATACGACCGAGGTGAAATGGGCGAAGCGTGCCATGTGGGCGCCGTCTGTCATCAGTAAGGATGGGAAGTATTATTTCTTCTTTAGTGCGAACGATGTGCACGAAGGTGAAATAGGCGGTATCGGTGTTGCTGTCAGCGACCGGCCGGAAGGTCCGTACAAGGACTTACTGGGTAAACCGTTGATCAACGAAATTGTGAACGGGGCACAGCCTATCGACCAGTTCGTTTATAAGGATGGCGATAACTATTATATGTATTATGGCGGTTGGGGACATTGCAACGTAGTACAGTTAAATGACGACTTTACCGGACTGGTGCCATTTGAAGACGGAACTATCTATAAGGAAATAACGCCGGAGAACTACGTGGAAGGCCCGTTCATGTTGAAGAAGGATGGAAAATACTACTTTATGTGGAGCGAAGGCGGCTGGGGCGGCCCCGACTATTGTGTCGCTTATGCGATTGCCGATTCTCCTTTCGGACCGTTTAACCGGATAGCCAAGATTCTCGAGCAGGATTCGACGGTAGCGACCAGTGCGGGCCACCATTCCATTATGCATGTGCCGAATTCGGAAGATTATTATATCGTTTACCATCGCCGTCCGCTGAACGATACGGGACGCGACCATAGGGCGACTTGTATCGATAAGATGAGTTTCGACAAGAACGGATATATCAATCCTGTAAAGATGACCTTCGAAGGTGTAGCGGAAAGAAAGATAAAATAAGCTTTCCTTCATTGTATAAAAGATATTAAAATAAGGGTGCAGTAGTTGCATCCTTATTTTTTTATACTACTTTTGACACATCTGTCAAACAATAATGTCAGACATAATAGACAGACAGTGGTGACAAATGAAGTAAAAACAAGATATACAATGAGTACAGAAGAAGTAAACACGATGGAAGAACGTATCCTGGAAGCAGCCAAGCAAGTCTTTGTGATGAAAGGATATGAAGCGACCAAGATGGGTGACGTGGCTGCCGAAGCCGGTATCGGACGTACCGCCTTACATTATTATTATCGAACCAAAGAGATGTTGTTCGATGCAATCTTCGACCAGTTGATAGATGCGTTGCTTCCCAACCTGGGAGCGATCATCGATGAACATACTTCTTTTATGGAGAAGTTGCCTAAAATTATCGACCAATATGTAAAGACATTACAGCGAAACCCTTTATTCCCGATTTTTGTTATTAATGAATTACAGCGTGCGCCGGAGCATATCTATCATTCTATCCTGAAGAACCCCGGACGGGTGGAACCGATTGTTCGTATGCGCCGGCAAATGGAGGACGAGATGGAGAAAGGGCTGATGAAGAAACTTCCGGTATATTATATTGCAACAACATTGATAAGCCTGCTGGTTTTTCCCATGTTGGTGAGAAACCCGTTTACGGCTGTTTTTATGGAAGGGGATACTGATAAATACGAAGCTTTTTTACAGGAACGTATCCCGTTCGTTACCGATATAATGATCCGGTTGTTGAGTCCGGATAATAATACACCGAATAAACAGATACCTCAATGAAACGGATTTACATGATCTTATTCTTATGCTTTCCCCTGCTGTCGGGGATTGCGAAAGGGCAGGAGACGGTTACACTGGCACAATGTTATGAATGGGCCCGTGCCAACTATCCCCAGATACGCCAGTATGGCCTGATCGGACAGACGGAGCAATACAACCTGTCGAACGCAGGAAAAGGATGGTTGCCCCAACTGACAGTAAATGCGAAAGCAACCTATCAGAGTGAAGTAACCCAGCTTCCTTTCGACACTGAAAAACTGTCGGCTGTTATGCCGGGACTTGATATCCCGACCTTAAGCAAAGACCAGTATCAGGTACTGGCCGAGGTGAACCAGAATATATGGGATGGCGGAACTATCCATACCACCCGGCAACTGACGAAAGCGCAGGCCGCCGCAGATCGGGAACAACTGGAAAGCGATCTTTATACCTTGAACGACCGCGTGAACCAGCTTTATTTCGGTTGTCTGCTCCAGGAAGAACTGATCCGCCAGAATGCATTGCTTCAAAAAGAGTTGCAAATCAATATCGACCGGATAACGGCAATGATGGAAAACGGCGTGGCCAACCAGTCAGATCGCGAAAGTATGGAGGTGGAATTATTGAATGCCCGAGATCGAATTGAAAGCATCGCGGGTGGCTTTCGGCAGAATGTTGAGTACATTGATCGGGAAGCCTTATGATAAAGATAGGGTATTGGAGATTCCTGTTGTGCCGGGTAATCCGTTGTCGGCTGAGATCGATCGTCCCGAACTGCGGGCACTGGATGCCAGAAGCCGTTTGCTGGAGGTTCGGAACAAACAGATCACCAGTGGCCTGATGCCTCGCATCGGTGCATTCGTGCAGGGAGGATACGGTCGGCCGGGGTTGAATATGTTGGAGGATAGCTTTAATCCCTTCTATATTGCAGGTGTACGCCTTTCCTGGAATATGGGTAAGCTATATACCTTGAAGAACGACCGCCGTAAGGTGTCGACCAATCTTCAACAAATAGAAGTTCAGCGTGAAACATTCCTGTTCAATACCTCGCTGCAACTGATGCAACAGAATACGGAGATACAGAAGATGGCCGACCTGATGAAGGCGGATGATGAAATAATCCGACTGCGTACCAGCATCAAGAATGCTGCGGAAGTGAAGTTGGCGAACGGCGTGATTTCCGTCACCGACCTGATCCGAGAGATCAATGCGGAAGACCTGGCTAAACAGTCTGCCGCCGCCCACCGTATCCAGCACCTGAATGCTGTCTATAATTATATGTACACGACAAACAACGAATAATCAGAATTAATCATGAAAGAGAATATGAAACGACTGGCTTCTTTTGCAATTATCACGACAGGGTTGTTCTGTCTGGCTGCATGTAACAGGGGAGACAATAACTTCGATGCCACCGGAACCTTTGAGGCGACCGAAATACTGGTATCGTCCGAAGCTAACGGAAAGATCATGGAACTGAATATAGAGGAGGGCGATCGCCTCGATGCCGGAGCTATGTTGGGCTATGTGGATAGTACGCAATTGTATCTGAAGAAGATGCAGTTGGCTGCCGGCTTGCGTTCCGTAGACGTACGTAAACCGGATATCCGTAAACAGATCGCCGCCCTCGAACAACAGATCGCTACCGCCCGTACCGAGCAGCAGCGTATGGAGAACCTGGTTAAAGCCAAGGCCGGCAACCAAAAGCAGGTAGACGATATCGTAAACAATATCAAATATTTGCAGAAACAACTGGATGCACAATATTCGACCCTGAACAAAACGACCGGAGGTGCCGACGCGGAAGCCGAAAGCATCCTTTACCAGATTATGCAATTGGACGACCAGTTGCAGAAAAGCCGGATCGTAAATCCTCAGGCCGGAACTGTCCTGGTGAAGTATGCCGAACCAGGCGAAGTGACGGCTGCCGGTAAGCCTTTATACAAAATAGCGGATACCGACCTGCTCTATCTCCGTGCCTATATCACGGCCGACCAGCTTTCTACATTGAAACAGGGACAGGCTGTCCGTGTCTTTGCCGACTATGGCGAAAGCGACCGCCGGGAGTATCCGGGCACTATCACTTGGATATCGGATAAGTCGGAGTTTACCCCGAAAGGCATCCAGACCAAAGACGAACGGGCCAATCTGGTCTATGCCATCAAGATCGCCGTGAAGAATGACGGCTATCTGAAGATCGGGCAGTACGGGGAAACGGTGTTTAATTGAGAATAGAGAATAGGAAACTAATGGGTACGAACGAAGTAAAAATAGACAGTATATCCAAGAACTACGGCGACGTGGAGGCCTTGCAGGATATCACCCTCGATATTCATTCCGGAGAACTCTTCGGACTGATCGGACCTGACGGTGCCGGTAAGACTTCTTTGTTCCGTATACTGACTACCTTGTTGCTGGCAGATAAAGGGACGGCGACGGTTTGCGGTCTGGATGTAGTGCGCGATTATAAAAAGATCCGTACGATAGTCGGTTATATGCCGGGACGCTTTTCGCTCTACCAGGATCTGTCCGTCGAGGAGAACCTGAATTTCTTTGCAACCGTATTCAATACGACAGTAAAAGAAAACTATGAACTGGTGCGCGACATCTATGTGCAGATCGAACCGTTCAAGAAACGGAAAGCCGGAAAGCTATCGGGAGGGATGAAGCAGAAGCTGGCATTGTGCTGTGCCCTGATCCATCGCCCGGAAGTACTTTTCCTGGATGAGCCGACGACCGGTGTCGATCCTGTATCCCGTGTGGAGTTCTGGGATATGCTGGATCGCCTGAAGAAGCAGGGGATAACGATCCTTGTTTCTACACCTTACATGGATGAAGCCTCCCGTTGCGACCGTATCGCATTGATGCGTTCCGGCCGGTGCCTGTCCGTCGATACACCGGTAGGCATCCGTTCCTCCTTCGGCAGGCAGTTGTGGACTGTGCGTTCGTCGGCTATGTATAAGCTGTTGGTCGACCTTCGGGCTTTTTCCGGCACCTATTCCTGTTATGCCTTTGGGGATGCGCATCATCTGACATTGAAAGAGGATGGCGGTGAGATGGATGCCCTGAAACAGTATCTGAAAGGAAAAGGATATACCGACGTGACGATAGAATCGGTGGAGCCGAGCGTGGAAGATTGCTTCATGGCATTATGATTAGAAAAAGGTTTCACCTTTTTCAGTTGACAAGTGACAGTTGGGCTTCGCGATCGGAACTAGAAAAAGGTGAGTTTTTTT
>ERZ812616.3518-NODE-3518-length-10719-cov-3.129595_pt1 | contig 10719 bp, 5 predicted proteins | sample MGYA00376249_ERZ812616 | MGnify/ENA primary metagenome ERZ812616 (study PRJEB26924, sample SAMEA4378265) | human gut metagenome | biome: human gut; feature: human-associated habitat; material: faeces | place: China | collected 2013 ... | reverse complement strand
AGGGGAATTAGCTTCCGGTCACTGCAAAGGTCAGAACCAGAGTCAGCTCATTATTGCTAACGCTAGCCTTCACAGACTGAGCGTTGGTGACCGTCAGGCCGCTGTAGCTGGCGGTATCGCCAAACACATGGCCCTCATTGGCGGTCAGAACCACGGTGGCACGGTAGTGCGTAGTAGCTCCAAAAGTAGGAGCGGAGAACGGGCTCCAGGGATCACTGCCGTTAGCGCTGCTCTCCCAAGTGATGCTCTTCTGAGTAACGCCAGTACCAGTCACATTAGAGTCAGCAACCGTAGCGTCCTTGACAGGAGCGGTAATGGTGAGGCTCGCATTGCCATTAGTGATGGTGGTCTTGGCGCTCACAGTGCACTCGGTGCTCTTCGTCTGGGCAGTCTTGTTGCCATTCACATCGTCCTTGGTGTTGGTGGCGATAACATAGTACTTCCCAGCCTCAGTGGGGGTGTAGGACTCGCCAGTCTCACCGGAGAGGGGCATGCCGTTCTTATACCACTGGTAGGACACAGTGCCCTTGTCGGTTACGCTGGCCTTGACCGTCAGCTTGTCTCCGACATAGCCGGTGGACTTCAGATCAGTGCCAAACGTGGGCTTCGCGGCATCCACCTTGGTGCCAACGTTGCAGGTGGCGCTCTTGGTGGTAGCGGTCAGGCTGTTGCGGGTATTGGTGACGACCACGTAGTACTCACCGGCATCGCTGGCCGTATAGGTGGCGCTGCCGGAGCCAACCACGGAATCGTTGCCGCCGGACACCTTGTGCCACTCGTAGGACAGGGTGCCCTTGTCGGGGGCGTTAGCCACGACCCTCAGCTCCGTGCCGGTGACGGCAGTGGTGGTCAGGTCGGTGGTGATCACAGGGGCCTTGGGGTTGGCAAAGGCGATCTTGTAGTAGACCATGCCCTTGTTGGTGTCGACGCCGACATACATAGCGCTGGTCACAACGGGATAGGGGTTAGTGGCAACCAGCTTGTAGGTGCCGAACACCTCTTCGTAGACGCCCTTCACATTGCCCTGCAGGGCGTTGACCAGAACGTCGGCGGTCAGTTTGTTCTGGGCGGTGGTGACATTGCTGGAGGTGCTGGCAGCCATGTCGTTGGTCAGGGTGATGGTCTGGTTGCTGATGTCGCTGATCATGGTCTCGTTGCTGGTGGAGATCACACCGTCGGACAGGGAGCCGGTACCGTGATCCGGCACCTCAGTGCCGTCCAGGACGCTCTTGATGTACGCGGCGCGGACCGTGTTCTTGTCGGCATCCAGAACCAGGACGGTCTCCTTCGCAACGCCGGTGGAGAAAGCGCCGGCGGGAGCGTTGGTACCAGCGGACACGTCCTCCACGTTCCAGATATTCTTGTCGTAGGAGTAGCTGTCAACCAGCTTGGTGAGCTTCTTGTCGCTGTAGACAGCCACGGTGCCGTCGTTGAGCTTCACGGCATAGCCGGTCAGAACGTGGGTGCCGCTGCTGCCGGGGGCAGTCAGATCCGCCACGCCCTCGCCGTTCACGGTGTAGGCATAGGCAGTCTCAAAGTCGCTGTTGCCCTTGAACAGGGAGTCGTAGTCGGATTTGGTGAGCTTCAGGGTGGAGGCGGTGCCGTCCATCAGAAGCACGTTCAGGGTCACATAGCCGGAGGAGCTGCTGGTGCGGCCCAGGACATAGGCGTAGTCCTTCTCGGCGGCCACGCCCTCAGCGTCGAACAGAACCACGTCGGTCAGATTGGCCTTGGTGGTCTGGGCCACAAAAGCGGTGTTCTTGTCTACGTTAGACATCTTGTCGTAGCCGATGGCCACGCCGTACTTGTCCTCGCCGTTCACGGTCGTGAAGTAGAAGGCCACGGTGTTCTTGTCCACGGCCACCTGATCGCTGGTGCCGTACTTGATACGGGCAGCGCCGGTATCATAGTCGGCAGCAAGGGTGCTCTTCACGTTGGCGGGGCTGTAGTGGTCATCCGCGTTGGCATGGTTGTCGCCCACGATGGACTTGATGGTCAGAACGTCCTTGTCGTTGAGGCTGTACTCAATGACATAGCCGGCAGCGAAACCGGACTGGTGCTGCTTGCTGGAGTAGTGAACCTTACCGCCGGAGGGCAGCGTACCATCGGGCTTGGTGGTGGTGTTGTCCTGAACGGAGGAGCCCAGGAAGCCCTTCAGCTCCTCAATGCCGTTGTCCTTCTGCTGAGAGGAGGTCAGCTTGGGGAAGAGCTGCTCGCCCACGTTCTGCGCGGAGGCGTCGAAGTTCAGGGTGTAAAGCTTCTCGGTGCCATCGGCCAGCAGAACCTTCACTTCGCCGGTGGGGTTGGAGTTGGTGCGGCCCGGATCGTAGCCGGAATCCAGGATCAGGGCATAGTCGCCCACGCCCTTGGAGGAGGGACGGTAAGCGATCACGTTGTCATTGGAGTCGAGGATGAAGTCGTAGTCGATGTCAAAGTCCACGCCGTCCTTGGTGCCGCAGTCCAGCACGTTGAACTCGTAGGTGTTGTCGGCCGCATCCGCCGCAAACAGGATGTAAGAGGGGTGGTACTCGGTGCCGCCCACGGTGATGGTCTGCTCCTTGGTCTTGCTGGAGGAGTAGGACTCCATCTGGCCGGTCACAACGTTGGGGGTGGAGACATGGTACTTGCCGCCGTAAGAGGCAACCAGAACCAGATCGCCCTCAGACAGGTTGGCGTCGGTCACGATGTTCTCGTTGTCGATGGCCTTGTTCTTGTTGAAGGCGTTCAGAGTGGTGGTCTCCTTGGAGTCGCTCTTGGCGATGACCTGGGTCAGAGTCTCCTGCAGGTACAGGACGTACTCAACAATACCGTCGCCGTCGTTGTCGATGGCGGTCATCTCCACGCCGTAGGCATTGGTCTTGCCGTTGACGTTGGTGAAGCGGCCGGTCTTGGCGTCAAAGCCCAGCGCCTTAGTGGCGTCGGCCTCGCTGTCCATCACACCGTAGTTGACATAGTAGGCGGTGTCCTTGTCGGTGGACAGGCCGGTGCCCTTCAGGAAGTCCTTCATGGTGTCCTGCGTGTCAGCGGTGGTCTTGACCACGTTGCTGGCATCATCGAGGTACACGCCCAGCACGGTGGAGTTGGAGAGAACGGTGGTCTTCTTGGCGTACATGGTCACGGTCTTGCCCAGCATGTCGGCAGTGGTGGACACGTTGAACACGACCTGGCCCTTCACCTCTTCGTACTCGCCGGTGGTGGTGTTGGAGGTAGTGGAGGCGTAGACCTTCACGTTCTCCATGGTGGTCTTGCCCTTGGCGGAGGCAAAGTCGCTGTCGGTGTTGTTCAGCGCGGCCTCCTCGTTGGAGACAACCACGCCCTCAATCTTGTAAACACCGTACTTGGCGCTCAGCAGGGTGCGGTGGTCGGTGAAGGCGATGGCATAGCCGTTCTCGTACTTCTGAATCATCTCGATGTCCAGAGCGTTGTAGATCAGCAGCGCCGCGTTGTCGCGGGTCAGAGGATCGCCGGTGGGAGCGGTCAGGTCATCAAAGATGCCCAGGGTAGAGGCCAGGGAGGCGGTCTTGATGGCCCAGTCGGCACCGGTCAGGCCCTCGAGCTGCGCGTCGTAGCCGGCGGCCACCAGCAGCATCTTGGCGGCCTCGTTGCCGGTAACGGTAGCGGCGGGGTCAAACTTGCCGTTGCCGCGGCCGGCGATGATGCCCAGGCTGTAGCAGTAGTTGATGTAGCTCTCAGCCCAGTGGCCCTTCACGTCGGTCAGGCCGGTGTTCATCCCGACATACAGGCCGTCCACATCGGCGCCCTGATTCAGGACGGTGGCGATCATCTTCGCCATCTCGGCACGGGTCACGTTGCCGGTGGGGTCAAAGTAAGACCCGTCTTCCTTGCCGTTGATCACGCCCAGAGTAGTGAGCATGGAAACGGCATCCTTGTTGACGACTTTGTCCTTGTCGGAAAAGTCGTCGAGGCCCGTAGCGCTGGCGGAGACAACCATCATGCCGATGAGCATGATCGCCGCCAGAGCCAGGCTGAGAGCCCGCTTGAGGTTTCTCATTTGGATTTCCTCCTTCTGAATTTTGAGCCAGAGGGGCGTATGACGCCCCTTACAGGGGAGGAAACAATGCAGTTTTCGGGGGATAGGGATATAAAAGGCGGGGAAACAGAATCAAAAGGTTACTATGGTAGACGTTTGGTAGACAATACGGGAGCGGGAAAAGTGAAAACGCCTTGGAACCCAAAGGGTTCCAAGGCGTTTCTGGTAGACTTTTGGTAGAACAAAACTCATTCCACAACGACGATGCGGACCTTGCCGCCCTCCTCGGGAGAGCGGTCATAGTAGACGGTGATATCGTCGGAGAAGGCCAGTGCCAGATTCAGCGCAGCCTTGTGGTCGCCATCCTCGCCGGGCTTAAACCAATCTCCAGTAGTCTTATTGTAGCACTCAACCTTGTCGGAAATGGGGATCACCATGGAGTTGGTGGTCAGAAGCATGGCGTCGGTATCGAATTGGGCGCGGCGGATACCCGTGGCCTCGTTCAGCGGCATAAACGCGGCCATGCGATTCTTGCCGTCCAACTGGTCCAGAGAGCCGACGACGCCGCCCATGCGGTTGGTCTTGGCGCCGTCCACAGAGCCGACCACATAAGAGACTCCATCTGTATGGCTGCCGTTGGTGACGCGGATCTCACCGTTCTGATAGCTGCCCTCACTTCCGTCGTCCTTGCTCTCCTCGTAGCCTGCGGCACGGTAATAAATCATGCCGTAGTCGTAGCAGTCGCCGGTAACATCGTTAAGCACCAGCTTATCCACGCGGCCGGCCCAGTCATAGCCCACATAGGTAATCTTGTTGGCCGGGATGCTGGTGATGGTAATGTCGCTGCGGTCAATCTCCACCAGCCTGCCGTTGCTTACCTGCTCAAAGAAGCGGGCGCCAGCGGAGAGCTCCTTAGTGCCCATGCGGTTGGTGGTCAGGTTCAGCGCGGTGGAGGCGCCCTTTCCGTTTACCTTGCTCAGGGTCAGATAGTCACGCTTATAGGAGGATACCGTCACCAGGCAGCCGTTGAGCTTGGCGGCGGCGGCTTCGCTGTAAGTGGTCTTGCCCTCTAGGGTGAGGATGCCGTCCAGCAACTTGATGGTCGCCATGGTACCCTTCACCTCGGCCACGCCGACGGCGTTGGACTTGGCCACATCGGGAGAGACAGCCCCCGCCACCTGGCCGGTGGTGGTGAGCAGCAGGGTAACCTTGTCGCCCACCTTGAATGCAGCAAGATCCGCCTGTGCGCTGGGCAGTACGGTGAGCTCAGCGCCCATTACGGTGACGGTGGAGGGAGCGGCGGCGTTGGGGTAAGCGTTCTCATACAGGCCGCTGAGCTTCAGATCGGAGACAAACAGGGTATCGGAGGACTTGTCGTAGGTCCCCACGTCATACTGGCGCAGGTCGCTGAGCTCGGCGGGGATGCCGTTCTTGTAGATCTGGGCCGGGGTCTTGCCGCCGGACAGGGAGGCGAAGGGGTTGTTGGAGCCGGTGGGTTTGTTCTTGGCCACCAGCACGTTGTCGTCGCTGACGCTGGCGGTCCTGGAGGGCATATAGATGTATTCCAGCTTACCGGAGCTGTTGAAGCACAGACGCAGGCTGGCGCCGGAGCGCAGGCTGGTCCAGATCTTCTCGTAGGTGCTGGCAGCCTGCTCGTCGCTGGTATAGACCGGGGTCTCCAGCGTGACGGAGATGGTTTCGTCGCCCAACACAGGAATGGCGTTGGCCTCCGGGCTGCCCATGACGGTGACGGAGCGGAAGGTGCTGCCCTCCTCGGGGAGGACGGCCAGCAGTTTCTTGTTCTTATCCAGAACGAGCTGGCCGCGGGTACCGTTGAGCTCGCCGGGGAAGGAGACGCGGTCGGTCTTATAGGTGCCGGAGGTGGTGAGCACCGAGCCGGTGGTGCCGTCGTCGGCAGTGGCGTCGGTGGAGAGAACCACCACGTTGTCCTCCAGGGAACCGCCCAGGGTGGTCAGGTACACCTGGTCGCTGTCCTTAGGCTCAGTAAAGAGCAGGTTATAGAACAGAATCGCCGCCTGCCCGCGGGTGAGGGTGGCCGCGCCGCCCAGGCTCAGGCCGTCGGCCAGCCCCGAGGACTGGGCCACGGCCACATAGCCGTCATACCAGTTGGAGCCGGTGGCCACATCGGCGCTGCCATAGCCCAGCACCCGCATGAGGATGGTGACGGCCTCGCCGTAGGTGATGGCCTGGTTGGGGCGGAAGGTACCGTCGCCCACGCCCATAATCAGGCGTGTACCGCCAGTGGTGCCGCCATTCTCACCAGCAGTGCCGCCGATGGTGATGGAGGAGGCCAGGTTCACGTAGCCCCTGGCCCAGTAGGTGGGGCCCACATCGGTGAAGATGGTGCGGTTGCGCTGGGCGGGCTCCTCAGCGCCGCGGCCCATGATCTCCACGGTCATTTTGCAGAACTCGGCCCGGCTCAGGGTGCCGCCGGGGTTGAAGGCGCCGCCGCCGGTGCCGTCCACCACGCCCAGCAGGCGGAGCATCTCCGCGGCGTCGGCGACAGTGGAATCGCTGATGTCGGAGAAGCCGCCCGAGCCGGACGCCGAAGCGGGAGGAAATACCAGTAGCCCGGCCAGCAGCGCGGCGGACAGAAGGCAGGAAATCAGTCGTTTTAATCTCATATTCTCTTAATCGGCCCGCAGGGCATCCACCGGCTGGAGGCCGGAGGCCTTGATGGCAGGGTACAGGCCGAAGATGACGCCCAGGGCCACGGAAATGAAGAAGGAGCCGACGGCAACGCTCGGGCTGGGCCATAGAATCATTTTAAAGGACAATTTGCCCACGATCAAGGTGCCGATGTAGCCCGCGGCGATACCGAACAGGCCGCCGATGCCGCAGATCATGCAGGCTTCGATCAGGAACTGGGCGATGATGCTCTTGCGCTCGGCACCGATGGCCTTGCGGATACCGATCTCCCGGGTGCGCTCGGTGACGGTGACCAGCATGATGTTCATAATGCCGATGCCGCCGACGGCCAGGGAGATGGCGGCAATGCCGCCCAGGAAGCGCTGCTGCATCTTGTCCTGCTCCTTGCTCTGCTCCTGCCAGGTATTGGGGGTGGAGACATTGCCCTCATTCGGGCCCAGCAGGCTGTCCAGGTAGCCCTGGAGCAGGGAGACGGCCTTGGTGGTCGTGGCGGAGTCCTTGGCCTTTGCCACAAAACTTCCAATTTCGGTTTTGCCGCTGATGATGCGGTTCACAGTATAGGGAATGAGCACATAGCGGTCCATACCGGACATGTTGTTGGGGTCCTTCTCCTCAAAGACGCCGACAACGGTGAAGGGGATGCCGTTGATGGTGATCTCCTTACCCACGGGGTCAATGTAGTTGAAGAGGGTGTCGGCGATTTTGGAGCCGAGGACACAGACCTGGCTGTAGTTTTCCACGTCCAGGAAGGAGATGTCCCGGCCCCGGGCGATGGTGAAGTTGTTGCACAGGGAGTAGTCCTGGTTGCCCATGACGAGCTGGGGGGATTCGTCCCAGTTGCTGTTATTGCTGTCCATGGACTTGGCGCCGTACTTCAGGATAGTCTGGTCGTAGTAGTCCACGGTGGGAGTGAGGCCCAGGATGTAGTCGTCGAGATCCTCCATGCAGTAGTCCCGGATGGTCTTGGTCAGATCCCGCCCGGAGGGGCTGTAGGCATTGATGTTGACCACGTTGTTGCCCAGGCTCTCGTAGTACTCCCGCATCTGGCGGTTCTGGCCCTCGGCGTAGGAGACCAGGATGATGACGGCGGCCAGGCCGATGATGACGCCCAGCATGGTGAGGGCGGAGCGGGCCTTTTTCGCGGCGATGGATTTAACCGCGATCTTGAAGGCTTGGGTCAGGTTCACAGAAAGGCCCCCTCTCTGTCGCCGTCGTAGATGATATGCCCGTCGGAGATGCGCACGACGCGCTCGGCGGTGGCGGCGATGCCGTTGTCGTGGGTGATGAGGATGATGGTGGAGCCGTCGTCATGCAGGCCGTGGAGGATCTCCAGCACGTGCTTGCCGGTGCGGGAGTCCAGGGCGCCGGTGGGCTCGTCGGCCATGATGATGGGGGGCTGGGTGGCGATGGCGCGGGCGATGGCCACGCGCTGCTGCTGGCCGCCGGACATCTCGGTGGGCTTGTGCCCGGCGCGCTCGGCCAGACCCACCCGCTCCAGGGCGGCCTCCACCCGGTCGGCCCGCTTGGAGGCGGGCACGCCCTGGTAGATGAGGGGCAGCTCCACATTCTCCCAGGCGTTGAGGGCGGGGATGAGGTTGAAGCCCTGGAAGATGAAGCCGATCTGCTTGTTGCGGATGTGGGACAGCTCCTTGTCCGTCAGCTCCCGGACGTCCGTTCCACCCAGGAGATACGTCCCCCGGGTGGGGATGTCCAGGCAGCCCAGGATATTCATGAGGGTGGACTTGCCGGAGCCGGACTGGCCGATGATGGCCAGGAATTCTCCCCGGTCCACGGAGAGGGAGACGCCGTCCAGTGCGCGAACCTCGCTCTCCTCCCCCTCGTGGTAGATTTTAAAGAGGTTTTTTACATCAATGAGCATACCGGGGCCCTCTTTAATAGTACATTTCGTCGGGGTTCTGGTAGCCGATAAAGACCTCCTGGCCTTCCGCCAGGCCGCGGGTGATTTCCACCTTGGAATTATCGGACAGGCCGACCTCGACGGGCACGGCCCAGAAGCCCTCGGGGCAGTCCCAGGTGGGGTCGGGCTCCAGAATGGCGTTGGCGGGGGCCTCCTTGGACTTGACCCATACGATGACGCCGGTGCTGTCGTCGCTGGCGCCGCCGGAGGACATGGAGCCGCCGTCCACGACGACGCCGCCGCCGGGCATCGGCACCGCGACCATACCCAAGGGATCAGCAAAAGCGCCGCCGGAGTAGGACTGGGGCAGAGCTTCCACGCCGCCGTCCACCATGCCGCCGTCCATCATGCCGTCGTCCATCATGCCGTCGTCCATCATACCGTCATCCATTCCGGCGGAGGGATCGGCATCCAGGGTTTCGGGGAGCTGGACGTTGGCGAAGCTGACATACTTGACGGCCTGGACGGGGACGGTGAGGCAGTCCTCCGACTCGCTGGCCACGAAGGAGTATTCGGCGTAAGTACCGGGGATCATGCTGCCGTCGTAGTTGTCCACGGTGACGACGGCGGGAATGGAGGCCACGCCCTTCTCGCCGGAGGCGGTCATGGATACGCTCTCCACGATGCCCACGTAGGGCGTGCCGTACTGGTTGATGTCCACCATCATACCGGCCTTGATGTAGCGGGCGTTGCGCTCGTCCACCTGAATTTCGATGATCATCTGGGAGGTGTCGGCGATGGTGATGCCCTGGCCGCTGGATACCTCCTGGCCCTCGGTCAGGCTGCACTGGAGAACCGTGCCGTCAATGGGGGCGACGGCGTTGTACTTCTCCAGCTCCTTGGTGGCCTCCTCCAGCTTCTCCTGGGCGGCCTTGAGGGCGTTCTCCTTGGAGGCGATCTCCTCGTCGGTGTCCTTGGCGCCCAACTGCACCAGGAGCTGCCCGGCCTTCACGTCGCCGTAGTTCAGCAGGCTGACGCGCTCCACCGGGCCGGTGGCCTTGGCGGTGATCTTGGTGGACTCGTAGTACTCCAGCTTTCCGTTCTGGTAGGGGTAGATGGGGGTGCCGTCGGCGGCGGTGAGGCCGGCGGAGGCGTCCATTCCCTCGGCAAGGGTGCCGGGGTTGTCCAGCACCAGCACCACCTCGAAGTGGGTGGCGCCCTCGGGGGAGACAAAGCGCACCTTGTTGATCTGCTCCACCTTGCCGGTGACGGGCGCCATGATGGCGGGGATGGAGATCTGCGCGGTCTGACCCACCTTGATGTCGCCCTCATAGGCGTAGCTGTAGTACAGGGAGAGGCGCAGCTTGGTGTCGTTAACCAGGGTGGCGATGGTGTCGCCCTCCTTGACGGTGTCGCCCACCTTGAGGTCGGCCACCTCCCGCAGGTTGCCCGCGTGGGGGGCGGTAATGCTCAGCTCCGCGATCTTGTCATAGACGGCCTGGAGCTCCTTGTTGCAGTTGTCCACCGACTTCTGGGCCTCGGTCACCGCGTCGCGTGCGGTGGTGTCGTCCATGCGGTAGAGCTGCTGGCCCGCGGTCACCTGGTCGCCCTCCTGGACGAAGAGCTCCAGAATGGTGCCCGAGCCGGGCGTGACGGTGGCGGAGTCCTTGGCTTTGGTGGTGCCGCTGCCCTCCACCATGGACTGGATGGAGCCCCGGGTGACGAAGTCGGTCATGACCTCGCCCTTGGAGCCGTCCTCCCGGAATACAAAGTACCACACCAGCACAACGAGCGCGATGGCGATGGCGGCGACAATGAGAATTCCCGCGATCGTCTTGCCCCGGCCCTTGCGTTTCTTCTTCGGCCCAGTGGGGGCGGCCGGGGGCGCGGCCGGCGGGGTCATCACTGGGGTCTGCTGTTCGGTCATGTCTGTTCCTCCCTAAAGATTGGCGATTGGATTGCATTTACCATTGTACCACAAGCCGCGGGGCTTGGCATTACAAAGCAGTGACAAGTTCTTAAGGAAACCTTAAATTTGCCGCGGCTATCTATTAGACGAAAAAAACGCCCAAAAGTTTCCGCAGTTTCCAAAACTGTTTTTGCCGCCCCTACATCCGGGATTTCGTTTCCGGCGGGCTGTCTTGCGGCGCTTGGACGTAGGGGCGGGGCTTGTCCCCGCCCGCTCTCTGCACCCGGCCGG
>ERZ812616.3509-NODE-3509-length-10756-cov-3.024110_pt1 | contig 10756 bp, 9 predicted proteins | sample MGYA00376249_ERZ812616 | MGnify/ENA primary metagenome ERZ812616 (study PRJEB26924, sample SAMEA4378265) | human gut metagenome | biome: human gut; feature: human-associated habitat; material: faeces | place: China | collected 2013 ... | reverse complement strand
GAGCCGGGGATGGCGCCGATGGTGAGCACGTCCAGCTCGAACACCATGTTCTTGATGAGGTTGGTGTCGTCAAAATACTGGTGCTGGAACCGCTGGGTGGGCAGCTCGGAGTAAGTCTCCCAGCCGTTGGGGTCGGACTCGGTCATCCAGTGGTCGCCGATGTGGGTGAAGATGATGATCTCGTTCTTGTAGTCCAGGCTCAGCACGCGGACCAGTTGGCTGATGGCGCGGTGGGACATGCCGCTGTGGTGCATGGGACCGTCCAGGGTCTTCCAGGTTACCTGAAGGATGCCGTCCTCCCGGTACAGATCCGCGAAGTCCTTGAACCACTCCTTGTACTCCTCCAGCTCGGGGAGCTTGACATAATCGGCCATAGGTTTTCCCATAATGCATACCTCCAAATTTCATTTGATATACGGATTGGATTGATTTTTCACTTTCAGAAGAGCACGACTGCCATAAGCACAGCCAGCAGCCCCGCCAGCAGGTTGACCAGCACGCTCATCATGAACTGCTGGAAGTAGCCGTCCTTATAGGAGAGCTTGAACACGGATAGCTTGAAGGCAATGGCCCCGTTGTGGGGCAGGGAGTCAAAGCCCGCACCGGAGATGGCGGCGATGCGGTGCAGAGCTCCCACATTGATGGCGGGGTTGCCAAGAATCGTGGCGCCGAAATTCTCCATAAACAGGGTCACGCCGCCGGTGCCGTTGGCCGTCATACCGGCCAGCAGGTTGACCGCCACAAAGGTGAGCAGGTAGGGGTTCATATCCAGGGAGAGCACCTGCTCCACCAGCCAGCCGAACACCGGGGTGGCCTGCACGGCGGTGCCGTAGCCCACCACGATGGAAATAAAGACGACAGGGATCAGAGAGCCCTGAATGCCGCGCACGCAGGTCTGGAAGGGATGGGCCAGCCCCTTGCGGCCCACCAGCAGGAAAAGCAGGGCGATGGAGAGCACCTGAGCGTAGGTCGTGGCCTGGATGGCGGTGATGCCGAACCACTGGAACAGCAGGCTCAGGCCGATGATGGCCGCCACGCAGAGGTATCCCTTCCAGGCGGGGGGCAGGGATGCCTCGTCCTTATCGTTTTTAGGGTCGTCCTCGTAGGTCACAAAGCCCTCCCCCCTGGCCTTCAGGCGCTTGCTCAGGAGAATCAGGTAGCCCACGATGAACGCCACGGAAAAGGCGGTACACACCAGGCTGATGACGGGACCGGCCATGGTGGTGGTGCCCAGGTAGGTGGTTGGGGCGATGTTCAGGGCGTTTGGCATGCCAATGAGGGTACCGTAGGCCACAGAGCCGGCGCCGGCGGACATGGCCGCCAGGGCCACCTTCCGGGACATATTCAGCTTTTTCAGTACGGGCAGGGAGATGGCCAGGACAGCGTACTGGTAGGAGGCCACGCCGGCGGCCATCATCAGGCAGGTGATGACGAATAGGGCCACGGCGATCCACTTCTCACCGAAGATTTTGATCATGTGGGTGGCCATGGCATCGCCCAGGCCACTCTCCATCAGACAGAAGCCGAACGCGCCGCCGATGGTGTAGAGCAGGAAGAACTGCTGAAACATGTTGCCCATGGAGGGCAGGAACGTGGTGAAGATGGAGGTCAGGCCGTCCGGGGTGCACAGGCACACCAGCACAGTGCAGGCAAAGACGGTCAGAAACAGGTTGACGCCACGGAAACTGAGAAAGAAAAACAGCACGAAAGCAATGATGACCACCATCAAGGAAACTAGTACGCTAGCTGACATTAAAATCTTCTCCTCTCTATTTATTTACTTTTTCCGTGCCCTCTTCTTTTTCACCTCCTCACAAACGGGCAGAATAAGGCCGTCTACTCTGTCTGGAAAATGCCTGCCGCGCCCATGCCGCCGGCGATACACATGGTAACCATAGCATACTTGCCGCCGGTGCGGCGCAGCTCCGAGATGGCCTTGCAGCTCAGCACCGCGCCGGTAGCACCCAGGGGGTGGCCCAGGGCCATGGCGCCGCCGTTGGGGTTGACCCTGGCGGGATCCATGCCCAGCTCCCTGATGCAGGGGCTGACCTGGGCGGCAAAGGCCTCGTTGAGCTCAATCACGTCCATGTCGTCCATGGTCAGGCCGGTGTACTCCAGCACCTTGGGCGCGGCGTAGATGGGGCCCAGGCCCATGTAGGCCGGATCCAGGCCGCCCACACAGAAGCCCAGGAAAGAGGCCAGGGGCCGGATGCCCATCTCGGCGGCCTTGTCCCGGCTCATCAGCACCAGGAAAGCCGCGCCGTCGCTGGTCTGGGAGGAGGTGGCGGCGGTGACCCGGCCGTTCTCCCGGAAGCAGGGCTTCATGGACGCCATCTTTTCCAGGGTGGTGTCACGGCGGATACCCTGGTCCTTGTCAAAGACGATCTCGTTGCCCTCGGCGTCCACGCCGGGCAGGGGGATGATCTGCTCGTCAAAATACCCCGCGTCCTGGGCGGCGGCCGCCTTTCGGTGGCTCTCCAGAGCCAGGCGGTCCATCTCCTCCCGGGTGACGTTGTACTTCTCCGCCACGTTCTCGGCGGTCTCGCCGTTGGAGATGTACTGGGCGGGGTCGTGCTCCAGCAGCCAGGGGTCCATGTCGCCGCTGCGGTCCAGGGTCATGGGCAGGGCGGTCATGGACTCGATACCTCCGGCCACGATGCAGTCGGCCTGTCCGGCCTCGATCTGCCAGGCGGCCAGGGCCACGGCCTGGAGAGAGGATGAACAGAAGCGGTCCACGGTAAGGCCGCAGGCGGTGTAGGGCAGGCCGGCCCGGGCGGCCACCAGCCGGGCGGGGTTGAGGCCCTGCTTGGCCTCCGGGATGGCGCAGCCCAGAATCACATCCTCCACCAGGGCGGGGTCCAACTGGGGGATTTTCTCCATCACGCCCTTGAGCACCAGCCCGCCCATGTCGATGGGGTGCAGATTGCGCAGGGCGCCCTTCTTGCCAGACTTGGCCACGGCGGAGCGGCCATAGGCCACCACGACCGTCTTGCTCAGCGGTTTTGCCATATCAATCTTCCTCCATTTCCTTCAAGTCGGGGGACACCAGGAGCACGGGCTCCACCGCGGCCTGGATCTCCTCCACGGTGTGGCCCTTCCGGATCTCGGAGAGGACCAGCCCCTCCTCCGTCACGTCGATGACGCAGCGGTCGGTGACGATGTGGTTGACGCACTTTACAGCGGTGAGGGGCAGGGTACACCGGCTGACCACCTTAGGGGAGCCGTCCTTGGCCACCAGCTCCATGGCCACAATGACCTTCCGGGCGCCGTTGCACAGATCCATGGCGCCCCCCATGCCGAAGGCCCGGCCGGGGGTGGCCCAGTTAGCCAGATCCCCCTGTGCCGACACCTGGAGTCCGCCCAGCACCGTGGCGGCGAGACGTCCGCAGCGGATGACGTTGAAGGACATGGCCACATCGAAGGCGCTGCTCCCCGGCACGGGGACGAAGGGCACTCCGCCCGCATTGACGAAGCGCTCGTTTTTCATCAGTCCCTCCTGCACCGTGGGGCCGATGCCGATGAAGCCGTTCTCGCTCTGGAAGAGTACGCCGTCCACGGCGTAGCTGCCACAGAGGCTTGGGATGCCGATGCCCAGGTTGACCACGTCGCCGGGCCGGAAATAGGCGGCCGCCCGCTTGGCGATAAAGTTTCTGTTGTCCATTGTCCCGCCTCCTTACGCCAGAATCATGTCGATGAACAAGCCGGGCACCTTGACCTCGTCGGGCCCGAGCTCCCCCAGGTCGCAGAAGTGGTCGCACTCCACGATGGACAGCGCGCCACAGGTGGCGATCACCGGGTGGGAGGCGTGGCCGCTGCTGCCGCTGTAGGCCAGGTTGCCCAGGGGGTCGGCCCGGCGGCAGCGGGTGAGGGCGATGTCGGCGCGGAGGGCGGTCTCCAGCAGATAGCTCTCGCCATTGACCTCAATGATCTGTTTGCCCTCCTCCACCACGGTGCCCAGGCCGGTTTTGGTGAGCACGCCGCCCAGCCCCGCGCCGCCGCAGCGGATGCGCTCGATGAAGGTGCCCATGGGGTTGAATTCCGCCTTCAGCGCCCCGGACTGGATTTTGGCGTTGGTCAGGGGGTTGGTGCCCACGTGGGTGGTGATCATGGCGTCCACCCGGCCGGCCTCCACCAGCAGGCTGACGCCGTGGCCCGGGTCGCTGGAGTCGATGGAGTAGATGGTCAGATGCCTGGCGCCGCTCTCCAGCACGCAGTCGATCAGGCGGTCGGGCATGTACTGGTTGGTCTGTCCGCCGATGGCGATGATCTGCCCATCCTTGAACCGGGCGATGATCTCCTCGGCCGTTCTCACTTTACTCAGTTTCATATCATTCTCCTTTGCAGGACGGGGCTTTCAGGAAGCGGGAGAGCGCCAGGCCGATGACGGCCAGCGCCGCGGCGGTCACATAGGCGCCGGTGTAGCTGCCGCCTCCCGCGGTCTTGAAGGTGGTGGCCAGGCTGGGGCCGATGAGGCTGGCCAGGCCGAACACCACGTACATGACGCCGTAGTTCTCCGTAATGTAGCGGGGGCCGAACATGCGGGCGGTGAGGGGGGTGAGGAGGGAGGCCAGTCCGCCGTAGCAGGAGGCGGCCACCCCCATGAAGAGGAGCACCAGCCCCTCCGTCCCCGTCACGGCCAGGGCGGCCATGGACAGGATGCACAGCAGGAACACCGCCCCGGCGGTGTTAACCAGGCCCAGCCGGTCGGAGAGGCTGCCCCACACGAAGCGGCCGGCCATGTTGCAGGCGGAGAACACGCTGACGAAGAGGGCGGCCCGGGCGGGGGCGTAGCCTAGGGTCTGCTGGAGGATGGGGGATGCCTGGCTGATGACGATCACCCCGGCCACCAGGCCGCAGGTAAATACCGCCACCATCCGGTAGAAGGCCCCGGTGCGCACCATCTGTCCCCGGTTCAGGTCGGCGCCGCTCCCCTGCCCGCCGCTGGCGGCGGGGGCCATGGCGGCGGGGGATCCCTCCGGCGGCTCGGCCAGCAGCAGGGAGCCCAGCAGAATCACCGCGGCGAAGAGCACCCCCAGCACCCGGAAGGCGCTGCCCAGGCCCACCTTCTCCATCAGCGCGGCGGCGGTGGGGGCCCACAGGATGGCGCCGGAGCCGTAGGCAGCGGTGCCCAGGCCGGAGGCCATGCCGGAGCGGTCGGGAAAGAGGCGCACCACATAGGCCATCATGCTGGGATAGATGAAGCCCACCCCCAGGCCGGAAATCACGCCGTAGAACAGGTAGAGCTGCCAGAGCTGGCTCATCAGGCCGGCGGCGAAGAGGCCGGCGCCAAAGAGGACGGCCCCCACGGCCACGCAAAGGCGGCTGGACATGCGGCGGATTAGCCCGCCGAAGAGGAGGGGGGCCATGGTGGAGCACACCACCGTGATGGTGTAGGCCAGGGCCACCCCGGAGTCGGCCCAGCCGAACTGGGCGATGATGGGGGTCTGGAGCACGCTCCAGGCGTAGCCGAAGCCGGCGCATACGCAGATCACCATGGCGGAGATCAGGCACAGCCAGCGGCGGTCGGCGAAGGCCCGGACGGATGCGGTCGTATTGGCGGTCACCCGGTTTCCTCCTTTACAGCTTCTTGTGGAGCTTGAGCAGCTCAATGAGCATCTGGTCGCGGTAGGCCGCGCACGCCTCGTTGGTGTGGCCGATGTGGTCGGGGAAGTGCTTCATCTCCTCGTCCACGCCGGGCTGGGCCACCTCGGCCCAGTTGTCGGGCTGGTGGGTCCAGGAGGCCATGTCGGCCAGCCAGCGGTCGCCGGAGTTGCCCAGCATATTCACCATGCCGGTCAGGCCGTCGGGGTTGCCCAGCTGCATGATCATGTTGTGGCCGAAGATGGCCCAGCGCAGGCCGGGGCCGTAGACCAGGGCCTTGTCCGCGTCCTCCACGGAGCACACCCCCCGCATCACCAGATCCTGCACCTCCCGGTAGAGGGCCAGCTGGAGCCGGTTGGCGATGAAGCCGGGGCACTCCCGGCGCAGGAGGACGGCCTCCTTGCCGATGGACTGGTAGAAGTCGTAGGCCAGCCGGAGCAGGGCGGGGTCGGTCTTGTCGCCAGAGGTCAGCTCCACCAGGGGGATGAGGTGGGGCGGATTGTAGGGGTGGGCCCCCACGCAGCGCTCCGGGTGGGCCGCCTTGGCGGCAATGTCGGAGATGAGCAGGCCGGAGGTGGAGCTGGCATAGAGGGCGTCCGCCGCGGCGCAGGCCTCCACCTGGGCCAGAATGGACTGCTTGATCTCCAGGCGCTCCGGGCCGCTCTCCTGGATGAACTGGGCGTCCGCCACGGCCCCCTCCATGGAGGTGGTCAGGCGGATGGCCGCCACGATCTCCCCCCGGCGCTCCGGGGTAATGGCGTTAAATTGCTCCAGAGCATCCAGGCTCTTGTGCATCTGGGCCTCGCTCTTTTTGAGCTGTTCGTCGTTGATGTCGTACAGGGTCACGGCCAGCCCGCGCATGGCGAACTGGATGGCCCAGCTGGAGCCGATCACGCCGCCGCCCACGCAGGCGGCGCGCTTGATATCTGCAACCTTCATAATGACATATCTCCTTTTGCCGGGGTGGCAGGTGTCCCGGCGGGGCGTTGCTCCGCCCCAGCCGGGATATGGCGAGCCGCCAGGCGTTGTGGGGACAAGCGTCTGGCGGCCTCGTTCTGGTTCAGCATTCCGAAGGGTCGTCCGGTAGAGGCCCGGAGGGGTCTCGCAGGCTGTGCTGAAAAGCCGCGGACAGGCGTTATCTGCGGTAGCGCAGGCCGGTGGCGGAGCGCACCATCTCGTCCCAGGTGGCGAAGTCGGTGCTCTCCTTCACAAAGGCGTCCAGCAGCGGCGGGGCGTAGATCAGGGTATCCGCCTTCCAGTTGACCATCACGGCGCTGGAATACCGGAAGCCCTCAAAGCTCTCAAAGCGGGTATACTCCTGCATGAAGTCGTCGGTGAAGATGTCCTCCAGCAGGCGCATCAGCTCCGGGGCGTTTTCCAGAAAGACAAAGCCCTTACTTATCGTCTGATCCATAGAACTTCTCCGCCTCTTTTTCCACGTAGGAGCGCCAAGCGGGGGCGTCGATCTCCATCCGCTCGCGGATCCAGTGCATCTGCTCGGGCTTGCCGGTCATGGCCTCCTTGCGCAGCACGGACATGTAGAGGGAGCCCTCTCCAGGGGGGCACCCCTGGAGGAAGAAGGCGTTGGGATGCTCCTTCAGGTGCTTGCGGGCGCAGTTGCCGTGGAGCAGGATCTTCTCGTCCGGGGTATCGGGGGACAGGGTGTTCCGGCCGCCGGCCACCACCACCATGTCGGTGTTGTCATCGTAGACGCCGATGGCCTTCAGCGTCTCCATGTTGAGGGTCAGCAGGGCCTGACAGCTGGAGCAGGCGCCCTCACAGTGGACCTCATACTCGGGCCAGCGGTTGCGGATGTCCTCCAGGTAGGGGACCCACATCTTCTTGTAGCAGTCGGCCACCTTGTCGCCCACCACCTCGATGTCGTCGCGGTTGGTGGTGCCCAGGCCGGCCTCCTGGGCCACGCGGAAGTAGTCCACGCCGTCGGGATCAATGCCCACCAGCTCGCAGGCGATGCGGTCCAGCGCCACGGGGTCATAGGAGCCCATGATGCAGTCCACCTCGATGGGCACGGGGGTGTGGGGGGAGTAGCCGCTGGCGGCGTGCATCACGTCCATGATGTTGATGTCGGCGCGGCAGGCCCACCACACGTCCATCATGGCCATGGTCAGGTTCTGCTGGTGCATCTGAACATGGACCTGATCCTGCACCACGCCCTTGATGTTCTTCAGCGCGCCGGAGAACACCATGCTGGCGTGGGCCTTGAGGATGGGCAGGTTGATGATGTGCTCGGCCTCCAGCAGCAGGCGGGGCAGCTTGACGTGGCTGATGTTGGAGCGGTAGCCCCGCACGGCTACATTGATGAGATCCTTGTCCTTCTTGATGTCCACCAGCTCGACGCCCTCCTCCCGGGCGACGGCGGCGATGCCGCAGGCCTCATAGCACTCGTCGGTGTCGCAGCCCACGGCGGCGGCCTCGGCGATGACAATGCGCTTGGGGTTGGCCTTTTTTACCTCACGGATGACGGCGCGGACGGTCTCGGGGTGGGTGCACACGGCGAACTCCGGGGGAGCCGCGTGCCCCGCGTTTGGCTTGAGCACAACGGTGGAGTTGGGCTCGATCATTTTGGCAGCGCCGCCCATCATGTCAAAGACGCGGGTGACATTCTCCTGCACGTCCAGGCCATGAGCCAGCGCCACAAGGGACTTCTTGCTCATTGCGTTTACCTCCTTCTAAAGATTGCCTATTTATGGGCCCGGCCGCTTACTGCTTGTGCGCGGCCATGTAATCCTGGTCATACTTGTGATCCTGCAGGGCGAGAATCAGCAGAATCGAAAGGAACGCCAGCCCGGCAAACACGATGTAAGCCACGCTCAGGCTGTTGAACAGCTTCTTGATGAGGCCGTTGACGGCGAAGTTGCACATGAAGATGATGTTGGTCAGGGGGAACACCACGCTGTTGACCTTGGCGTAGCCCACCCGGCCGAACACAGAGCCGGGGACGGAGTTCATCAGGGCGGGGGCTGCGGCGCCCAGGAAGCCGATAACCACCAGGGACACCCACACCAGAGGCATCACGCCGCTGATGTTGAAGAGCATGGCCACAATATACAGCACGCCGGTGAGCACGCCGGCCTTCTTGATGCCCAGCCTGAACAGGATGCGGCCGAAGATGACGGCGCCAATAATTCCGATGACGGCGATAGCGCTCATAACACTGACCGCCAGATCGGGGGCAATGCCCACCTCAATGTTGCGGGCCACCAGCTGGGTCATGATGCCCATCTGGGCCAGCATCAGAAAGCCGGTGGACAGAGCGCACAGCCAGGTCTCCTTGGTGCGCAGCAGCTTGCCGGTGGTCCAGCCGGAGTTGTCCAGCTCGGGGGGCGCGGAGGAGTAGTTGGCCTTGAACTCGGCCTCGGTGACGTTATCGGGATAGAGGCCCCGCTCCTTGGGGGTATCGCGCAGAAGCGCCATGCCGATCACACCCACCACGGCGGCCACGCCGCCGCAGATCACAGAGCCCATCGGCATGCCGATCGAGCCCGCCAGGACGTTGAGCAGCGGGACAAAGAGCATGGTTCCAAAGTTGGAGCCCATTGCCACGATGCTCATGGCCTGTCCCTGTCTCTTGGGGAACCACATGGCCACCAGAGTACCCACGCCCACAAAGGAGCCGGAGCTGAGGCCGCCGCCCACAAAGCACATGGCGATTAAGTACATGGGGACATTGACGGCGTTGCAGGCCGCGATATGGCCCAAGCCCGCCAGAATGAGGCAGCCGGCGGCCACTTTGCTGGGGCCGATGCGCTGGTTCACCTGCCCTGCTGCGACGGCGATCAGCACGCCGACGATGCCGGCCACGGAGTTCATGGTCAGGATGATGCTTTGATCCACGTTCAGCCGTTCCGCCACAGCGGGAGAAATGATGTTGGTTCCGTCTGCAAAGAAGCCGCCATTGCTGAAAAACACCAGCAGCCCAAAGATCAGCAATAACCAGCCCCAGGGTCCAAATCCTCTTTTTTCTCTCATAATACGCAATCCTCCTGAGTGGGGAGCGGATGCCCGCCCGTCATTTCATGAATTGAGTGCGCCGCGCCGTATAGTCCTGAACCGCCCCTTTCCTTTCCGCGTCCTCTCCTTTTTGTGATTTTTTTAACGCAGGCCCAGTATATCCTTTACAGCCGCGTTTGAAAAATATATAATCTTTAGAACGGTATAAGCAATTTATATACTTACCGGGAGGGAAGTTGGCATGGAACTTTCACAGTTGAGATACTTCATCGCCGTAGCCAAGCTGGGCAATATGTCCAAGGCCGCCGAGACCTTGTTCGTCTCCCAGCCCAATCTGAGCACCAGCATCTCCCGGTTGGAGGAGGAGGTGGGCGTCCCCCTCTTTGAGCGGCGGCGGGGCAAGATCGCCCTCAATCAGAACGGCGAGCTGCTGCTGAAAAGCGTGGAGCAGGCCGTTTCACTCCTGGACGCCGGCGTCCAGGCTGTGCGGAACCAACACAGCGGACGGCCCGAGCCCCTCTCCATCGTCTGCATGACGGACGACACCACCCTCCTGGAGCATTTTCTGCTGGAGCACCCCGAGGTCAACCTGATCCACCAGCGGGCCGACCTGCCCAACGTCACCAGTCTGCTGGACCGGTGCGAGGTGGATCTGGCCATGACGGTGCTCCCGCCCCCGTCGGAAGAGGTGGTCTATGAGCGCATCTATGCGTGCAACTTCGGCATGCTCATGCGCCGGGAGCATCCACTGGCCGCCCTGCCTGCGGTAGCCCACCGGGAGCTGGCAGGGGTACACCTGGCCATCGACGGCTCCCGGGTCAACAAGGAGACCTTCTGCGCCGCGGAGAACAGCAAGTTCGGCCTGACTCCCATCATCGACTACGACGTACGGCACTTGGACCTTCTCACCTCCCTGGTGGAGTCCAACAACTGTGTCTCCATTGTCCCCGCCGTCAAGTACAAGGAGCTCTCTCTTCAGGGCAAACACCCCGACCTGGTGTTCCGGGAGTATGCCGACGGCGCGCCCACCGCCTACTGGGGCATCGCCTATAACAAGCGCCGTCCCCTGACGGAGCTGGGCCAGTGCTTCCGCGCCTTTGTCCAGAGCTACTTCACCTCCATCGACACCCGCTACGCTGATGCCCAGGAGCCTTCCGCCGGCTAACAGTTCAGCCCCCCCCCC